>Ga0316204_10011853_pt1 | contig 10797 bp, 11 predicted proteins | sample 6monrhotite_MG_2_FD_205661 | JGI IMG/M metagenome (GOLD analysis project Ga0316204, IMG submission 205661) | Microbial mat bacterial communities from mineral coupon in-situ incubated in ocean water Damariscotta River, Maine, United States -... | ecosystem: Environmental > Aquatic > Marine >... | reverse complement strand
TTTTATGGAAGCCATGGAAAAGGCGGCAACAGAGATGGGACTAAGCAATGAGCATGCGCGGTTATTAACCATCGAGACGGCACTAGGTGCGGCCAAGATGGCATTACTGTCTGCCTCTGATCTTGCAGAACTTAGAAGACAAGTCACCTCACCCGGTGGCACAACAGAGCAGGCCTTGAATACATTCCAACAGGGCAAACTGGCAGAATTGGTACAGGAAGCTATGAGTGCAGCTAAAGAACGTTCTATCGAATTATCACAATTATTAGGTGAGTGAGTATGGGTGGTAATTATTTTGCACAAGCTGCTCTTTATCTAATAGAAATATTTTTCACTCTTTATATCTGGGCAGTTTTATTACGTTTTTTATTGGCTAGGGTACGTGCTGATTTTTATAATCCCATATCCCAGATGTTGGTCAAAATAACTAACCCGGTAATAAAACCGTTACGTCGATTTATCCCGGGTTATCTTGGTGTTGATTGGCCTTCAATCATCTTTCTGGTGTTTCTCCAAGGATCAGAAATAATTTTGATTGCATTAGTCAGCAGTGTGCATATCCCGGCGCCACCAGGCTTATTTGTCTTGATTATTGCCAACTTATTAAAAACGGTTATCTACGTGCACATGTTTATCATCTTTATACAGATTGTGATCAGTTGGGTTAATCCGGGCGCTTACAACCCAATTACTGTCATCATGTATCAATTAAGTGAGCCTATTTTGAAACCAGCGCGGCGATTAATTCCCGCAGCGGGAGGATTTGATTTTTCGCCAATGATTGCCATCATTGTTATGCAATTGATGATCATCTTGTTGGTCTCGCCGCTAATGGACTTGGGCGCAAGATTGTCCTACTAATAGTGTGAACTTTTATGAATGGCACGGGAAAGATCTGTTACTCAATATCCATGTCCAAACCCGAGCAAAAGAGGGTGCCATAACGGGATTACATGGTGAAAGACTAAAATTAAGAATCCATGCGCCGCCAGTCGACAACAAAGCCAACCAACATATCGTTAACTACCTTGCTAATGAATTCAATGTTAAACAATCTGACATAAAACTAATAAGTGGCCTGAAACATAGGGACAAACAAATGAGAATCAAACAACCTACTGATCTACCACACTGGTTTAACAATTTATCAGATGGCACCTGATCAAAATTAGCTCTAATATGTCACCTTTATTATGTACTCAGTTTCCAGAAACATTTCTTTGAACCTTAATCGTAAATAATATACATGCAAGAAGGCACAAGACCTGTTGATAATGTCGGATTGGTTGAACCGCAGACAGCGCATTTTAGCGATACGCTGGCGCTCGCCTCGGGCAGTGAATTGCATAGCTTTGATATTGTTTATGAGACTTATGGTGAATTAAATAAAGAACGTACAAATGCCATTTTGATCTGTCATGCACTAAGCGGTGATCACCATGTTGCTGGCTATCACACGCCGCAGGATAAAAAACCGGGCTGGTGGGATAACGCGATAGGTCCCAACAAGGCTATAGATACCAATCGCTTTTTTGTTGTTAGCCCAAATAATATTGGCGGCTGTAGTGGGTCAACCGGGCCACTAAGCAAAAACCCGAAAACAGACAAACCCTATGGCCCGGACTTTCCACTGGTTACGGTTAAAGACTGGGTTAAAACTCAGGCCATGCTCGCTGACCAACTTGGCATTGATGTTTGGGCCGTTATTATTGGTGGCAGTCTAGGCGGGATGCAATGTTTAGAATGGTCGATTGCCTACCCAGACCGACTCAAGCATACCTTCGTCATCGCAGCAGCGCCTAAATTATCTACACAAAATATAGCGTTTAATGAAGTTGCACGTCAGGCAATTCGATCTGATCAAAACTTTAATGAAGGTCATTATTATGAAACAGATGACAAACCTGAACTTGGGTTAATGCTGGCGAGAATGCTCGGCCATATTACGTATTTATCAGACGATGCCCTTGATGAAAAATTTGGCCGTGAACTTCGCGATGGCGAGATAAAATTTGGTTACGATGCTGAATTCCAGATCGAAAGTTACTTACGGCATCAGGGCAAATCATTCGTTGGTCGATTCGATGCAAATAGTTATCTACTGTTGACGAAGGTACTTGATTATTTTGATCCAGCCGGTGATACCGAGGGTAGTTTGGCCGAAGCAATGGCACCCGCTACCGCAGAGTTTCTGGTCATTTCCTTTAGTAGTGATTGGCGCTTTTCACCTGAACGTTCACAGGAAATAGTTAGTGCCTTGCTTGATGCTGACAAGTGCGTCAGCTATATCGAGATCCAGTCGAAACAAGGACATGACTCTTTTCTAATGCCTATCCCACGTTACCATCAAGTCATGAGCACCGCGCTGGATCGAATTGCAGAAGGACTTGGCATCGCATGAGCTTAAGAACAGATCAGGCCTTGATTGCCGAATGGATCAAACCCGGTTCGCGCGTACTTGATTTAGGTTGTGGTGATGGAACTTTAATGGCACATCTACAACAACATCAAGAAGTGAAAGGTTACGGCCTTGAGATAGACGAAGAGAATATTGTGGAATGTATTCACAAAGGCGTAGACGTTATACAAACCGATCTGGATAAAGGCCTTTCTGAATTCAATAAAGATACCTTTGACTATGTGATCATGACACAAACACTACAAGCGATTCGCTATCCCGATAAACTCCTAAAAGAGATGACACGCGTTGGCCGCGAAGCGATTGTGACCTTTCCAAACATGGGTCATTGGAAGAACCGTATACAACTTGCATTAGCTGGACATATGCCAAAGTCTAAAACACTGCCCTATGAATGGTATAACACACCCAATATTCATCTGTGCACGCTAAGCGATTTTGAAAACCTATGTGCTACAAATAACATTGAGATATTGGATCGCGCTACAGTCGATCACGAACATCAAAGCAGTCTCGGGATGAAGTTGTTTCCAAACCTATTAGGCGAGATTGCAATTTATCGTTTTCGGCAAAACGATTAAAACCTTTTCATCTAGCCTTTAAATAGGCTGCCCTTTAAATATCTCATTGTAATTTAAAACTGATTTCGCCTTGTGAGGCGAAAACAATTTCAAATATAACTATTAACGCAAAAAAGTCTGATAAGCAGGATTATCAGATTCATCCCAATAAGGAATCCCTAACTTATCTACAAATTGTTGAAACTCTTCTTTTTCATTTTCTTTAACTTGAAAACCCATCAATACACGACCATAGGCAGCACCATGGTTTCGATAATGGAACAAGCTGATATTCCAGCGTTCACCCATCTCGGTTAGGAAATGCAACAGAGCGCCAGAACGTTCGGGAAATTCAAAACGATAGATAATTTCATCACCCGCTTGAGGCGCATGACCACCGACCATGTGGCGGATATGCATTTTTGCAACATCATCGTTACTTAAATCGACAACGTTATAACCTTTTTCTTTAAGGTGGTGAATTAGTTTGTTCTTTTCTTCGACACCTTGTTTCAATTGAACGCCAGCAAAGACATAAGCATCGTTATTATCGCCATAGCGATAATTAAATTCAGTGATCAAGCGTGGGCCAAGGTCGTGACATAGATGTCGAAAGCTGCCTGGTCGTTCAGGGATCATGATTGAGATTAAGGCTTCTTTATTTTCACCCAAGGCAGTTAACTCTGCGATATGACGCAGGCGATCAAAATTGACATTGGCGCCACTAAAGATAGCGACCAATTCCTGATTCTCGATTCCTTCTCTGGCAACATACTGTTTTAGTCCTGCAAGTGCTAATGCACCAGCAGGTTCCGGGATTGAGCGTGTATCCTCAAAGATATCTTTTACTGAGGCGCAGATTTCATCAACACTGACCAATAAGATTTCATCGACGAGCTCTTTCGTAATACGATAATTTTCTTCGCCAGCTTGTTTGACCGCAGCACCGTCAGCAAAGATGCCGATCTTATCCAGCACAACACGTTCACCGGCTTCAATAGCGTGATGCATACAGGGTGCTTCATCGGGTTCAACGCCAATGATTTTTATATCGGGATAATTCGCTTGAGTATAGGCTGCAATACCTGCAATCAAACCGCCACCACCGACGGGCACAAAAATAATATCTGGCATAGTGGGGTGTTGTTCTATCAGTTCGACACCTACCGTTGCTTGCCCAGCAATGATCAGCGGATGATCATATGGCGGGACATAACACATGCCTTTTTCATTCGACATGTTGATTGCGTAGTCCTTGGCATCGTCGTAAGTATTACCATGCAAGATCACATCAGCACCCATGCGCTTGACGGAATTGACCTTAATATCAGGCGTGGTCTTTGGCATAACGATGATAGCCTTCATGTTCAGACCTTCCGTCGCCATGGCCACGCCTTGAGCATGATTACCGGCGGAGGCAGTTATAACGCCGCGTTCACGATCTGCTTCGGATAGTGACGCGATCATATTGTAGGCACCACGCAGCTTATAAGAGAAAACCGGTTGCTGATCCTCACGCTTTAACCAGATGTTATTCTTATGCCGGAGTGACAGTTGCGGCGCGTGATCCAGATCTGTTCGCTTGGCAACGGCATAGATACGTCGACTGGCTTCTTCAATTAGATTATTGTATTCATCAAACATGGTCATAAGATAACATTTACTTCACCACAAACATATTTTTCTGCGGAGCAAACTATGTCGCAAGACGATAAGAAAAAAGAGGTCGCAAAAGCGGCCGTCGCTTACATTGAAGACGATACTATCGTCGGGGTTGGGACAGGCAGTACGGTTAATTTTTTTATCGAGGAACTCGCCAAAATAAAAAGCCGAATAGAGGGCGCGGTATCCAGCTCTGATGCTAGTGAAGAATTATTAAGACAGCATAATATCCCAGTACTCGCGCTTAACAGCGTCATAGAAATTCCAGTCTATGTCGATGGCGCTGATGAAGCGACAAAGCATCGTCATTTAATCAAGGGTGGTGGTGGTGCATTAACTAGAGAAAAGATCGTCGCGGCTGCCAGCAAGCAATTTATCTGTATTATTGACGACAGTAAAATGGTGCCAACATTGGGGGCATTTCCTTTACCTATTGAAGTTATTCCAATGGCGCAAAGTTATGTTGCTCGACAGATTGCAAAACTTGGCGGTCAACCCAAGTTACGTGAAGGTTTTACTACCGATAATGGCAATATCATTATCGACGTGCACAATATCAAGATCGAGAATCCGCTTGCACTTGAGCAGAGCCTGAATCAAATAGTCGGCGTGGTGACAAATGGTCTATTTGCTCACCGACCTGCCGATATTTTACTGATCGCAAGTGAAAATGGCGTTACAAAACAATAAATATGAGAATCTTGTCGCTTAATTAATACATAATGTTGGCTAAATGGACACGGTTTAGCTTAGAATAGATCTAATAATAACAATGTCTTTCAAATATTAGAGGGAATCAATAGATGCTTTTTTACATTGTCTATATCTTGTCGGTAGTTGTTCTAATTTTGCACTTTACTGGCTTTCTTGCGCGTAGAAACATGGACTGGGTTGTGCTCCTTGCTGCCGTTGCAATCTTTGCTGTTAATATCCTCGATTTTCTCAAGATAATATAGCTCAACCGTTATTGCCCAGTCATAAATGATTGGACTGCTACAACGCGTTACCCAAGCCCAAGTCACCATCGATGGTGATACCGTTGCCTCAATCAATGCAGGACTAGTCGTGTTGGTTGGTATCGAAAAGAATGATTCCGAAAAACAAACCCAACGATTATTTGAAAAACTAATCGGTTACCGGGTTTTTCCTGATGTTCAGGACAAAATGAACCTGAGTTTGCGGGATATTAAAGGCGGCTTATTGCTTGTTCCTCAATTTACACTGGCAGCAGACACACAGAAAGGGTTACGGCCAAGCTTTTCAAATGCCGCAGCACCTGAGCTGGGAAAACAACTATTTGAGTATCTAATTAGCTATGCACGCCAACAATTCACAAATGTTGAGACGGGTGTGTTTGGTGCCAATATGCAGGTAAGTCTAGTCAATGATGGGCCAGTAACGTTTTGGCTTAAGGCTTAATCAGTCACTACTTCATCAGGAACAAGGCTATTAGGATTGAAATTACTACTACCACTATGCCAATAATTTTTTGCTTGCCCTGAATGATGTTGTCTTCAAATCGGTGCTTATAAAAATAGCGTAACGATAGAAATATAATAATCGCTGCAAACGAACTTAATACTCCAATGAGTTCGTTTCTCAAGCCTTCAACCAATCTTTTGGTTTCAAAAAAACATCATAAAGCTCTGCTTCAGGAGTACCACGAGCAGGTTGCCAATTGTATTCCCAACGCACTAACGGCGGCAAAGACATCAAGATAGATTCTGTTCGGCCACCGGATTGTAAGCCAAATAAGGTACCCCGATCATGGATCAAATTGAATTCAACATAACGACCACGGCGGTAGAGCTGGAATTCACGTTCTCGTTCTTTATAGGGAATATCCGTGCGCTTGATCACAATAGGAAGATAAGCCTTTAAAAAGTGATCACCAACACTCTGCATGAACTCAAAACAAGACTCATAACCCCATTCATTCAGATCATCAAAAAATAAACCACCAATACCTCGTTGCTCATTGCGATGTTTCAGATGAAAGTATTCATCGCACCATTGCTTATATTTGTCATAGGTATCATCGCCACCAAAACCCTGACAAGCGGATTTGGCCTTTTGGTGCCAAGACTTAGCGTCTTCTTCAAAACCATAATATGGCGTCAGATCGAAACCACCACCGAACCACCAAATGGGTTCTTCGCCTTCTTTCTCGGCAACAAAAAACCGTATATTCATATGCGTCGTCGGTACATATGGATTTAAGGGATGGATCACCAAAGAATTTCCTAACGCTTGAAACGATCGACCTGCTAATTCGGGTCTATGCGCAGATGCTGATGCAGGCAAATTGTCTCCATAGACATGGGAAAAATTGATACCACCTTGCTCAAAAACCTTGCCCCTTTGCATCACCCGGCTACGGCCGCCGCCGCCGCCTTCACGATCCCAGTTGTCCTCTTTTAACTCTAAGGTCTTGTCCAATTGTATCATTGCATTGCAGATACGCTCCTGCTGGGAATATAAATACCGTTTAATGCTCTCAATATCGATCATTTTTCTATCCGTTCATTGGTAATAATGTCTTTAGGGCGCTATCCTAGCACGCTAATTTTTTCAGGTGGTAGTCCAATGAGCAATCGTAGCGCGACGGTTAAACGCGACACAAAGGAAACGCAAATCGAGGTTTCCTTAAACCTTGATGGTGAAGGAAAATCCGATCTTGATATTGGCGTTCCCTTTCTGGAACACATGGTGGATCAGATCGCGCGTCATGGCATGTTTGATATCAGCATTAAAGCCAATGGCGATCTCGACATCGATGCTCACCACACGGTTGAAGATGTGGGCATTACGCTCGGCCAGGCATTTACTCAGGCACTCGCAGATAAAAAAGGCATACGTCGCTATGCACATGCCTATGTACCGCTGGACGAAGCACTTTCTCGCGTAGTGATAGATTGTTCCGGTCGTCCAGGGCTTGAGTATAATGCGAATTATCCGCGCGCACGCGTCGGCGATTTTGATGTCGATTTAATATTTGAATTCTTTCAGGGTTTTATCAATCACGCGATGATGACATTACACATCGATAATCTTCGTGGCCGCAACTCGCACCATATTGCCGAGACGATCTTTAAGGCCTTCGGTCGAGCACTGCGTGTTGCTGTAGAACAGGATTCACGGATGGAAGGAATATTGCCGTCCACTAAAGGCGCCTTGTAAGTCTATCGAGCCAAGCCATGTCTAAGATCATTGTTCTTGATTACGGCAGCAGTAATCTACGTTCTGTTGCAAAAGCACTCGAAACTGTTGCTAATAGTGATCAATCTATCGCTATCAGCAATAAGCACGATGAAATACTGAAAGCAGATAAAGTTGTCTTTCCTGGCCAAGGCGCAATTGGTCAATGTATGACTCATCTCAAAGAGCAAGAACTAGATGAAGTAATTCGCGAATGCATTCTGAACAAGCCTTTCCTGGGTATCTGCCTTGGCCTGCAATCGCTAATGGATCACAGTGAAGAAGATGGTGGCATAAACGGCTTAGGTATTTTGCCCGGCAATGTGATTCGTTTTACTGATAATCAAATCGATGAGAATGGCGACGCTTACAAGATTCCGTCTATGGGCTGGAATCAAGTCATTCAAGAGAAATCACATCCATTATGGGAAGGTATAGAGGATGGGAGTCGGTTTTATTTTGTTCACAGTTATTATGTGAAACCAGAACTTGCTTCCGATATCGCCGGGTCTACGGATTACATCAGTCGCTATACATCTGCGGTTGCGAGAGACAATTTATTCGCAACCCAGTTTCATCCTGAAAAAAGCCAACACGATGGCTTAAGGTTATTAAAAAACTTTCTTAACTGGCAGGTTTAGGTTTACGCTTAGGCGACCGTTTTTTATCTGTATTAGCACTTTTTTTCTTTGATGCAGCGGATTTCTTTTCTTTATTTTTCTTGGGTTTATCAGACGCGCCTGAACTATCACCCATTCGTGAAATATTGAGCTGCTGTCCTGACACCCAGACTTTTTTCATAGCCTTAAATAAATCATTTGGCATACCCATCGGTAGATCGACCGTTGAATAATTCTCATGGATAGTGACGTTCTTGATATATTGACTATCAACACCGGCCTCATTAGCGATAGCACCAACAATATTGTTGACCTTCACTTCATGCTCATTACCGACCTCCAGTCGAAAACGTTCCATGTCGCGATCGGGCCTTGATTCCCGCGGCGTCCGTGATCTATCAGCATCGCGTGGTTTGTCTCGGCGTCCTTCTCGACTTGGTTTATCTCGACGCCCTTCTCGACTTGGCTTATCTCTCTCACGGTCGTTGCGCGATCGGTCTCGTTTCTGTTCTTGTTGTGGTTTCATCAGAAACGGTTCACCACCTTGTGCAATCTTTGCTAATGCCGTTGCAATGTCCATCGCAGAACGACCCGATTCAAGTTGGTATTCTTCAATGATTGAATGAAAAAGTTCTGTGTCGGCGCTATCTAAAGTATCCGTAATACTTTGTTTGAAACGTACAATACGTTCCTGGTTAATTGTCTCAACCGTTGGCATGTGCATACGTTCGATCTTTTTACCTGTCACTCTTTCAATCATGCTCAACAAGCGTTGTTCACGACCGGTAACAAATAAAATAGCCTCGCCGGTACGGCCTGCTCTTCCGGTTCGTCCAATGCGATGGGTATAAGCCTCTGGGTCGCTTGGGATATCATAATTTATAACATGACTGATACGCTCAACATCCAGTCCACGTGCTGCAACGTCTGTTGCAATGAGCATGTCTATCTTGCCAGACTTCAATTTACTGATGGTTTGTTCGCGTAACTTCTGGGTGATGTCACCATTTAATGCCGTACAAGCATAACCACGTGCTGACAATTTTTCAGTTAGCTCCATGGTTTCTATCTTGGTGCGCACAAATATAAGGATCGCACTGAAGGTCATGCTTTCAAGAATGGTGGTTAGCGCTTCAAGCTTTTGTCGGCCATTCACCATCAGGTAACGTTGGCGAATTGTATCTGCCGTAATACTTTTCGTTTTGATGGTAATTTGTTCGGGATTGTTTAAATATTTTTTAGAGATCTTTCGTATCTCAGGCGGCATAGTTGCCGAGAATAATGCAATTTGGCGTTGTTCAGGCAATTGCTCAAGCACCCACTCAACATCGTCAATAAAACCCATGCGCAACATTTCATCGGCTTCATCCAAGACCAGGCAGCGTAATTTATCTAGTTTCAAAGTACCGCGACGCATGTGATCCATAACACGTCCAGGCGTACCAACAACGACGTGTACACCACGCTTGAGTTGGCGCAACTGTACGCCGTATTCCTGACCACCATAAATCGGCAAAACATGGAATCCCTTAAGAAAGGACGCGTATGTTTGAAAGGCCTCTGCAACCTGGATAGCCAACTCGCGTGTCGGCGCCAAGACTAAAACTTGAGGAGTCGTTAACTTCAAGTCGATATTTGATAACAGCGGTAAAGCAAATGCGGCCGTTTTCCCCGTTCCGGTTTGCGCTTGGCCAATAACATCTCGACCATCCATGACATGCGGAATGATTTCGGCCTGAATTGGCGAAGGTGTTTCATAGCCCACTTTATTGAGCGCTTTCATCATTGGCGCAGAGAGTGACAGATCGTCAAAAGACAGAGTGGGGGAGTCGTCAGTATTGCTCATGGGGGGTTACCTTCAGATATGGAACGAGAGTCATGCTTGCTGTCACTATTATGACACATTGGACGACAAGAAGCCGCGAGTATACGGTCTTATAAGCCGGTTACAAGCCAAATATTAATCATATGCGGACTTAAAACGGACTTCTTCTATACGAACCACTAAATCACCAAACCTAACTCGCTGAAAACCATCCTTTCGTCTTTTTACAAAATGCGACTAGAGCAAGCATCAAAGGCACTTCGATTAAGACGCCAACGACTGTCGCTAGTGCAGCGCCAGATGATAAACCAAACAACATAACTGCTGTCGCTATAGCAACTTCAAAATGATTAGACGCACCTATCATTGCAGTAGGCGCTGCATTTTCATAAGTAAAGTGCATGGCATGAGCCGTACCATAGGTAATTGCGAAGATGAATACCGTCTGAATAAACAAGGGGATCGCTATCCAGAGAATGGTTAAGGGATTAGCGATAATAACGTCGCCCTTGA
>Ga0316204_10011852_pt1 | contig 10797 bp, 13 predicted proteins | sample 6monrhotite_MG_2_FD_205661 | JGI IMG/M metagenome (GOLD analysis project Ga0316204, IMG submission 205661) | Microbial mat bacterial communities from mineral coupon in-situ incubated in ocean water Damariscotta River, Maine, United States -... | ecosystem: Environmental > Aquatic > Marine >... | reverse complement strand
AACATCACGGATGTGTGGTATTGGGTAATCACGAATGACGCCCCGATGCCGCCGATCAAAACGCGGAACAGCAGGAACGTCTCAAAGCTCTGCGCAAGGCCGATGCCCATCACGGGCAAAGAGCCGATCAGCAAAAGCCATGTATAGGATTTCCGTGGCCCGATCCGGTCACAAAGCCATCCGATAAACAGACGGGAAAAGATCGTCATCGACACCGAACCGATGATGGCCCAACCGATCTGGTTGGGCGTCAGTCCCAGCTCATCGCGGACAACGCTCATCAGCGGCGCGATGCCAAACCATGCAAAGAAGCACGAAAAGAACGCAAACCACGTCATGTGGAAGGTTCTGATCTGCACCATTTTCACGTTGAAGAAATTTGACCACAGTGCTGTGGCCTTGTTTTGTAGTTCCATCAGCTGTCCCCTTCGTCTTGTTTGCGCATTCGGATTTTTGAGCGCTTTGTGCTAAGAGTGATGCCAGCGATCGGGGGTGCTCTTGATACAGATCAAGGAAAGCCAATTTATGTAGTAAAATAAATGGGTTAGTGAAATTTGTCATGTGCAGCCCGGTGCAAGGTCAAGAGCCTTGGGAAGAAAGGTCAAATGGCATATTGACAATTATCAATGACAAGATTGATAAATATCAAAGTCAGAGGAATTGAGATGTTTGTAGGCACGCCAGAGTCGGATTACCCGGATATCAAGGGGCTCCATCTTTTTGCGGCAATGCCCGATGAACGCTTCAAGGACCTCATGCGCGGTTCATATGTGCAGACTTTCCCACCGCAGGTAGACCTGATCATCGAAGGCGACCCCAGTGACTTCCTCCACATTGTCCTGTCCGGGTCGGTCGAATTGTCCGCCAATTGGAACCGACGCGACACGACGATGGCGACGGTCCGGCCGATTTCGACATTCATCCTGGCGGCAACGATCAGGGACGCCCCCTATCTGATGTCTGCCAAGACGCTCGAGAAAAGCCGCATCGCGCTGATCCCCAGTCAGGACGTCCGCAACGTATTTGCAACGGATCACGATTTTGCCCGCGCGATTGTGACCGAGCTGGCCCAATGCTATCGCTCGGTCGTCAAATCACAGAAAGATCTCAAGCTGCGCACGTCTCGCGAACGGCTTGCCAACTATCTGCTGCGCCAACAGACCAAATCGGCAGGGGCGGATGAGTTCGAACTAACCCTGGAAAAGCGAAAGCTGGCCTCATTCCTCGGCATGACCCCCGAGAACCTCAGCCGGGCCTTCAAGGGACTTCAGGCCTATGGCGTGTGGGTGCGGGGCAACCAGATCAAGATCAGCGATCAGGCCGATCTGTTGCAGTTCGCCAAACCGACAGAGTTGATAGACGACTATTCAAGCTAGCGGCGCTGTCACAGGTAAAAGGAAACAGCGACGCGGGTGCCATCAGGCCAGCGACGTTGACTGACTGGATTAAGATAAAATGGTGAGCCGTGATGGGTTCGAACCATCGACCTACTGATTAAAAGAACGGCCAGAGCGGTTTCTCTACATTTCTCCCATTTTCGCCAACCCGACAAAAAGAAATGTAAAACATGTGTTTAGCTTGACTACACCTACGCCGAAGATTCATCAACAACGCCAGAATCCGCTGCATGTTGCTTCCGTATAGCTTCCGGCAGCAATCCCGGAAGCAAAAGGTGTTCTTGATATGTTCAAACTGACGAAGCGAACCGTTGACGGTCTTGAAGTCACCGTTCACGACTACCTGACCTGGGACCGCGATCTGCGCGGCTTTGGCGTTCGGGTCTATCCATCCGGCAAGAAGACCTATCTGGTCCAGTACCGTGTTGGCCGTCGTACGCGCCGGATCACTATTGGCCAGCATGGCGCACTCACCTCAGAACAGGCCCGCGCACGTGCACGCCAGCTCTTGGGCGATGTCGCGCGCGGTGAAGACCCCTCGGCAGTCAGGCAAGAGCGGATGCGGGCTCCGACCGTTGCAGGCCTCTGCGACCGCTTTCTCGACGAGTATGTCGACGAGCACTGCAAGCCGACAACCGCACGTGACTATCGGAGCATCATAAAACGGTTTATCCGCCCTCGCCTTGGTCCAATCCTGATCTCTGAGGTCACGCGCGCAGATATCGTAGCGTTCCACCATGCCTTGCGGGAAACGCCCTATCAGGCCAACCGTGCCGCCAGCATGTTGTCAAAGCTGTTCAACTTGGCCGAAGACTGGGGGCTGCGTCAGGCAGGCTCAAACCCTGCGCGACGCATCAAGAAGTTCCGTGAAGAGGAAAAGAAACGGTATCTGTCAAACGAAGAGCAAATGCGGTTGGGTGAAACCCTCGCAGAGTTGCTGGAAGACGGTTCAGAGTCCATCCATGCAATCTCTGCAATCTTGCTGCTGATCTACACCGGATGCCGTCTGAGCGAGATTCTGACTCTGCGCTGGGACTATGTCACAACCCACCATCTCGAACTGCCAGACAGCAAGACCGGACGGCGGCGCATTCCGCTCCCACGCGAGGCATATGACATTCTGGCAGAGTTACCGCGTGAAGACGGCAATCCTTATGTGATCGTGGGTGACGTACCAGGGGAACGGTTGATCAACCTGCAGAAGCCGTGGACCCGTATCCGCAAGCGCGCTGGTATCCCTGATGTACGCATGCACGACCTACGACACACATACGCGTCAGTGGCTATGAAACACGGTATCGATCCGTTCACGTTGAAAGAAATCTTGGGTCATAAGAATTTGCAGACCACTTTACGCTACGCCCATCTTGCAGATGATGCGGTTCAAAGGGCGGCGGGTACCGTTTCGGCACGGTTGGCACGTGCGGTTCGGCAATCGCCCCAAACCACGCGGCATCTGCGGGTGATTTCCTAGGGCATGTTTTGTAAGCGGACGAGGTTGCTGCAGAACATACTAATTCCAAGCACAAAGCGCGGATGACTCACTGAGCCAGCACGCACCATGCCGTTGCATCATACCTAAAGATGCGTGAGACCGCGCCGCAGGAACTAGCACGCTTAGATCGTCTTCAGCAAAATCCAGATTGGCAAATCCGCGACCAATACCTTGGCTTTCAACGAACACATTCGCTGTAAATGCATACCTTACTTCACGGTACTCATAGCCACCCTGACGTGCTGGCTTCCAGCCTCGCGCATCCCAAATAGTAAATGAGCCGTCGGATTGGCTTTCGAAATAACACGGTCCCTTGATCACGACCGTATCTTCGTGGGTGAAAAGACAAGTCTCAGCGGCCGCGGGGCCAGCTGCGAGAATGAATGCAAGGATGAGTTTTTTCATGGTCACATCCTACACTGGAAAATGTCGTGATCGATCTGACCCGCCCCCACGTCCTGACGCGGAAAGCATATTGATTTTTCGCTTAGGCTCACACAAAATCCGCCATTTGCCCAATCCCAATAGCCGGTTCCCGACGTGGTAGAGAATGCATCACAGCTTCGCCCAAGGTAAATAGTTTCGTTCGGCGCGGTCAGGACGTAACCGTGTTCGTTGTCGGTCATGAGGTATCTTTCCCCTGAACTGGTTTCACGGAATGCCTGTGCAGCGGCTGGACCTGAAACGAAAGCAAGGATGATGGCAGCGGCGAGATACTTCATGCATTGGACTCCAAAATTGGCATTCTCAAGCGCGAACTTGACCCTTACTTTCTGGCGGTTTCAAGTCGCCCGAATGACATTACTTCGCCGTCCATGCCCACCTAGAAAAGAAAATGCTCAACGCACTGCTGGAACCGTTGCCGCACGGTTGGCAAGTCCGGTTCGCAACCGTTCGGCAACGGTAGCGCCTATTCGTTTAGTTAAGTAAAAGAACCACGTGGAAAACCTTTAATTTTCGCTCAGAATCCGATTGGCTAGCGCTAATCGCGCACCGCTAACAACCAGGCTGGTTATGTCCACATTTACGCTTCGACTGTTCTACCCGCTTCTGCACGTGTTCGACGAAACGGGGCGGGCAATGTATGGCCACGATTGGACAAGCTGGGAGGCATGGGCGCGCGATTACGGCGATCCGGATGAAACGCGCCTCGCAAGAAAAGCTACCATTGATGCGTTGAATGAATTCCCTGCCAAATTAGCGGAGCTGTCACAGGTGTTTGTTGACCAATCCGACCATGAAGCCGTCAATGAACAAGGCGCAAAATTCCAAGCGATCTATAACGAGCGCGAAAGACTGCAACAGAGCCTCCATGAGCTACCGGAAGTTTCTGATTCGTGGATAAGGGACTCTGAAACGTTCAAGCGCCGCCGCACGGTTGAAGACACTCTTCGCGAAGCATTTCAGGCTGGCGATCTGACCCTTCTCCACGGTCCATCAACCGTTGTCGAATGGGATAGATGGGCAAACAGCACTGACTTTCGGGTCTACTATGGCCTGTCCATGATCCGCGCACCCAAACACCCTCATTTTGCGACTCGGCGCGCACCTGGCCTCATAAAGCGCACCGAGTTTGATTATTGGATCAAACGGTTTGGCCTCGACCCCAAAGGAGAAGAGAGTCTCACACCCGGCGCGCAGTGTATCAACTGGTTGCGCAACGAGGTTGCAAAAGGTCCAAAACAGAAGACGAAGGATGCGTATCGCCTTGCCGCAATGACCGAGATTTCTGGACTATCCGGGCGAGAATTCAATCGATGCTGGGCAAACGAGACACCTTCAAACTGGAAAGCATCAGGCCCTCTAAGGGGATAGTTTGGTACCGGGGGTGTTCCGAACTTTTGTATGCGTATCTAGAAGTTCATAAGACATTGATATTGATATATTTAGTTCGGAACGCTTAGCGTTCCGAACAAAGAAATTCATGCCGTCTAACTACATCACTTCCGCTGTCGTACCTCAGTGTCAGGGCAATAACGCTCAACGAACTGAGGCGTAGAATAAGATGAATAAACGAATTCAAACTAAACTAGCAGACAGCGATTTGGATCGCTTGATGGATGAGCGCGAAGCAGCGGACTTGCTTTGTTATACAGTGCGTGCGCTGCAGAATTGGCGACATCGCGGCGGCGGACCGCGTTTCGTCAAAGTATCAGGTCGGTCTATCCGCTACAGACGGCGCGATTTGCTTGAGTGGATTGATGGCAAGACAATTTCAAGCACTTCGCAGTTCGATGGCTGAAAGTAAGCAAGGACTTCAAAAAGTCAGCGCAGCGCACCGGACCATTTCGTATCGTCGAGAGCTTCGGTCAGGTCGCGATTTTGCCGCGAGGAAGACAGCGTGGCATATCCAGGTTACGAGTGATGGCGGAGTACCGACCTCTGCCTATAGGGTCGCCATGCTACTTCCAAAATGGCTTAACGCAAAGACAGAGGAAGCTTTCCCGTCTCAAGGAACGGTTGCAAGAGAGTTGAAACTGACTGTCCGGGCAGTGACTAACGCGTTTCGCCTTTTGGTGGCTAGGGGTCATTTGTCGATAAAACCTGGCAAGCGCGGTTACCATGGCACGAACATCTATAAGATGGAGCTGCATGAAACTGAGATAGTGAACAGCTGTTCCTCATCCCAGTCGACTTCAGCGAAGTTGGTGAACGAACATTCATCACTGCCCCGAACAAACCTTCCAAAAGAAGCTGAACGAACGTTCAGACAAACAATTGAAGAAACAAATAAAAGAACAAACCGAAGGGACGACCCATCACATTCAGCTAATCAGGCAGTCGTTGAGAGTTCAGAGCCCAGAGAACGAGTATCCCAAGAGGTTGCTCTGAGAATTATGCAAGAAACGTTCGGCGACAAAGCTGTGAACAAGCAAGGTTTCTTACGTAAGTGATTTGCAAGAAGGGCGTATTTTGTTGAAAAACTCCGAAATCGAGCGTTCGGGTCAAATTTGACAAAATAGCATTCTGGTTCTCTCAAGTTTTGCCGATGTTTTCTGGTTTATTCTGGTTGACGGAGAATAATTTTCTGGTTTTTAAAATTTGCAGATGCAGCAAAGAGTTTTTCAACAGAATTGGCGGGAACCTGATTTTCGCTGCGAGTCAGCAATTCCTATGACAGTAACAACAAAGCAGACATTGAGATTAGCCCTAGTGCCGTTGGCGAGACGATGCTCAAGTGGCTGTAAGGTGGGGCTTCGGCGAAATAAACAATCGCGTGGTTGAGATGGCCACACAACAGGTCGAACAGCGTGTACCCAACTGAGGCACTACGGATCAGAAAACGGACAATCAGACGTGGACCTGCTATTGACAGTAGCCGAGCTAGCCAGCAACAGAATGACTCTGTATCCGCCCCCGCCTAATCCTGTGCAAAAGTCAAGACACGCGCGTCATTCACGGTCTGCTCTGCCTCAATGCTGGTGAGCGCAATAATCGTAGATACCTCGTCTGGTTTGGGAACCTCCACGCTTGGCGATAGGACCAAATGATCATCGAGTTCGATATCCGTTTGGTGTCTAATATCAGCTATATGGGCGCGAACGGCGTGACCATTTAGCTGGGTAAACCAGAATCCATCACCGTCGGTTTTCTTCTGCAGATGCGGCTTGAGGCCTGCAGAAGAAAGCTGATTGAGCGGAGTCGAACCAGAAAACAAGGGTGGACAGCTAATGCGTGAAGCGTCAAAATTGTGAGCGGATTGTCAGTCCTGCCGAAAAGGCCGTCCGGTCAAAGCGGCTTACGTTACTATCGGTGTTTGAGACGTCTAGACGCAACCCAGGTGTGAAGCCGGCATATTCAATATCGGTAAAGCCAATGTTTGCGCTTGCAAAGACGGTCGTGTCTTGGCGGCCACCAGTCACTGCATTCAGCAGGCGGTATTCAGGATAGTCGCTCCACTTTAGGCCACCGCCCAATGATAGGGTGATTGGCCCCAAGGGTTCGGCAAAGTTATACCCCACACTCAGTGTCTGCTGCTGCGAGGTATAGTTCACACTGTCGCCATCGCTATCGATAAGGGAAAGGGTGGTGCTGACCCGATCACTACCGTCCAACCGGTAGGACACGCCACCGCTGAGCAGGACACGGTCCACGTCGCCGATCCCCGTTGCCAGATAGGACAACCATTCACGGCTTGCCGAAAATGACAGAAGCGTACTCTCATTTAGTGCAAACCGACGATCCACCCCCAATCGCCAGATGTCATACTTTTCGTAATCTGTCGTCTGGGTTCCCAAATCCAAATCACGGTATTCAAACAAGCCCCGCGACGCTTGAAGGCTAAATGTCCCGTTGTCGAGTGCGCGGTCATGGCGCAGAGAAAGATTGTAGGAGTTGGTATTGAATGCTTCATCAGGCACTCTCGTATCTTCAGTGATCCACACCCGGGCCGTCTGGTACGCGACGCCGACAGTTGTCCGGCTGCGCTGCGCCTCTTGGAAGCGATACTGCGTCCCAAAACTGAGCGACGCACGCCAGCCCGCAAGCGCCAGCGCATCCTCTGACAACGTCCCGGTAGGATTGCCTGGCGCGGTTGAGGACTCGTCTTCAGCCCCACCATTGACGTTACTTGATGGCGTCAAAGAAAAGGACAATTGCGTCGACCACGGGTTGATCCGTGTTACAGAGCGGGCGTCGTTCAGGGTCCGAGTGCGTTCATCTTCATTGGGGGCAACAGTTAACGCACGGCGCAGCCAGAGAGTGGCAAGCGTAAAGCGCTTCTCGTTCGCGGCGGCCAGCGCGGTCAGGCGCGCGGCCTCATATTTTTGGGCGTCGGTTGTCGAAACGCGCCAAGCGCGCGCGCCGGCCATACGGCTGCGTCGCGGGTCACCAATGCGTGTGGTGGCGGCCACAACAATCAGCGCATTCCGATCATCGGGGCGCTGTTGCAAAACCGCCTCTGCGATTTGCAGAGCAAGCGCGGTTTCACCAGCCATCAACGCCTGCGTGGCGACAGCGCCGGCCTGATCAATGGGGAGCTGTAGATCGGCTTGCGCGTTCGCGCCGGACGCAAAAAGCGCGAAGCAAAGCGCAATAACCTTTCGACTGAACATCGTGAACCTTCGTCAATTGTGGTGCAGCAGAATGGGTGGGATGAGAGAATAAAGGGGCAGCAAAAGCTGCCCCTAACTCATTATTCGACCTGTTTAAGGCAGTAAGAATAAGTGCCGATCAGTCAATTGAAGAAACATAACCGCCTACACCGACAAGGGTAGCTCCGTCCGACGCTGTAAAGTCAATATCTACTGTGCCACTAACCTCTGCCGCATCAATTCCATAGAAGACGCCATCAAGAGAGGACGCTGAGGTTCCTTCAACACATCCTAGGCAGTCACCAACGACGGTTGCGTCAGCGGTGAAACCATTGCCCTCAAGCAAAGTCCCGTCATCTAATCCTAAACTGATGGAATCGCCGCCGCCGCCGATGCCTAATATTATTAAGTTTAGGCCATCAACCGTGGTCAATGCTTCAGCGATTTCCACGTCTCCATCGACAGATCCACTAGCGAAATCTACCTGGAGATTGACGTCGCCTGTAATGTTAACAGTCTCAATAAAACCACCGGAAAAGGTAAATTCTCCGAATCCTGCAAAGCCGCCGGTGTAAAAGGTTGTACCTGGCGTTTCTGCAAGCACTGCTATATCTTCAGCTGTCGTTTCGAAGCCAAGAACAAAATAGGACTTGCTGAGAGTGCCGAAATAGTTGTTGTAGTTAAGTGGTTCATCGGTATCATTGTATTCGATACTCAAGAGGACCGACGCAGCGCCAAGCAATTCTTGTCTAAGTGTTGCGGAGATATTTTCTAGTGCGTCGATGTCGGCGATACCATCAACAAAAACAAGCGTTTCACCATCGATCTCAAGTGTGCCCGTGCCTGAATCTGGCGCTGCCAATGGATTTGGTGTCCATGTAATCTCTAATTCGTCCAGAAACGTCTGAGTCAAATCGGGTTGATCAATCGCAATCGATCTAAGTAAAATGGTCAAAGTCTGATCAGGTGTTAGTCCGGCGAGAAGCGTAGCGCTATCGTCAGTCGCGAATGGTAAGCCACTGCGTGACACTGGATCATTATTCGTGGTGCTTGATGAACTTGCGCAAGCGCTAAGAGCTAAAACAAGGCCAATTGCTGAGGCGCCTTTAATATTAAGATACATGATTACTTTTTCTCCGATTTATAGTTAACAAGTTTTGACCATGGGAAAACCGGAACACCATAGCAAGTTATTTTTGTGACCATCACAAGCTGAAAATTGTGAGACAATATTTTCAGACCCCACATTTCGCTGCAGCCAATAGTCCGAATTCCATGGGTTTTTGGGATTGTCCTTATTGTCAATCTCGTAGGAAACTTACGGTCGATGACCTGCAAACGATGCGGTTTTGCGGAACTCATGACGAGAACATTTATAGAGCAGACGAAATCTGTAAAAGTGTGAAAAATCGTGGGGATGGCTATTTTCAATGTCTCTGGCGAACGCAATCGCATGACAGTAAGAGGTTCGGCATGGCTGACCGCAAATCCGGACGCAATACGGATGGCACATTTGGCCCCGGCAATCCCGGCAAGCCCAAGGGGACGCTCCAGAAGGCCACACAGGCGACTATGGCGTTCTGGATGGGAAGTTGAGTTTGACGCGCGAAGCAGTAGAGCTCGCCCTACATCGCGACACAACGGCGCTGCGGCTTTGCTTTGAGCGGATTACTCCTCTGAGGACGGAGACGCCCCGTGACTTTTGACCTCCCTCCAATGACGTCAGCAGCAGACGCAGTACAGGCCGTAGGGGCGGTTCTGAACGCCGTTGCAGATGGCGACCTAACCCGGACGGAGGGCGCACACATCATGGAGTTGGCCGAGACCTACCAACGGACCCTTGAAACATCAGCCTTAGAGGCCCTTGTGCCGGCGCTGGAGGCCGACGGTCATATCACGGCTTAATTCACGGTTAGCAAAGCTGGAAAGGGTAAGCTTTGCGACTTCTGCCTCGAACCCCAATCAGAACACACTACCGGTCTATATGACCAGCAGCGTTTGGGTCGATTTTGCTCTGTACTCACTCACAGAGGGTTGCGTTGATAAACAGGTTCGTTCAAAGCCCTTTAGCTTGCAATTTCTTGCGCACCCGTGCGGCAGCGCTTCGCTTGCCCAATTCCGACATCGCTTCACGGATGATTTTCTGTTTCGCATCGCTTTTGTCACCATTACGTGGTTCAGAATCAGCAACTTGCGGATCATCTTGTGGACATTGTGCTATCAACACAGTGGGCGCATCATCTGTGCCGAATGAATCCCGGCCGTCAAACGTTGATGCAACGGTTGGCGATCGTTCGAGCAACCCTTCGGGAGTCTGACACTCTTCGTCGTCACCGAGAAGACGGTAGATCCCGAAGCCAATTATTCCAATTCCCAGCGCAGCGGCAAGAGCTGGGTTCAGGGCAGCGGGCAGCAAAAGGCTGAGTCCTGCAGTCTTGTTATTGATGTTCATTTTTACACCTCGTCATATGACAGTAATTCACTCGACCGTAGACAACGGTTGAGAATGCATACTTTATTCTATCAAGAACGGAGGCCGTTTCGCAGTCAGATATCGCGATGAATCGAGCTCGACGTCGCTTCTGCAATGTGAGCGCATTGCAGCGTTGCAACACCTTTGATTTGCTTCACTTTGCTTCCGTATAGCTTCCGGCAGCAACAGTCCTGGAAGTCAAGCCGACGTTAACGCTTGTAACCATATAATACTAAAGGAAAAATTGGTGAGCCGTGTTGGGTTCGAACCAACGACCTACTGATTAAAAGTCAGTTGCTCTACCAACTGAGCTAACGGCCCACTAGGGGCGCTACTTAGAAAGGCGTACCGCTATGGTCAAGCCCCAAATGCCTCTCACCGCTGGATAACTTGTCTGCC
>Ga0316204_10011851_pt1 | contig 10799 bp, 9 predicted proteins | sample 6monrhotite_MG_2_FD_205661 | JGI IMG/M metagenome (GOLD analysis project Ga0316204, IMG submission 205661) | Microbial mat bacterial communities from mineral coupon in-situ incubated in ocean water Damariscotta River, Maine, United States -... | ecosystem: Environmental > Aquatic > Marine >... | reverse complement strand
GCCCCTGCCATTTAATTTCCGGAAAACCTAATGATTTAAAGAGTGAGGATTGTTTTTTCTGATTATAGCCAACAACCCATTGGTTCCATTTATTATTCAGTGCATCGAAAGCAAATCTAACCTGCGAAAAACTACGCACAAACCAGGCTTTATCCAGTAACTTTAAGGCAGCGGCAGCCCTGGGTTGTCTTTGGATAATGTCGTCAGTATTTTCAATTCTATCCGGTGGTATCACAGAAGTTGGATCGACACGTAACCAGCCACGATTTTCTAACCACACTTCAGACCAGGCATGTGCATCAGATTGCCTGACAATCATGTAATCAGATAATGGATTAAGCGTCCCACCCTGGTATCCTGTAACAACGCGTGACGGTATACCGGCAAGGCGCATGATTACAGTAAATGTTGATGCATAATGTTCACAAAACCCTTTTCGGGTATCAAACATAAATTCATCAATCGGTTGATCAAATAATAATGGTGGTTTGCGTGAATAATAAAATGGATTTTGTCTGAAATAGTCCAGTACGGAGCTTATAAAAGCTTCGTCCGTTGGATTATTTTTTTTGAGTGATTTAATTAAGTTTCTGGTTTTTATGCCGATGTATTCAGGCACCTCTAAATAACGATTTTGTTGTTTCCAGTTTAAATTCGATGTTGCTAAGGGCCGAAAGATTGATGACGCTTTGTAGCGTATAAGTTTTTGAATATTGGTGTTCGTTGTCACAAGAGATTCGAGAGAAAGTCGACTTGCAGGTGGGTAAACAACTGGACTATCCAATGAGATTAACCACGGTTTATTGTGCGGTTCTAGAGTGATTTCATAATTGATGACATTTCCACCGTTAATGTCGGAGCTGTAAGGAATGATTGCGGCTCGTCGCTCATGGGTCGGTGCAGACCAGCTTTTACCATCGAAATGCCAAAATACCGGTCCTCGCCAATACAGGTTACTATTTCCAGGTATTGTCTTTGTAAATTTTACTCGAAAAGAAACCGCGCGATTGTCACTAAGACTGTTTATTGTACCTGGTTGCATGGTATCGCTGAGACCAGTTTGTGCGGAAAAAGCATCTTCCGGTAAACCCCATAATGGTCCTGGTACCCGGGGAAATAAAATAAATAAAAGTAGAGTTAATGGTACTGAGTGGGCGATTAATTTAAAAACTAGTTTTAGATGAGGTGTTACCGACGTCCATGCACTTTGTCTGGAAAGTGGGTGGTGTAATAATACCTGGGTCAGTATTAATAGAACCAGTACACAGAATAAATAAACACTAATGAAAATGGACTGTGAATATAAAAAAGTAAGTACTACGAGAAAGTAGGCCAGAAAGAGCACAACCATTTTATCTCGGTAGGCTTTCATTTCCATTAATTTCAAACAAATGAGGAAGAGTAATAAAGCACTGCCTGCTTCTCGGCCTATGATAGTGGAATAGTGTTGAATTAATATCCCAAGGGAGACTACAAGTAAAACAAAGCGAATGATTTTACCTGGCAGTGATACATATCCCAATTCAAATAAAATGCGCCAGAGAAAAATGATCAAAATTAAAAGAGTAAGAAATGCAGGTAAACGTGGTACATGAGGTATTAAAAGCAGACTTAAACTGAATAATAAAAAGAAGAGCGAAGGATGGAACTTAAAGAAGGCGAACTTATATCGATTCATTATATTAAATGCCATATAAAGCGAGTGCTCTTAAACACTGATCACGGTGATTGGCACCTGAAGCGGGTTTAATGATCTGATTAGGTAGAGTAAGTCCATAGTATGTGCCATCGAGCTCAGCGTTAAGTACCCATCGTGTCAGGATGGATAAACGTGTTTCTACATCTAGATTGGTTAGATCATCCCAATTGAGCCAGGTTTCATCACCTCTATCGCCACCAAATTGTTTTGTGATCATCGTGCTTTGTTTTGCAAAAGCTTTCCAGTGAATATGGCGTAAAGAATCACCGTGGTGGTAATCTCTTAAACCGGAAAAGTCATCGGTACCCATGCCCTTGTCTCCTTCCTGATCCGGTAGGTAATGGTCTTTAGGTAAATCTGGAGCATTTTTTGCGGGGGCTGGAAAAACAATAAAACGCTGATACAGATGTATATTGGACCAACTGAGAAACAGGCCTAAAGGAAAAGTACTATGCAGCGTAAACCTCGGTACTTCACATAAACCACGAGTCTGTGTTTTTAAGGAAAGGAAGATCTTATTATTCTGTTCGCTGATATCGCAATGTGTAGCCTTGATGGATGAGGCATGATTAAACAGTAAAGCAAGTGAGTACCGACTGCTCGATTGAGATTGGCTGATATAAACAGGTATACGAGCGTCATCGCCACAGAAGACGGGTTGCGGCTGGCCGATAACGAACTGTAGGCGTAATACATTTTTATAGGTATGTAGAATAGTGACTATCGACAGGCTGGCAAGAAAAAAAGTAAACATATATCCCAGACTGTTATTATAGTTAATTGCGCCAACGAGCATCACCAGAAGAATAAACGCAAAAGCAATTCCACTTTTAGTAGGAAGAATGTAAACGTTTCGTCCGTTAGTGATATAAGGTTCTTTTTGTTCACCACTACCGAGGAAAAAACGTTTGAGTTTTGGGTGGTGGGTAATTTGATGCCAGGCTGAATTGGTTTGCTGCTTCATTTAAATGACGGGTGTCTGTAATAGCTGGTTGGCCAGGTCGATACCATTGGTCTTATCATCATCTACAGGTTTTAAGCGATGTGCAATAACACTAATTAGAATAGCCTGTACATCGTCAGGTAATACATGATCACGGTCATTCATTAAGGCCCATGCTCTGGCTGAATGTAAAACAGCTAATCCTGCTCTTGGTGATAGTCCTATGGCGATATTGGCAGTATTACGTGATTGTTGAATGATTTGTTGTATGTATTCAATGATGGCATCTGAGGTGTGAACTTTAGAGACTGTTAGTTGTAATTCTTTTAGTTGTTCGGGAGTAACGGCACTGGATAATTCAGTTAGCAAGTCACGCCGATCGGTACCCATGAGTAGTTTTTTTTCAGCAGCAGCGTCAGGATAACCCAGGCTTAATTTCATCAAAAAGCGATCCAGCTGAGATTCAGGCAGGTTAAATGTTCCGATTTGATAGGTAGGGTTTTGGGTCGCAATAACGAAAAAAGGATCGGGTAATGGACGTGTTTCACCTTCCATACTGATCTGGTGCTCTTCCATGGCTTCAAGTAAAGCGCTTTGTGTTTTAGGTGTAGCGCGATTAATTTCATCGGCCAATACCATGTTTGAAAACACCGGGCCTTTATGGAAATGGAATTGATTCGTCGATTGTTCATAGACAGAAACGCCGAGAATATCAGCCGGCAGTAAATCACTGGTAAACTGGATCCGGGAAAAGTCCATGCCTAGACTTTTTGCCAGTGCATGAGCCAGTGTTGTTTTACCGACTCCTGGTAAATCTTCTATAAGTAAATGTCCATTTGCCAGTATACAATTGATGGCTAAACGAATTGTCTGTTCTTTACCAAGAATGATTGAACTAACGGCAGTAACTAATTGGTCAATCATACGTTTGGCGTTGGTGTGTGTTAAATTAGTCATAATTTTAATTAATATATAGTAAACCAGATGTTAAATTTAGACTTGAGTAATATTCAATTATCTAAGCTTCAAATAGATAAGCTTACACGATATTCATATAAAAACAGTAGCAAACATCTCCTCCTGGCGGGAATTAGTTTGTTAATGATTTCATGTTCAAGTATGCAATATTATTCTTCCCTTTTGCATGGGCATGCCGAGGTACTTAATAGTGCGCGTGAAATAGAAGATGTACTGGCGGACAAAAACACCAATGAGATAACGCGCTTAAAATTAGAGGAATTCAAGGTGGCACGAGAATTCGCAATATCTGAATTGTACTTGCCTGATTCGGGAAGTTATCGTCATTACGCTGATATCGGCAGAAAGTATGTGGTCTGGAATGTTATTGCAACCCAGGAATTATCCGTTGCACCTAAAGAGTGGTGTTTTTTAGTTGTTGGTTGTGTTCAATATCGTGGTTATTACAGTTTAGAAGACGCGCAGGCTTATGCCTCCCAATTGGAGGCCGAGGATTATGATGTCTACGTGGCTGGGGTCAGTGCCTACTCTACTTTAGGTTGGTTTGATGATCCTCTGCTTAACACCATGATGTATCGAAAATCAGAAGATAGGATAAATTTATTATTTCACGAAATGGCACACCAGAAAATTTATATTAAGAATGATAGTAAATTTAATGAAGCCTTTGCTACGGCAGTAGCAAATGAGGGGGTACATCGTTGGCACTTAAGTAAGGGTCAAAACGATCGTAGTGTGCAATATAAGTCTTATCTCGAGAACAAATCAAAATTCTACAAGCTGCTAAGAGAAAGTAGAGAAACACTTGAAGAAATCTATCAAAGCAAGATTGCTGACGACCAAAAACGAATCTTGAAAAAGAACACATTTAGTAAGTTGAAAGAAAAGTATCATAAATTAAAACAGGAAAATCCATCGATTAACTTTGATGCCTGGATGAATAGAGATTTAAATAATGCACATTTAGCATTGATATCGACATATAACGCTTACCTGCCTTATTTTGAACAGAAAATAGCGAGCCATGAGGGCAATTTTGAGTTGTTTTACAGGGAAATTAATAAAATAGCTCAATACGAGCCGTCGAAACGAAAGCAGATCATGTCCGGATATTAAGTTTTTAACAGGTTATCTCATTATATTCTTCGCTATGTAGTCATTTTCCTACAGAATTTTCCGGGTTGTCCGACATATTTCTTGATGAAATTTTTCTATTATTCTACCACTGAATAGCACAACAGACAGGGTTAAGAAAATGGAAGACCGACTAGAAAGTGAAGGACAAATCAAATTTCGTACCGATCGTTTTTATTCTACAAATAGTGAGTGGTATTTTTGTGTTCGTCGTGGTCCAGATCAGGGTCCATTTGTAGACCGTAGTTCCGCAGAAAATGCACTTATACAATTTATCCAGGAACAAAAAGAAATGGAGTCCAGACTACGTGCAGAACGCGAGTTATTGTATAACCGTAAGTTTGGTGTAGCTGCAACAACAGCCTGGTAGTCTGTAAGCAATGTTGCTATGAGGCACAGGGACATGCTTTTAGTCCACGCTCTGCCCCAACATAGCTTGTTTTAAATCGTCATCAGCTGGCTCTTCGCCAAGCCAGATTTTGAGTAGCGCTGCGTTAAAAGCCTTACCCTCTATTACGCCGCGTAGCTTTGAGTTGTAATAGACATGTGTACCTTTACCCTTAATATAATCGAGATCAATAGTGTCGCCTTTGTTAACAGTATCAAATAAATGATTAAAGTCCGTTATTTTGCTTTTTAAAGTGGTCAGTTCGGTTTTGCTAAGATTGTTTTCAAAGCCATCATTCCAGCCATTGACCAGTTTTTGTTTTTCAACCTGATCATATAAAAAGACCATGCGTAAGCGATTATTAGAGCTGGACTTAAGGGCAGCATCCGTTGTTCTGGCCTGGTCTTTGAGGTAGAGTGCGCCGACATAAATATCAAAAATAAACTTTGTTCGAATACCTGCACCATTTAATTGTAGTGGCATGGCTGCAATGGTGATTTTCTCATCGAGTTTAATTCCGGCAACTTCACGGGCTTCGAGCTGGTTAAGACTAAATAGAAAACAAAAGAGAGCAATAGTCCATTTTTCCATTAATATTCCCCTTATTTATCAAGAAAATGCGAATTACAGTATGATCAGAATTGGCTATTCTATGTACAACACGTAAAATAGTCTGTTCCCAGAATTAGAGTATTGCGTATATGGAGTATCAGGACAAATTTGATGTCATTGTGGTTGGTGGTGGTCATGCCGGTACAGAGGCTGCACTGGCTGCTGCCCGTAGTGGCGCACACACGCTGTTATTGACACATAACATTGAAACTTTGGGGCAAATGTCATGCAATCCTGCTATTGGTGGGATTGGAAAAGGACACCTGGTCAAAGAAATCGATGCACTGGGTGGTTTAATGGCTAAAGCCACGGATAAGGCTGGGATCCAGTTTAGAATTCTTAATGCCAGTAAAGGCCCCGCGGTTCGTGCAACTCGTGCCCAGGCTGACAGACTACTTTATAAACAGGCGGTACGTTCGGTTCTGGAAAACACACCAAACTTGTTGTTATTCCAACAAGCGGTCGATGATCTTATTGTTGAACAACAGCAAGTGGTTGGTGTAACGACTCAAATGGGCCTGAAATTTCGGGCAAAATCAGTGGTACTCACAGTAGGGACTTTTCTTGGTGGGTTGATCCATATTGGAATGTCGAACTATGAAGGTGGCCGCGCGGGTGATCCACCGTCAAATGCACTATCCCAACGTTTGCGCGATTTACCCTTTAGTGTTGATCGACTGAAAACCGGTACGCCCCCTCGCATCGACAGTAACAGTATTGATTTTAGTCAATTACAGGATCAGCCCGGTGATCAACCTGTTCCGGTATTTTCCTTTCTCGGTAAAAAAGAAGATCATCCAGCTCAGATCCCCTGTTTTATTACCCATACCAGTGAAAAAACCCACGATATTATTCGCTCCGGCTTAGATCGATCACCGATGTATAGTGGTGTTATCGAAGGCGTAGGGCCACGTTATTGCCCGTCTATCGAAGATAAGGTCATGCGTTTTGCCGACCGAGATTCTCACCAGATTTTTGTTGAGCCAGAAGGTTTGAATACACACGAAGTCTACCCCAATGGTATCTCGACCAGTCTGCCTTTTGATGTTCAGCTTGAATTTGTTCGTTCTATCAAAGGTTTTGAAAAAGCGCATATTACCCGCCCAGGTTATGCCATTGAGTATGATTATTTTGACCCGAGAGGCTTAAAATCGTCATTGGAAACCAAGCATATGTCCGGGCTCTTTTTTGCAGGCCAGATTAATGGCACCACAGGTTATGAAGAGGCCGCTGCACAGGGTTTGATAGCCGGATTAAACGCCGCTCGTTTCAGTCAGCAAAAAGAAGCCTGGAGCCCGCGCCGGGATGAGGCTTATATTGGCGTAATGATTGATGATTTGATTACTCAGGGTACACTGGAGCCATATCGAATGTTCACCAGTCGTGCAGAGTATCGCTTATTGTTACGCGAGGATAATGCGGATCTTCGTTTAACTGAAAAAGGTCGTGAACTAGGCCTCGTAGATGACGAAAGATGGCAGCATTTTGATGCAAAAAGAGAGAAAATAGAAACAGAAAACCAACGTTTGAAAAGTAAATGGATACGCCCCGATGATCTGACGGCCAAAGAACAGGAAGAAATCATTGGTCAAAAAATGAATAAGGAGTCAAATCTACTCGATTTATTACGCCGCCCCAACATTACCTATCAATCACTTATGGGTTTGTCAGTAGCAGGTGAAGCAGTTGAAGATGCTCTAGTTGCGGAACAGGTCGAAATTCAGGCTAAATATTCGGGTTATATAGACCGGCAGAAAGATGAAATTCTACGAGCACAACGAAATGAAGATAGTAAAATACCAGAACAGCTCGATTACAGCTCAATAAATGGCTTGTCGAACGAAGTGTGTGAGAAATTCACACGAATTCGACCGACCACAGTCGGTCAGGCTGGACGAATACCGGGTGTGACCCCAGCTGCTATTTCATTACTGTTAGTACACTTAAAGCATGGCGCAACACGTAAAAAACACAAAGAAAATAAAAGTGCAGAGAAAAAGCAAACCGGTTAAAGTGAACTCAATACACGGAATTTACGACCGGGTAAAATAATAATGAAAGGCGTATTCGGAGGATGATTCGCATGAAACAGGTAATGAGTATTGTATTGCTGCTGGCCATATCAACAACTGGTTTTGCCCAGCCTGAAGTAAAAGGTATGGTCATTAAGCCCAGTAAATTCGGTGTGACTGAAACAATTGATAAACTGGAAGCCGTTTTAAAGAAAAAAGGCATCACTATTGTAACCCGCTGGAGCCACGATAAAGGCGCCAAGAAAGTGGGTATTCCATTACGTACCACAGAGTTATTGTTATTTGGAAATCCTAAGCTAGGCAGTCATTTTTTTACCAGCGCACAAACAGCCGGTATTGACCTGCCAATGAAAGCACTAGCCTGGAAAGATGCCGAAGGTAAAGTATGGTTAGGCTATAACGATCCTCAATATATCGCCGATCGTCATGCTATTGAAAACAGAGCTGATATCGTTAAGAAAATGTCTGATGCATTAAATAAACTAACCAATATTGCAATAGGTGGTGGTGCTACGCCACCCGCAGCCCCAAAAGTAAAATAATTCAGGCTGGTTTTGTAGAACTTTATAGAACTTTATAGAACTTTATAGAACTTTATAGAACTTTATAGAACTTTATAGAACTTTATAGAACTTTATAGAACTAAGAAACTTTCTTTAAAACCACCCGCGTTGCCGTAGTAATACTGCCGACGTGGGTGGTTTTTTTAATCCCTGAAAATACGTATATGGATGAAAAATTAGCCCAATTGCTGGATAAAGGCATCGCAGAGATGCCAATTAAGTCGTACTTCAGTGAAGAAGAATTATTAAACCACAAACATCGTCTGGTGTTACTGGTTCAAATGCTGGCAAAGTGGAATAAAGCATTTAACTTAACCGCCGTACGTGAACCACGAGAAATGGTCATTCGCCATATTCTGGATAGTCTTTCTATTGCACCCCATTTAGTTGGTGAGCGCTTACTAGATGTAGGAAGTGGAGCTGGTCTGCCTGGTTTACCACTTGCAATAATATTTCCCGAAAAACACTTCACCCTGCTCGACAGTAACGGCAAAAAAACACGCTTTATTACCCAGGCTCGATCGGAACTAGGGTTAGAGAATGTAGATGTGGTACAGTCACGAGTAGAAGAGTTCACCTCAAAAGAGCTTTTTAGCACGATTACAGCTCGTGCTTATTCGAGTCTAGCTGTAATGATAAATTCTACACAACATTTGTTAGCGTTACAGGGGCGTCTTTTACTCATGAAGGGCGTATATCCTGAAGAAGAACTTGGACAAATCCCTGCTGGTTTTGTCCTGGAAGAAGCATTGGAGCTGAACGTACCAATGCTTGAGGCTGAGCGACACTTAATTATTCTAAAGCAGAGCCAGCCATAATGAATTGCCGTAATTGACTACGGGCAATCACAATGATTGAGAACCGAGGAATATCTCATGTCCAAAATAATAGCGATTGCTAATCAGAAGGGTGGCGTTGGCAAGACCACTACAGCCATCAACCTTGCTGCATCTTTAGCGGCGACACACCGTAAGGTGCTTCTGGTGGATATGGATCCTCAAGGTAACGCAACCATGGGCAGTGGTATTAGTAAAAATGAACAGGAATTAACCACATGTGACTTGCTGCTGGGTGATGCCACTCTTGAAGATGTCCGTATATGCAATTCCGAGGTGGGATATGACATTTTACCTGGAAATGGCGACCTTACCACGGCAGAAGTCAGCTTGATGGATATGGATGAGCGGCAGCGGCAACTTCGCAATGCGCTGACTCCAGTTAAAGAGCAGTATGATTATATTTTGATAGACTGCCCGCCTTCTCTCAATATGCTCACCGTTAATGCTTTGGTTGCTGCTGATTCAGTGATGATACCGATGCAGTGTGAGTATTATGCACTCGAAGGCCTTAGCGCACTATTAACCACAGTCAATCGAATTAAAGACACCGTAAATCCGGATTTAGTAGTTGAAGGTTTGCTCCGTACCATGTTTGATCCAAGAAATAATCTGGCGAATGATGTATCGGGCCAGTTATTGGTACATTTTCCAGATAAAGTTTATCGTACCGTTATCCCCCGTAATGTCAGGCTGGCAGAGTCGCCAAGCCATGGTATTCCGGTAATCGACTATGATCGTAAATCACGTGGTGCACTCGCCTATCTTGCTTTAGCCGGTGAAATCTTAAGAAAAGAGTCAGGTGTTCCCGGTGGCCACAGCGCGACAGTAACAGCATAATTTTGATTAAGGTAAGATAATGGCGGGTAAGAAACGCGGTTTAGGCCGAGGTTTAGACGAACTATTAGGTATTAGCAGTGCCCCTGCATCGGCAGTACCGAGTGAAAATGACATTCAGTCAGCGAGTGGTGATATGCGCCACCTTCCTGTTGATGTTATCCAGCGAGGCCGCTTTCAGCCACGTCAGGATTTTGCAGCTGAAGCATTACAAGAATTAGCCGACTCCATTCTGGCGCAGGGGGTAGTGCAACCCGTTGTCGTGCGGCCATTATCTGGAGAGCCAGGTAAGTATGAGCTGATCGCCGGTGAAAGACGCTGGCGCGCAGCTCAACTGGCAGGTCTACATGAAATTCCCGCCATTATTCGAGATGTACCCGATCAGGCCGCCATGGCCATGGGGCTTATTGAGAATATTCAACGGGAAGAACTTAACCCCATTGAAGAAGCCGCAGCACTACATCGGTTAATTGAAGAGTTCGGCTTAACCCACCAGGAAACAGCAGAATCAGTCGGCCGATCACGTGCCTCCGTCTCCAACTTGTTACGTTTACTCAGTCTGGAATCTAAAGTTAAAGAAATGCTGGAGGAACGTCGTCTTGAAATGGGTCATGCGCGGGCACTATTACCCTTATTAGGCTCCGTGCAAATAGAAGCTGCAGAAAGTGTTGCCAAAAAAGGTTTGTCAGTACGTGAAACGGAACAGCTAGTACGACGCATGCAACAACCCGAAGCTGCCAAATCGGTAACAAAAGAAATCGATCCCGATATCCGTC
>Ga0316204_10011850_pt1 | contig 10800 bp, 10 predicted proteins | sample 6monrhotite_MG_2_FD_205661 | JGI IMG/M metagenome (GOLD analysis project Ga0316204, IMG submission 205661) | Microbial mat bacterial communities from mineral coupon in-situ incubated in ocean water Damariscotta River, Maine, United States -... | ecosystem: Environmental > Aquatic > Marine >... | reverse complement strand
GCGCAAACAGTACTCCCTCCGGGATATTTGTGTTGTGGTTATCCACAACGTGCCGGTGGTGATGCTGAGAAAGGACAAGAAATTTCAGTTGATAACCAAGTGCTGTTTCATCGGGTTGCAAATACACTCAATTATCTTGATATAAAAACAGTCATCGTCTCATGCGGAACCTGTATGGATCAGTTACTACAATATCAATTTGATAAAATTTTCCCTGGTTCTCGTTTATTGGATATTCACGAATATCTTATGGAAAAAGGCGTAGCAACTAAAGCGAATGATGATATGCAATATATGTATCATGACCCGTGCCATACCCCTATGAAGAAACATAACCCCATTCGTGTCTCTGAAAAATTACTTGGGCAAGATGTTTTAGCCTCTGATCGTTGTTGTGGTGAAGCAGGAACGTTATCAGTCAGCCGTCCAGATATCTCGACACAAATTCGTTCACGCAAACAAGAAGAGTTACAAAAAAATATCAGTCAGTTAACCGGCGAAATTAAAGTTAAAAATAACAAGGTCAAGTTATTAACTTCATGTCCTGCTTGCCAACAAGGCCTTTCACGGTATGAGCAAGAAACCGGTTTAACAACTGAATATATTGTTATAGAACTTGCGAATAGAGTATTAGGTGAAAACTGGCAAAAAGAGTTTGTTTCTAAAATCAAAAGTGGTGGAATAGAGCGAGTATTATTATAGTTAATTAGACTATAATGTTACTCTAATATTTTGTGACTTCTTAGAATAGAATTCCAAGCTATTCATTAATCTAGATATTCTTAATAAACTCGAGCTTCCCTACAAAAATTGTTACATTAAATAGCTTGTATCTCTTATGGTATAAGTGTGTGACAATGTTGCTTGCTTAAATTAATTTAACAATAAAAATAAATAAAATTATTATTAGGCTTCTATCCTAATAGCAGTTGCTGATTGATGCACCCCTACCAAAAAATGCCTGCAGTATAATTTTATAAGTAATTTAAGTTTAAAAATAATAATAAAATTATCTTATTGGAGGAGAAATGAAAAAATTTTTAAGTCTACTATTTATTCTTGGTATGAGTATTAACACGCAAACGGCCTTTGCTGATGATGATCACGACGACAAGAATAAAAAGTCATGTCCAGTTGGCTTGTTTGCTAAGGATGCTGGCAACAACTTGTTAAGCATCGATGCTGAATTTGGTGATGGTGTTCAGAGCATAACCAAGTGTTTGGAAAACCGTAAAAAAATTAAGTTAGTTATGCAGGTTAACCAAGCTTGCCGTGATACAACTATTGTCAACGGTGCGTTAGAAAATCATGCAAGATCGTGTGGTGAAACGCGTGGCTATGGTATAGCGCAAATGAAAAACATGATCCGCGATTATAAAGTGACGCATGGTATTTCATCAAAAAATTTAGATCTTAATATCATCGTACATGGCGGTGGTGGAACCATGCTGTTAGATATGCCATGGAATAAATTAAAACCCGCTGTAACGGCATTAATTGCTGATGGTGTTAAATTTTATTTTTGTCAAAATACTATTCGAGGTATGGCGCCTAAAATGGGACTTACTCGTGCTCAGTTAGTATCTAAAGTGCTTCCTGGTGTTGAGTATGTTACAGCTGGGTTAACAGCAGTTGTTGATTTTCAAGATGAAGGTTATTTATACGTTCAGCCTTAAGTCTAGGCTTTATAGATGTAAAAAAGCCCTGCAGTGCAGGGCTTTTTTATTCGTAGCAAACAATATTAAGTTACTTAATCGTTTTCACGCCATCCGGTGTGCCTAAAAGCAACACGTCTGCAGGTTTAATAGCAAACAAGCCATTTGTTACCACACCAGTAATATCATTTAATATTTCTTCAACTTTAGTCGGTTCCATAATTTCGAGATTATGAACGTCTAAAATAATATTACCGTTATCCGTGGTAAAACCTTCACGTAAAACGGGCTCGCCACCAATTTGTTTAATAATTTCACGTGCTACGTAACTGCGTGCCATTGGGATGACTTCTACTGGAAGTGGGAATTTACCCATCACATCGACCAATTTACTTTCATCTGCAATACAGACGAACTTCTTACTTGCTGCGGCAACGATTTTTTCACGTGTGAGTGCACCGCCACCACCTTTTACCAGATGTAAGTATTTATTCGATTCGTCAGCACCATCAACATACACCGCAATCTCTGAAACAGAATTAAGGTCAAAAACTTCAATGCCATGGCCTTTTAAACGCTCAGCACTCGCTTCTGAGCTGGCAACGGTGCCTTCAATTTTGTTTTTAATAGTGGCTAATTCATCAATGAAAAAATTTGCCGTAGAACCTGTACCGACACCTACAATCGTACCTGCTTCTACATACTCGATGGCCGCTTTTGCTACTGCTTGTTTCATTTCGTCTTGTGTCATCTTCTTCTCCTGCCATCATAAAGTGGTAATAAAGTCAGGCGCGCATTATATTAAGGATTAGCATGTTAAGCTACTCTTTGCGGATTTAGGGCATCTTTTGCTCACAAAATCTTAACAATTGGCGATTTAATTTTATCTATTTGCAGAAAATGTTGGTTCGATGACTGAAAAATACAAAAGCATGGTTGATCAAGCTACGGTCTACGATGTCGCACTTATAACACCTTTAGAAGAAGGGTTGGGCTTATCAAAACGCTTTAATAACAAGGTGTGGATTAAGCGTGAAGATCTTCAGCCGGTGTATTCGTTTAAATTACGCGGTGCATATAACAAAATCTCTCAGCTTTCAGACGCTGAAAAAGCCTGTGGGGTCATCACCGCGTCTGCAGGAAACCATGCACAAGGCGTTGCACTTGCAACACAGCGTTTAGGAATAAAGTCATTAATTGTTATGCCAAAAACCACGCCGACTATTAAAGTATCGTCTGTGCGTAGCTTAGGCGCTGAAATAGAACTGGTGGGTAATGCCTATGATGATGCCTATGAGTATGCCAAGGAACATGCCATTTCATCTGGAATGACTTTAGTGCATCCCTATGATGATCCTTACGTTATTGCTGGACAAGGCACTATTGGTAAAGAGATTCTTGAGCAGTTCAAAACGCAAAATAATGATGGAGCGGCATATCCCGATGTTATTTTTGTTCCCGTGGGTGGCGGTGGACTGATTGCCGGTGTTTCAGCTTATGTAAAATCGATTAACCCTTCCATTAAGATTGTTGGTGTAGAGCCTGATGATGCAGCATGTATGTACGAAGCACTGAAAGCCAATAAACGCGTTGTACTCGATCAGGTTGGTATATTTGCAGATGGTGTGGCGGTTAAACAAGCGGGTGAAGAAAACTTTCGTGTGGCACAAAAGTGTGTTGATGAAATGATCTTGGTTTCAACCGATGAAATATGTGCCGCGATTAAAGATATTTTTGATGACACGCGTTCAATTACTGAACCTGCTGGTGCATTAGCCGTCGCTGGAATGAAAAAGTACGTCGAAATTAATAAGATTGAAAATAAGCAGCTTGTTGTTATCGATAGTGGCGCGAATATTAATTTTGACAGGTTGCGTCATGTGGCTGAGCGCTCCGAAATTGGTGAACACCGAGAAGCACTTTTTGCTGTGACGATTCCTGAAGAAATCGGGAGTTTTCGAAAGTTTTGTGAGTTAGTGGGCTTACGCGGTATGACCGAGTTTAATTATCGCTATGCTGATGATAAAACCGCACATATTTTCGTTGGTATCAAACTGCAGCATGGTCTTGATGAAAAGAACGAAATACTGCAATCATTGCGAAGCCATGGTTATCCCGTAGAAGACATGACGGATAATGAAATGGCGAAATTACACATTCGCTATATGGTGGGTGGTCGTGGTAATGGCGTAGTGAACGAGCGTTTATTTCGTTTTGAGTTTCCTGAGCGCCCTGGTGCATTATTACGTTTTCTTAATTATATGGGGGAGCGTTGGAATATTAGTTTATTCCACTACCGTAACCATGGTGCAGCTTATGGTCGCGTTTTAGCGGGTATTCAAGTTACAAATGAAGAAAGTGATGCTCTTAAGCAGTTTTTACAAGAGTTGGGTTATTCACACTGGGAAGAGACAAACAATCCAGCCTATAGCATGTTCTTGAGTTAAGACAGTGAGTACGTTGTTTGCTTAGCTAAGACTAATAGTATGATTGGCTTGTATATGCCGTCAATCCACTAGTTTTTAAGCATAAAAAAAGCCGGTTCTTTGTAGAGCCGGCTTTAATATTTAAAAAACGTCTAAAAATACTTATTTTTTCTTAGAGGCTTTCTTTTTTGCTTTTTTCTTAGAAGCTTTCTTCTTAGATTTTTTCTTAGAAGCCTTCTTCTTAGCTACTTTTTTCTTAGCTTTCTTTTTGGCTTTTTTCTTAGCCTTTTTCTTAGCTACTTTCTTTTTAGCTTTTTTCTTAGCCTTTTTCTTAGCTACTTTCTTTTTGGCTTTTTTCTTAGCCTTCTTTTTAGCTACTTTCTTTTTAGCTTTTTTCTTAGCGACTTTTTTCTTCGCTACTTTCTTTTTAGCCTTTTTCTTGGCTATTGTTTTCTTCTTGGCTTTCTTTTTAGCTGCCATGGTTTTAAACCCTCCGTTGAGCACTGATGTTTAAGCTGAAGTATAGCTAACTTATATTAAATTGCTAGTATCTTGTATAAAAACGTAACCTTAAGCATTGTTATGCATAGATTTTTACGTTTTTAAGTAAAATTTTTGTTTATTTTGTTTTTTTATAACAATTTTTATCGATATAAGTTAAAAAAATTTTTAAATTTATAATTTTTTTTATAAATTGAACCTGTTTTATGTTTATTTAGAGTTAAAAGCATAATTTTCTATATAAAAAGTCATAAGATTTATAAATTTTTATAAAAAAATGTAATTAATGATGTTTTTTGTATAAAAATTTATAGTTTTTCACGTTTTACCTTTAAAAATTTTATACTTTTTAAGTTAAACATGAATTTTTTATCATTTAGATAAAATTATTTTGCTTTTAAGTATAAAAATGGATGCTTATATGTCTGTTTTAACAATAAAACTAAAAAATTAACGCTTAAAGTACTAAGAATTAAAAATTTTCACCTTTGAAAGGGTTAAGACATGATTAAAAAGAAAAATTTTTCACTTAATGAAGATATTTTTTAAAAAATTAGCACGTTTTAGTCTTTGTTTAACCGATATAAAGTTATAGCGGCTTAATTCTATGATTATTGATAGTTTAATCGGACAAAAAATCATCTTGATTGTTATAAATGGATAGAAAAAGGTGCTAAGCGATTAAAAAAGTATTTAGAACCTTTCGATTTAGATAAATTTTTTAACATTATTTAAAAAATAAAGGAATAACCGACCAATTTTTAAATAATTACGCTTACTTATGTATTTTATGGTGCATATAACAAACTTGTTACAGCGTTAATGCGTTTAAAAACGATAAAACACTGTTTTGAGATGTATTTTCAACGCTATATTGATGTAACAGTGATGGATGGGTATAAAAAGCGATTAATTTTTAATAATTAAAGTAAAAAATGGATATTTATTCGTATTCATATACAAAAAATGAAATTTTTTTCAGGTTAAAGCGTATATTTTTATTTTTTAGCGAGTGATGAATGCGATAGATAGATTTCTTTCTCGGTTGCAACGCCTTGCATAGGAATATCCCATGATTTGTTATGAAGTTGCGTTTGTTTTTGCAACTCATAAGCCACACCAAGCAAGGTTGGCCTAAACCAAACGCGTCGTTTGTTTAAAAAAGCGAGAGTTCTATCATAAAAGCCTCCACCCATGCCTACACGCTGCCCTGTTGTATCAAATGCAACAAGTGGCATTAGAATAAGATCCAGCGAGAGAGCTTTACGTAAGCGCATTGAGCGTTTGTGAACGGGTTCAGCTATGCCGAAACGATTTAATTTGAGTTTTGTTCTACTGGTATAAGGGATAAACCATAATTTATTTATATTCGGTTCGGCTAAAACGGGCAGGTAACACTTCTTTCCTAGTTGCCAGGCGTGTTTTATTAAAAGGGAAAGGTTTATTTCGCCATCATTCGCTAAGTAAAAGGCAATATGTTTACTTTGTTGGAATTGCTTCGATGCTGCGAGTTTTTCACATAACAAAAACGAGGCATGTTCGCGCTCAGCATCACTTAATGCTTGTCGTTGTTGCCGTATTTGTTTACGCAGTGTTTTTGTGTCCATCTAATCTACATTGAAACATAAAGTCTTAATGAAATAAAAGCTTGAGGTGCTTAAGAGGAATATTTAGTTGGTGCTTTCAATTAAGGGTGGGCGCACCCCACATGTATCGTTGTGATATGTGCCTTGAACCAGAGGTTCAAGTGGGAACGTCGTGAGCACGTTAGGCTTTCCGCTCTAGGACGGACATGCACACAGTGCCGCTACTCAGCTCCCGGAGTTATAAATTACGGCTCAAGGGTCTCTAATCACTGACGAATACCGCAGGGCTTGCCCATAAACTTGGCAAACACGATAACGATGGTCGAGTTTTAATTTTAGATGATTTGCTGTGAATGTTCTTTAGTAAACTATGAAATTTATGAAACTAATATGGTTGACAGACTGTTAAATTTCAAGCTGACGGCTGCGATAGAGCGCATCGTCAATTTTTTCTTGAATGCTACGGATACGTGTTCCTACATTGGTATCAACCTTGGCAACTTCATTATCTTGATGGCCATCTTGTGAAAGCAGTTCATGAGAAATATTGAGCGCGGCCATTACTGCAATACGATCAGAACCAACGATCTTTCCTGTATCACGGATTTCTCGCATTTTTTTGTCGAGATATTCTGCTGAGCGCTGTAAATCATGCCGTTCATCTTCATCGCAGGCAATGAGGTATTCTTTATCCAAAATATGGATGGTAATGCCTTCAGCTGACTTATCCGTCATTTTCTATTGCCTTTAAACGGCCAATCATGGCTTCAACACGAGTCCGTGCTAATTCTGTTTTTTCAATTAGACGAGTGCGCTCACCTTGCAAGTGACTATGACTGTCACGGAGTGTTTTATTCTCACTTTGTAAGCGATCAATCGTTTTGATGAGATCATCAACGCGGCTTTCAAGCTTTTTTAGATCGAGTTCTTCCATCTATCCCTCAGTCTCTTCTGAAACCTTGTCATTTTATAATTGTATAAGAATATAGACCACTTTGGATGCGGTCAACGGGTAAACTGGCTGGAAAATGATGTAAAATTAGCTTTGGCGGAGTCGCGAACAAGTGTTCGAGTGTTTATGCCCAGGTTTTTTAAAATTTTAATGCGAAGCAGGAAAATATGAGCGAAATAGATATCCAGTACGATGAAATAAACGATGCTTTAAAGCGTATTGGGGTAGAGCAAGATGCCGCTGAAGCGCATGGCGCCTTATGCGGGCTATTTTGCACGATAGGTGGGCTCGATGTGGCGTATTGGTTAGATAACACCTTAACGGAAATGCCACATGAGGATGCTTTTACGATAGACGCACTGAGTAGTGAAAGCCGTTCCTTACTGACGTTGTTATTTAACCAAACTCAGCAGCAACTATCGGGTGTAGACTTTGATTTTATGCCTTTTCTTCCCGATGATGAGGCCGGTTTGTATTCACGGGTAGAATCTCTGAGTCATTGGTGTCAGGGGTTTTTACTTGGTTTGAGTCAAGGTGGTTTAACCGATCCTGATGGCTTGCCTGGAGAGTTGCCTGAAATCGTAAAAGATATTGTTGAAATTTCTCGTGCCGAATCATACGAACTGGATGATGATGCTCAGGATGAGAAAGATTATATGGAACTTATCGAATTTGTTCGCGTCAGTGTGCAACTGTTTGTTGATGAAATGCAGCAGTTTCAAGTTGAAGAGCCATCTGATGATGCCTCATACCATTAATATTTTATCTCATTGATACTGTAGGAATTGATTTAAATGAATAACCAAGAATACAAGCGTCGCCGCAAACATTTGATGCAAATAATGGGTGATGATGCCGTGGCTATTTTACCTGCTGCATTAGTGCGTATGCGTAACCGTGATGCCGAGTTTCAATTTCGTCAAGATAGCGATTTTCACTACATTACCGGCTTCGATGAGCCCGAGGCGGTTGCGGTACTTGTACCCGGTCGGGAGCATGGCGAATATATTCTTTTCTGTCGTGAAAATGATAAAAAAATGGAAATTTGGAATGGCCCACGTGCTGGACAAGAAGGCGCTATTGAAAAACATGCGGCGGATGATTCTTTTCCAATAGATGATATTGACGATATTTTACCGGGTCTTTTAGAAAATAAAGAAAAAGTCTATTACACCATGGGGGTTCATCCTGACTTTGATCAGCGCGTGATTAAATGGGTCAACCGTTTGCGCGAGCAGTCACGAATGGGCGTGCATACACCGGGTGAGTTTGTTGCTTTAGATCATCAACTGCATGATATGCGTTTATATAAGAGCGCTGCTGAAATTAAAGTGATGCGGAATGCTGCACAAATTTCTGCTCAAGCACATATTAAGGCGATGCAGTTTTGTCAGCCTGGTGTGTATGAGTATCAGCTCGAAGCAGAGTTACTGCATAATTTTATGCATCAAGGTTCACGCTTCCCCGCTTACACATCAATTGTTGGTGGAGGTAAAAATGGCTGTATTTTACATTACGTTGAAAATAGAGAAGTCTTAAAGGATGGCGATCTCGTGTTGATTGATGCAGGCGCTGAAATGGAATGTTATGCCTCAGATATTTCGCGTACTTTCCCTGTTAACGGTACTTATTCAAAAGAACAGCGCGCCTTATATGAGATTGTATTAGCTGCGCAGTATGCTGCGATAGAACAAGTTAAGCCCGGTAATCATTGGAATGATCCACATGAAGCCGCGATTAAAGTGATTACGCAAGGTTTAATTGATGTTGGCATACTCAAAGGTGAGTTAGAAACCAATATTGAAGAAGAAACCTATAAAGAGTTTTATATGCACCGGACTGGCCATTGGTTAGGAATGGATGTGCATGATGTCGGTGATTATAAAGTCGATGATGAATGGCGTGTACTTGAACCGGGTATGGTATTGACCGTTGAGCCGGGTTTATATATTTCGGCTGATAGTGAAATTGTGGCTAAAAAATGGCACAACATCGGTATTCGTATTGAAGACGATGTTCTGGTGACGAAAGAGGGTTACGAAGTGCTAAGTAAAGATGCCCCCAAAGAGCCTGACGAGATAGAAGCCTTAATGGCATCACAAGGGTAAAAAATTCTTTGCGTTAAAAGACTATGTCAGATAAAAAAAATAATACAGATTTTGACATCATGATCATTGGTGGTGGCTTAGTTGGTGCGAGTTTAGCTTGTGCCTTATCGCAAGCAGAAACGTCATTACGTATCGCTATTGTAGAGGCATATCCGTTTAAAGTAGCGGATACTGAATATCAACCTGCCTTTGATGCACGAAGTGTCGCTTTATCTTATACCTCAAAAAAAATATTCGACGGCATAGGATTGTGGCCGTTCATTAATCAGTTAGGTGTTGCCGCAATAAAAAATATTCATGTCTCTGATCGCGGTCATGCAGGAGTAACACGCTTGAGCGCGGCTAGCGAAAATATTGACGCACTGGGTTATGTCGTTGAAACACGAGTGATAGGTCAGGCTTTATTTAAAGTACTCGCTGAGCAAAAAAACGTGAGCGTGATAGCTCCGGCTAAGTTGAAAGATTTTGAGCTTTCAACTGACTCTACTGAAGTGATTGTTGAGCAAGAGGGTGAGAACAAAAAATTAAAAGCTCAGCTTTTGGTTGCAGCCGATGGTGATGATTCGGTTGTTAGACGTTTAAGTGGCGTAAGAATAAAACAACACAATTATGAACAGTATGCAGTGATTGCAAATGTCACAACTGATCGCCCACATCAGAATAAAGCCTATGAGCGTTTTACCGATAGTGGTCCACTTGCTTTATTACCGATGGCTGCCAGTGCAGAAGATGAAAATCGTTACTCGCTTGTTTGGACGATTAAAGCAGAGCAGCAGCAAGAAATGATGCAATGGGACCATGAAACATTTCTGACAAAGTTAAAACAACGCTTTGGTAATCGTGCCGGCAACTTTACACTAGTGAGTGCGCGTCATATTTATCCTTTGAGTTTAATGCGTGCGCAAGAACATGTACGTCAGCGTTTAGCTATTATTGGTAATGCAGCCCATACCTTACATCCGGTTGCTGGTCAGGGTTTTAACTTAGGTTTGCGTGATGTGGCGGCCTTATCTCAAGTCATTGTCGATGCTAAACGAGCGAACAAAGACATAGGAGAATTGACTACGTTAGAAGACTATGCGGAATGGCGTCGACGTGATCACGTGCAAACAGCGATGGCTACCGATAGCTTAGTTCGCCTTTTTTCAAACAATATTTTGCCTCTTGCCGCATTGCGTAACTTAGGTCTTATTGCGGTTGATCTTGTACCACCACTAAAAAAATTGTTTGCTCGACATGCAATGGGCTTTGTGGGCAAATTACCGCGCTTAGGTCGAGGATTAAAACTTTAGTATGCGTGAACACTACGACATTATTATTGTAGGCGCTGGCATGGTGGGGGCTTCTTTGGCCTGTGGCTTGGCAACAAGCTTGCCTGCAAAAAGTGTCGCCATCATCGATGCGATAGAGCCTTCATTAAATTGGGACAAAAGCAATCAAGCAGATGCTTATGATATGCGAGTGAGTGCGATCACTCGTGCATCTCAAATATTATTTAATGATATTGGTGTCTGGCAATCAATAACGGAGCAAAGGATGAGTCCCTACCGTGACATGTTTGTCTGGGATGCA
>Ga0316204_10011849_pt1 | contig 10801 bp, 10 predicted proteins | sample 6monrhotite_MG_2_FD_205661 | JGI IMG/M metagenome (GOLD analysis project Ga0316204, IMG submission 205661) | Microbial mat bacterial communities from mineral coupon in-situ incubated in ocean water Damariscotta River, Maine, United States -... | ecosystem: Environmental > Aquatic > Marine >... | reverse complement strand
GACAGTTTCAGAATGGCGGACAAGTCTGCTCATTCTCACTCGCCACCTCAGAAAACTGGAAAGACAAGAATACCGGCGAGCGCCGCGAAAAGACCGAATGGCATCGCATTTCTGTCTTTAGCGAAGGGCTCATCCGCGTTGTTCAAAGCTATGTCAAAAAGGGCTCGAAACTCTATATCGAGGGTCAGCTTGAGACGCGTAAGTGGCAGGACCAGAATGGTCAGGACCGCTATTCAACAGAAGTTGTGCTGCGTGGTTTCGGCGCGACATTGACGATGCTCGACGGTCGCAACAGCGAAGGTGCTGGCGGCGGCGGTGGTTATTCGCAAGAATCAGTAGCCTATGGCAATCAAGGGCAGGGCGGCGGCCAAGGCGGCCCGCGTCAAATGGACGGCCCAGCGCAAGATTTCAGCCAGGACTTTGACGACGAAATCCCATTTTGAGGACAGGCGCATCGCACTAAGCTGACGGCCTGAAGATCTCTACCAGGTTCGACGTCTGATTGCCGCCTGCTTGGAGCGCGCCACCAATCACATAAATCTCATCCCCGATCGCAACGGCACCAAGCCCGTGACGGGGATGAGGCATATCCGGCACAGCCGACCAGGCGTCGGCGGCCGGATCATAGGCCCAGGCCTGTGCATAGACCCCGCCGCCATTCTCGAAATACTCTCCGCCAAATGCATACAGCCTGTCTGCGACCGTTGCTGCTGCGAGACCGGCCTGGCCTTGCGGCATTGGCGCAGCGACGCGCCAGCGATCTTCTGAAGCGTCATAGACTTCATGTTCTGGCGTGTTGCCGCCGGAGACTGTCCGGCCGCCGACAACGTGCCAGTTCGCGTCTATCATCGCCGCTGCAGCACTATTGCGCGGCGTCGGCAGGGGTGCAGCTGGGGTCCAGCGATCGCTGAGTCCCGTGAGTACGAAATGATCGCCAATATCGCTATGATCATTCCAGCGCGCATTGGCGTCGCCGACCGGCTTGCGACCGCCGCAGACGTGTAGGTGGTCCTCGATTATCCCCATGACGCTTTCGCCGTTTGGTTGCGGCAAGGACGGCGCGTCGGTCCATGTCTCGCCGTCAAAGGCCCAGACGCCGGATTGCATGATCCAGCCGGCATGCTCGGACGTCGCTTCGAAGCCGCCAACGGCCAGCAGCCGGTCCTGAAAGCTGATCAGAGCCGGATGATGACGCGCGACAGGCAGCGCCGCCGCTTCTGTCCAAATACCGGTCTCCGGATCGAGCGTGATATGCTGATCCGAGACGCCGGAAATCTGGCGGGCATCAGAAATGAACCCGCCGGCGAGGTGAATCCGGCCCTGATGGTGCGCCGGATAAATCTCCTGAACCGCGAATGGCAGGGCCGGACCATCGCGCCAATTTGGTGCATTTTCGTCGCCGATTGCGCCAGGCTCAGGACGGGCCGAGCAGCCAAAAGCCAGTGCGCCCGCGCCAGAGGCTAGAGCGCCTCTGCGAGTGATTGAAAACATTGGCATTTTTCTGCTCCGCAATCCGTGGTCAACGGCAGTCTAGAACGTGCAGTCAGTGTTTGTAACCACCCCCTCATCCTGCTAGGATTAACGCTAGTAAAGACGGGCGATTCGGTGCCCGCACTGGCAGCAAGAGGCAGAGCCCCGTGAGCGACGAAACGACACCGCCAGAAGATCCAGAAATGGCCCCCGCGCCCCTCGGCGACGGGATTGATCCAATCAGCATCGAAACGGAGCTGAAACGCTCTTATCTCGACTATGCGATGAGTGTGATTGTCAGCCGCGCGCTACCCGATGTGCGCGACGGCCTGAAGCCAGTTCACCGGCGCATCCTCTACGCGATGCAAGTCAACGGCAACACGCCGGACAAGGCCTATAAGAAATCTGCGAACATCGTCGGGGCCGTAATGGGTAATTTCCACCCGCACGGCGACAGCGCGATTTATGATGCCCTGGTGCGGATGGCGCAGCCTTTCTCGATGAGCCTGCCGCTTGTCGACGGGCAAGGCAATTTCGGCTCAGTTGATAATGATCCGCCTGCCGCGATGCGCTACACTGAGTCGCGGATGCAGAAAGCGGCGCAATATCTGCTCGCTGACATCGATAAAGATACTGTCGATTTTCAGGACAATTATGATGGCTCTCAGCAAGAGCCAATGGTGTTGCCGGCGCAGTATCCGAACCTGCTGGTCAACGGCGCCAGCGGTATCGCAGTTGGGATGGCGACGAATATCCCGCCGCACAATCTCGGCGAAGTGGTCGATGCGACGCTCGCCATGATCGACAATCCAACCATCGACGATGAAGAATTACTCGAAATTGTACCCGGTCCTGACTTCCCGACGGGGGCGCTAATCCTCGGCCATGCCGGCGCGCGCAAAGCTCTGCTTGAAGGGCGCGGCTCTGTGATCATGCAGGCGCGGTCTGAATTTGAAGAAATGCGCAATGGCCGTCAGGCGATTGTCGTCACTGAGATTCCCTATCAAGTGAACAAGGCGGCTCTGGTCGAGAAGATTGCTGGCATGGTTCGTGACAAGCGGATCGAAGGCATTGCTGACTTGCGTGATGAGTCCGATCGCCACGGCATTCGTGTGGTCATCGAGATCAAGCGCGATGCAAGTGCCGATGTCGTGCTTAACCAGCTGCACCGCTACTCGCAGCTTCGCACCAGTTTCCCGGCGAATATCCTGGCGCTGAATGGTGGTCGTCCGGAACAGCTGAACCTGCGTCAGATCCTGCAAGCCTTCATTCGTTTCCGGGAAGAAGTCGTTGCGCGCCGGACCAAGTTTGAACTGAATAAGGCCCGTGACCGTGCGCACGTCTTGGTTGGCCTTGCGCTCGCTGTCGCTAATATTGACGAGATCATTGCGATTATCCGCCACGCGCCGGATCCAAATACAGCGCGTGAGCGCCTTCTGGCAAAAGCTTGGCCGATCATGGATATGGCGCCGCTTCTGGAGCTTGTCGCAGACCGTCGTACACGCTGGGACGGCGAGGATGCGATCTTCTTGTCGGACGAGCAAGCGCGCGCAATTCTCGCCCTGCAACTGTCTCGCCTGACAGGCCTTGGCCGCGATGAAATCGGCAATGAAGCCAAAGGCTTAGCCGACAAAATCGCGGAATATTTGGATATCTTGCGGTCGCGTCCGCGTGTGCTCAACATCATTCGCGCTGAGCTGAACGAAGTGAAAGACAAGTTCGCGGTTCCGCGGCGTTCTGAATTCACTTTCGGCGGCGCCGATATGGATGATGAGGACCTGATTGAGCGCGAAGACATGGTCGTGACTGTGACCCATGGTGGTTACGTCAAGCGGACCCCGCTTTCGACCTATCGGACTCAGCATCGCGGCGGCAAAGGCCGCTCTGGAATCTCGATGAAGGATGAGGATTTCGTCACACGGGTGTTCATGGCGAACACGCATACCGAGATCCTGTTCTTCAGTTCCGAAGGCATGGTCTATAAAGAGAAAGTCTGGCGCCTGCCGGTTGGCGGGCCGCAATCTCGCGGCAAGGCGCTGGTCAATATTTTCCCATTGTCGAATGATGAGCGCATTGAAAGTGTGATGCCGCTGCCGGATGATGAAGAAAGCCAGAATCAGCTCGACGTGATGTTTGCAACGCGCTCCGGAACCGTGCGCCGGAACAAGCTATCTGACTTCATTCGCGTCAATCGCAATGGTAAGATTGCGATGAAACTCGATGAAGGCGACGGCATTGTCCGGGTTCGCATGAGTTCGGAAGATCAAGATGTTATGCTGACCACGGCATTGGGACAGTGCATCCGTTTCCGTTCCACGGACGTTCGCGTGTTTGCGGGTCGAAATTCGACAGGCGTTCGCGGTATTCGCCTCGCACCCGGCGATCATGTGATCGCGATGAGTGTCTTGCGCCATATCGACGTCACGAGCGCTGAATCGCGCGCCTATCTGAAGCACGCCACTGCAATGCGCCGTGCGGTAACCGGTGAGGATGATGATATTGTCGATGCGATTGCAGATGATGACGGCGACGATGGCGAAGATGAAGCAGCCTTGTCAGCAGAGCGCATCGCTCAGCTTGGCGCTGCAGAGCAATTCATTCTGACAATTTCAGATGATGGCATGGGCAAGCGCTCTTCCGCCTATGATTACCGCGTCACTGGGCGCGGCGGTAAAGGTCTGGTCGCGCACAATATCTGGGGCAGCAATAAGAAGACCGGTCATATCAAACAGATCGCCTCTTCCTTCACTATCGATGACGATGACGAGGTTATGCTGGTCACAGATGCCGGACAGCTTATCCGCACCCCAGTGGACCAGATTCGCACCGCCGGACGCGCAACTTCGGGCGTCTGGGTGCTGCGCACAAAAGGCGATGAACGCGTTGTCTCTGTGGCACGTCTTGCGGACAGCGGCGAAGACGATACAGAAGAGTCCTAAGAACGCCCGGAAACACTTCGATTGACCACCCGGGCGCGCGGAGAAAGAATATGGAGCGCGTAGGGCTGTATCCCGGAACATTCGATCCGGTCACGATGGGGCATATGGATATAATCGGCCGGGCGATGAAACTGGTCGATCGCTTGATCATCGGTGTCGCAGTTAGCGAATCCAAACGCCCTCTGTTTGACCTCGAAGACCGCATCCAGATGATGCAGGAAGAATGCGGTGCGCTGGAAGGTCCGGGCCTCGCAAAAATCGAAGTCAAACCGTTCGATAAGCTGCTGATGCATTTCGCCATGGAGCAGGAAGTGCACGTCATTGTCCGCGGCCTGCGGGCGGTTTCAGACTTTGAGTACGAGTTTCAGATGACCGCGATGAATGAGCAACTGAATCGCGACATTGAAACTGTCTTCCTTATGGCCGATGTAAGACATCAGGCCGTTGCGTCGCGACTCGTCAAAGAGATTGCGCGCTTCGATGGCGATATCACGCCGTTTGTAACGCCTGGCGTAAAAAAGCGATTGCTGGAGAAGTATAAAAAATGACTCTAAGAACCCTGCTAAGCGGCATAGCCGTATTGGGATTTGTGGCATGTGCGGGGGCGCAGACAGAACAACCGGCGCCAGTCGCCTATACGATGGCGGATGTTGATGCCGCCCCGGAAGCCTGGCGCGCAGTTGATCCTGAAAACATGGTCATCATGGAAACCAGTAAAGGCCAGATCGTTATTGAATTACTGCCTGTTGTGGCCCCGGTTCATGTCGACCAATTCAAAGCCTATGTCCGGGCTGGTCTGTATAGCCAAACCGAATTTCATCGAGTGATCAAAGGCTTCATGGCACAAGGCGGCGATGTCGCGGCGGCGTACGGTGCGGATAAGATGCTTGGACAGATGGAGGCAGAATTTGTCTTCCGTCGGGATCCGGCGATAACTCCAATGGATACAATCGGTCCCGCGGATTCAGCGGATGGCGGGTTCCATCTCGGTTTCCCGATGGCGACACAGCCGGGATTTCTGGCTGAAATGTCCAAGGACGGCCTGGTCGAAAGCTGGATCCCGCATTGCCCCGGCATTCTGTCCACAGCGCGCACCGATGACGTCAATTCTGCGGATGCGCAATTCTTTCTGATCAGTGATGAAGGCCAGCATCTCGACTATAAATACACTGCCAAAGGCCGCGCATTGAAAGGGCTGGACGTCATCCAGTCGATCAAGCTTGGGCCGACGCCTGAGGGTTTTCCGATCGCCAATCCGGATGTCGTCATGTCTGTCAAAATGGCCGCTGACATGCCAGAAGCGGAGCGCCCGAAAGCCTTTGTTCAGCGAACGGATTCTGAGGCCTGGCAAACCATTCTGGCCAATGCTGATGGGCGACGCGTCGCGCTGTGTGACATTCCGCCGGTTCCGGCTGTGGTGGAATAGGGGCGTCACCTGACCGATCTTTCGGCCTTCGACTTCGATCTACCTGAAACCCATATCGCGCTGCGTCCTGTTGATCCACAGGATGCGGCGCGCTTACTTGTGGTGCATGGTGATGGCCGCCTGGAAGATGCTCATGTGCGCGACTTGCCGCGATATCTCAGCGCCGGCGATCATATGGTGTTCAATGATACACGCGTCATTTCAGCGGCTTTGCGCGGCATTCGCCCGGCCCGCGATGCGGCGGGGTCTGACGTATCTGTCGATATCAATCTGGTCGGCCAGGTGTCTGAGACGGATTGGCTCGCTCTGGCGCGGCCTGGCAAGCGTTTGAAGATTGGTGATCAGATCAGCATTGCCGATGATCTTTCCGTCAATATTCTGGAAAAACGCCCGAACGGTGAGCTCGTCCTGCGCTTCTCAAAATCTGGCGCCGCCCTCGACGCCGCGATTGAGGCCAGCGGATCGATGCCGCTCCCGCCTTATATTGCACGGCGACGTCCCGCCGATGCGCAGGATCGCGAGACGTATCAGACCAGTTTCGCAAGTGATGACGCCAAATCTGTCGCGGCGCCGACGGCAGGCCTGCATTTTACACCGCGTCTGCTGGGCGAGATAGAGGCCGCCCGGATTGCCCGAACTGAAGTCAGATTGCATGTCGGTCTCGGTACATTTGCGCCGCTCAAACCGGAACAGATCGAACGCGGCAAACTGCATGAGGAATGGCGGCAAGTGTCCCCGCAAGTTGCGGCTGCGCTAAACGCCGCCCGCGCCGACGGTCATAAATGCGTCGCAGTTGGGACCACGGCGCTGCGCACTTTAGAAAGCTGCGCCACACCAGACCGCGTGATCGAAGCGATGACCGGGCCGACGGATATTTTTCTGAAACCAGGTTATGCATTTCGCGCTACGGACGCGCTCGTGACGAATTTCCATTTGCCGAGATCCAGCCTGTTCATGCTCGTCTGCGCCCTGATCGGGACGGACATCATGCAAGCCGCGTATGCACATGCGATCGCCCGGCACTATCGGTTCTACTCATATGGCGATGCCTGTTTGTTATTGCCCTGAGGGCTAAGCCGCGAACCGGCCGCCTTTATCAGCATAGGCCTGGGTGCCTGTTGTCAGCACCTCATCGCCATCCAGAACATCTTCCGGTTTGAGATCGAACTTGCCTTGCAGCTCGGCATAAAGCGGTGCGAAATCGGTATCGACAGTGGCGCGGAATAATTGGTCATAACTATCGATGACAAAATAGCTCTGTTGGAAATCATCGATCCGGTAATCCGTGCGCATCAGACGTTTGAGGTCAAACCCGATCCGGTTGGGTGACGGGTCTTCGAGGCTGAATTTGCTCTCCGCCGGTGAAGAGACAATGCCGGCGCCATAAATGCGCAAGCCTTGCTCGGTTCGGATCAGGCCAAACTCAACAGTGTACCAATAAAGCGCCGCGAGATTTTTCAGCGAGGCATGGCGCAGACTGCGCAATCCCCCTTTGCCGTAGGCTTCCATATAATCGGCAAAGACCGGGTCGGTCAGCATCGGGACATGGCCAAACACATCGTGGAAGACGTCGGGTTCCTGAATGTAATCAAGCTGATCCGGTTTACGGATGAAATTCCCGGCCGGGAATCTGCGATTGGCCAAATGGTCGAAAAACACTTCATCCGGGACCAGGCCGGGAACTGCCACGACGCGCCACCCGGTCAGGACTTCCAGCTCATCCGAAATCGTCTCAAAGTTCGGAATGCCGCCGCGATGCAAGTTCAGGGCTTCCAGGCCATTGAGGAATTCCGGCGCGGCACGATCCGGCAAAACCTGCATCAGGCGCTCATACAGAACATCCCAGACGGCGTGTTCATCCGTGGTGTAATCAGACCAGCCCTGATCTATGGTCCAGTCTGAATTGGCGTGAGCGGGTTTCGCAAATTGGTTGTTCATGCAACTAATATAGCAAGTGAGTCTGATTATGTCTTGGGGCATATTGAACAAAGAGATCAATTCTGCGGAGGCGAGTTTATGATTAAGCTTTATGATTATTGGCGGTCTTCGGCCTGCTACCGGTTGCGCATTGCGTTCAAACTGAAAGGCATTGCCTATGAAACCGAGGAAGTGAACCTGCATCCGGACGTCCTCGGGCAGAGTTCAGACGCATATCGCGCGCTCAATCCGCAGCAGCGCGTGCCCACGGTCATCATTGACGGACAGGTGCATAGCCAATCGATGGCGATCCTGGATTGGCTGGATGAAACCCATCCGTCGCCGCCGCTGCTGCCGTCCGATCCGCATGACCGGATGCGGGCGAGGGCGTTTGCCGATACCGTCGCCTGCGACATACATCCGCTGAACAATTCCAGCGTTCTGAAATATCTGCGTGAAGATTTCGCCGCGACGCCAGAAGCGGTCAAAGACTGGTATGGCACTTGGGTGTCACGCGGCTTTGAAGCACTGGAAGTGCATGCCCAAAGCTCGCGATCGAAATTCCTGTTTGGTGATCATCCCGGCCTGGCCGAGATTTGCCTGATCCCGCAAGTCTACAATGCGCAGCGGTTCGAGCTCGACTTGTCGGCATTTCCAAAACTGTTGGAGATTGATGCTAGATGTCAGGAAATCTCAGCGTTCCAGGACGCGACACCAGAGGCCGCGAAACCAGCTTAGTTGCGCTGACCTGATTTCAAAATATAGCCTTGCTCGGTCAGTTCGAACATTGAAGCAATGTCCGGGTGACTGACGCGGCTATCGCTTTCGTCCGGCACCAGATTCTGTTCCGAAACATAAGCCACATAATGCGTGCGCTCATTCTCAGCGAACAAGTGATAGTAAGGCTGATCCTTGGCGGGGCGGACTTCTTCCGGGATCGACTCATACCATTCATCAGTGTTCGCAAAGACTGGATCTACGTCGAAAACGACGCCGCGAAAATCAAATAAACGATGTCTCAGAACCTGGCCGATTTGGTATTTGGCTTGATGCATAGGAATAGCGTTCGGCAGGTCCGGGACCCCCGATGGTGCACTAACCTTTTGTGTCTTCGCGGGTTTTTCCCCCCCGAAAAGTCGCATAAAGCGTTTCATGACGTTCGGTCCGTAGCTCATGAAGTATTTGTGTGCTACAGCTTTTCTCAAGATTCAAGATTTGGTCAGCACATGACTACAAATAATGTGCGAGATGACCGGAAGGCCAACAGCCCGTCCGGATCTCGCAAGCGCCGGAAGCCACCGCTCTATGCAGCGGTGGACATGGGGACGAACAATTGTCGACTGCTTGTCGCCGCTCGCCGCGGGGATAGCTTTTCCGTGCTCGATTCTCACTCGCAAATTGCCCGCCTCGGCGAAGGCCTGGAAGCCACTGGCCGCTTGTCGGATGCGTCTATCGAGCGGGCCATGGATGCGCTCGGCAAGATTTCCAGAAAGCTGAAATCCAAGAAAGTCGGGCACGTGCGCTGCATCGCGACTGAAGCCTGCCGCCGCGCCGAGAATGGTCCGGCTTTCATTCAGCGGGTTCGCGAAGAAACCGGGCTGACCTTCAAGATTATTGGTCCCGAGGAAGAAGCGCGTCTGGCGCTGATCGGCTGTCATAATCTGATCGAACCGGATACGGACCGGGTTCTGGTCGTCGATATTGGCGGCGGCTCAACGGAATTGTCTTTTGTTGATGCCGTCCCAGCGCATGAAGGCGGTCTGAAAGGGCTTTTGACCAAGCCGCCCATTCTCGCCTGGCGCAGTTTGCCAGTCGGCGTCGTGACGCTGACCGAAGCGTTCGCGCATTTGCCAGAGGAAGAGGCCTATCCGCAAATGCTGGCGCACGTCATGTCGCTGCTCGAGAAATGGAAACGTACGCCGGAAATCCGCGAAGCCTTTGCGCAGGGCCGCGCGCATGTGATCGGAACATCCGGAACAGTGACTTGCTTGACCGGGGTCACGCTCGGCCTGAGCAAATATCGCCGTGACAAAGTCGATGGCGCCTGGATGACCAAGGCCGGGATGCTCGGCACAGTCAACAAGCTGCGCGAAACGGGTGTCGCGAACATGCACAAATTTCCGACGATCGGAACAGACCGCTCGGCGCTGATGCTGGCGGGCTGTGCGATTGTCGAAGCCACTTGGTCACTGGCCCCGCGCGGCGACATGCGGATTGCAGATCGCGGGCTTCGCGAAGGTCTGCTACTTTCAATGATGCACGGCCCGAAACGCAAACCGCGCCGCCGGCGCAAGAAACCCGGACCAGGCGGCAAGCCCGCTGAACAAGGAGCGTCGGCATGACAGATGACGGCAAACGGCGCTGGAAAGGTCCGACCGGAAACAAGAATTCTTCCGGGCGGCGAACAGGCGAACGCAAAGTGATCGCCTATCGGGCAAAATCAGAAAGTTCGAAAAAGTGGATCGAACGACAGCTGTCTGATCCTTATGTTCAGCAGGCCCAAACCGATGGCTACCGGGCCCGCGCGGCCTACAAGCTGATCCAGCTCGACGAGCAAATGCGATTGCTCAAACCGGGCATGCGGGTGGTTGATCTTGGCTGCGCCCCTGGCGGCTGGTTGCAAGTCTGTATCCGGCGCGGGATCAAGGAACTGGTCGCGATTGACCTCTTGCCCGTCGAGCCCATGGCCGGCGCCTTCATTGTTGAAGGTGACGTCAATGAGCCGGATGATGTGGCGGAGATGCTGACTGGCTTGTCCGGCCCGCCAGATCTGGTCCTGTCAGACATGGCCGCCAATACCACGGGCCACAAACAGACTGACAGCCTGCGCACCGCAGCACTGGCCGATATGGGGCTCGACTTCGCGCTCAAGCACTTGGTGAAAGGCGGCGTCTTTTGCTCGAAAGTGTTCCAGGGCGGCGCGACGCAGGACATGCTGGTGATCCTGAAAGACCAGTTCAAGACCGTTAAACATATCAAGCCTCCGGCCAGCCGCGCCGGCTCGCCCGAACTGTTTGTTGTTGCCAAAGGCTTTCGCGGCCGGTGATGG
>Ga0316204_10011848_pt1 | contig 10803 bp, 6 predicted proteins | sample 6monrhotite_MG_2_FD_205661 | JGI IMG/M metagenome (GOLD analysis project Ga0316204, IMG submission 205661) | Microbial mat bacterial communities from mineral coupon in-situ incubated in ocean water Damariscotta River, Maine, United States -... | ecosystem: Environmental > Aquatic > Marine >... | reverse complement strand
TCCAACCTTCAGCTAATTGTTTTCCCAGTTTTTCAATTACACTTTTGTATTTTTCTTTATGTGCTATGTTAACCGTTTCGTAAGGGTCATTTTTGCTATGATATAGTTCAATGTCAGTCATTTCTCCTGGTAAACCGGTTTTATGATTCCAAGTATGCCATTCGATATAGTGATAGTCTCTGGTATTTATGGAATAGCCCATATAACGTTTGCCATCAGGAGTAATTCTAGGTCTTCTATGAAATTGACTAAAAGCGGCTTTTTTCCATTTTAGTTCAGGGTTTTCAAGTAAAGGAACAAAGCTATTGCCTTGCATGTATTTTGGAACTTCTATGTTCGCTAGTTCACAAAGCGAAGGAAACATGTCTACCAACTCTGTAATCTCATGAGTTTGTGCGCCTCTATTTGTTTGATTAGGATAACGGACAATCATAGGTACTTTTAAATCAATATTATAATTGGTCATTTTGCCCCAACTATTATGCTCTCCTAATTTCCAACCATGATCGCCCCAAACAATAATAATAGTGTTCTCATAAATCCCAATTTTTTTCATGTGTACTATTAAATCCCCTAATAATGCATCTACATAGCTTACACTTGCATAATACCCATGTTTTAATGTGCGTACCGTATCGACACTAATGTTTGAGTTTTGTGTAGGATGATTAATATGACCAAAACCATCATAATGACGTAATTCGTACATTGAGTTCATAGTTTGGATAGGCGCATTTTCAGGAACATTGGGGTTAACCGCTAGGGGAATATTATCTACATTATATAAATCCCAATACTTTTTAGGGGCGGTAAAAGGGAGATGAGGTCTAAAATAGCCTAAGCCCATATAAAAAGGCTTATCCATTTTTGCTAAGCGGGTTAAAGTTCGCTTCGTTAATTCATTTTGTGCACCATCATAATATAAGCTATCATGCACATCAGCAGCTTCCCATGCAGGACCAGTATTCCAGCCATCAGCATATCTTTTTGGTCTTAGTTTTAACAAAGAATCCCTTTTTATGACCTGAGAGGAATTTACTTCTTCGCTGATGTAAAAGGTTTCTCCATCCCTACCTAACCAATCTGGTTTTAGGTATTGTTTAGGCCTTAAATCTGGCTCATCCCATGAAACGGAATCGGGCATATAGTTGTGAAAAATTTTGCCAAGATTCACCGTATGGTAGCCGAATTTTTTAAAATACTGTGGCATGGTCACTATATTTGAATCCAGTTCGCGGAACTTATCGCCTAAGTGCCATACCCGGGTGGAATCTGGGCGAACTCCTGTCATTAAACTGGCTCTAGATGGAGCGCAAACAGCAGCCTGCGTATAAGTTTGTCTAAAAGTCATGCCCTCAGCAGCTAATTGGTCTATATTGGGAGTTACAGCTATAGTATCTCCATAAACCCCTAAAGTTGGGCGAAGGTCATCTACCGAAACAAATAAAACATTGTACTTAGGTTTTTCTTCTGCCAGTTTTTGGCAGCTTGTAGTTAGAATCAATACTAAAAGTATAGTACATACCTTAGAAGAATACTGTTTTATCATACTTATGATTTTTATCTAACATTAGGGTTAAGTTGTCAAAAAACACTATCTACTTCTCTGCAAATCTTTTAGGATGTTCAGTTTCTTTAAAAGTACTACGTCATTTCAAACCTACCTGTTAGTAGCAGAATTACGTGAGAAATCTCATTACGAGATTTCTCATCGCTTTTCTTTATTGTAATGACAGGCATAATTTACTTCCCTTCAAACTTCCCCATGTACCGTTTCCAAAGTTCGGTTTGGTGGGTTTCTAATGATAAATCACGTCCATCAATAAAAGCTCTGCTTAATTGGTTGGTACGCATGTCTAAAGCATCACCTTCTGATATAAAAAGTGTTGCACTTTTACCAACTTCTAACGCACCGTAATTGGCATCAATACCCAATATTTTGGCATTGTTACTCGAAATTAATTGTAAGGCTTTTTCTTTATCCAAGCCTTGTGCTACCACTTGGCCAGCGTAAAAAGGCAGGTTTCTAGTTTGAAAGTTAGAGGCATCAGAATTTTGAAGTCCCACCAACAAGCCAGCATCTAGTAGCATTTTTGGTAGCTTAAAGGTAAAATCATAGTCGTCATCTTCAAAGAAGGGTAGCGTATGCGTAAAACGAACCAAAACAGGAATATCATGTTTCTTTAAGAAGTCAGTGACCTTATACGCATGATACCCACCAACCAATACCACATGTTGCACACCAGCATTTTTTGCAGAGGTAACGGCATCCATAATTTCACGCTGCCCATGTGCGTAAACATATAATTTTTGAGAACCATCAAAAAGCCCTTGCATTGCTGCGAATGGCTGGTTGAGTTCTTTTGAAGAGGCTTTACCATAAGCAACCGCATTGACCATAAAAGATTTGACTTCGTCTACATCTTTTTGGTAGTTTTTATTGGGTTGATATCCTCTCGGTTCACCCATCCACCAGCGACCTCTTCTAAAGGTATTTGGCCAGTTTAAATGAATGCCATCGTCAACTTTTACAGCGGCGTCTTCCCAGTTCCAAGCATCAAATTGAACAATGGATGAAGTGCCTGAAATACGCCCACCTTGTGGCGTAATCTGACTTAGTAATACGCCATTTGGTCGCATACTTTCCACCACTTTTGATTCAGCGTTGTAAGCAATTAAACTACGAATATGTGGTATGATATCTCCAATTTCATCTTGGTCATCACTTGCACGAACGGCATTGACTTCTACAAGACCTAAAGATTTACCCGGAGCAATAAACCCAGGATACACATGTTTTCCTGTTGCATCAATAACCTTTCCAGTTCTGGCTATTTTCATTTTTGCGTCCCCTACAAAAGTGATTTTACCATCGGCAAACATGATAAGGGAGTTTTCAATAACTTCTCCATTACCCAAGTGAGCCACTGCGCCTTCAATGGTGATAGGTTCTGACTGTTCATTTGCAGGAGTTTGTTGTGCTGTTAAAGCAAAACCCCATAAAACTGCTATTAGAATATTTAATTTTTTCATTTTAATTTTTTTAAAGCGTTTCACACACAAAACGTGCTTTTTTGTTTTGTCTTGGTCCTTGCATTTTAGCACCTCCTGCTTTTTCATTCAGCATCATCGTAATTAAGGTGTTACGTTCTTTTTGAATGGCTTCGCGTTGCGCTTTGTCTTTTTCTAAATCAAAATACACAGTACCTTCAATGATTGTTTTTTCGGCTTTTGCATAAACGGACATGGGGTGATCCGTCCAGAGTACCAAATCAGCATCTTTGCCCACTTCAATACTACCGACCCTATCATCAATATGTAAGAGCTTAGCAGGGTTTAGCGTGACGGTCTTCCAGGCTTCAATTTCTGACATTCCACCATATTTAATGGTTTTACCAGCCTCTTGATTCAATCTACGAGACATTTCTGCATCATCACTATTAATAGCAACTGTAACACCTTGGCTAGCCATGATTGCTGCGTTATATGGTATTGCATCGTTTACTTCATATTTGTAAGCCCACCAATCACTAAATGTTGAACCACCTACGCCATGTTCTGCCATTTTATCAGCAACTTTATAGCCTTCTAAAATATGGGTGAACGTGTTCACTTTAAAATCAAATTTTTCAGCCACTTTCATAAGCATATTGATTTCACTTTGTACATAAGAGTGGCAACTGATGTAGCGTTCTCCATTCAAGATTTCAGCCAAAGTCTCCATTTCTTCATCATAACGATAGGGCTGCCCAGACTTTTTCTTGGTATCATATTCTTTAGCTCTTTGGAAATAACTAATAAATAGTTGTTCAACACCCATTCTAGTTTGTGGAAAACGTGCAAAACTCTGCCAGTTTGATTGCTTTACGTTTTCACCCAAAGCAAACTTGATAAATTTGGGCATATCAGGAAATAACAAGCCGTCAACATCTTCACCCCACTTTAAACGCAGAATCGCCGAACGCCCACCAATAGGATTGGCAGAGCCATGTAAAAGCTGTAAACTTGTTACACCACCTGCCAAATTACGGTACAAGTCAATGTCTTTTGGGTCGACAACATCTTCCATTTTAACCTCCGCGGTAGAATTGTGTCCTGATTCGTTAATAGCCAATGCTCCAATATGCGAATGTTCATCAATAACACCTGCAGTTAAATGCTTTCCAGTAGCATCAACCACTGTGGCACCGCCCGCGCTTAAATCTGAACCTACTTTGGCTATTTTACCATTTTTGACTAATACATCAGTATTTTCTTGAACTGCTTCACCCGTCCAAACTGTAGCATTTTTAAATAGCAGGGTTTCCTGCTTTGGCTTGGTGGTATTACCATAACCAATATTTGGGTAGGTCATCGCTACAAGTTTAGGTGCTGTCTTTTCAGCAGCTTTCTTCTTTTCTTTCTCTTCAAAAGAGCTTGTTTTAGTTGCTAAAAAAGAGCTCTCTTTACCTGTTGGGAGCACTAATTTTCCTAATAAATTATCGATTTTGTTAGAAACCAAACTTGTCATTCTGTAGATTTTTCCATTAGCTGTGGTCAATGAAAAATTTAGCCAATCGCCAGCATAATCAATTTTTGACTTTAACTTGACCGTATCTTTTTTGATTTCGACCTTAGGCTTACTAATTTCACCAGTAACCCCCATTTTATAAGTTTGACCGCTTACCACCAAATCATAATCACCTCTAATATCTTTTTGGCCCTTATCATTAATGACATTTTTTGAACCCTGCACCCAATTTTCATACAGGGTGGTGCTCTTCTCAAAAATATCACCTGAAGTGATTAAAAAGTTAGCCTGCTTGCCTGTTTGAAGTGAGCCAATCATATTTGACTTGCCAAGAATATTTGCCGGTACTGTAGTCAATGCTTCCAAGGCCTTTGTTTTTGAAAGCCCGTGCGCAATGGCTTTCATCAACATGGTTTTAAAATCTGATGGGGACTTTAAACTATGAGTTGTTAGCGAAAATTGTACCCCATTATCCGCTAATACTTTGGGATTGGTAGGTGCCAAATTCCAATGACGCATATCAGATAGATTTACATACTCCGCCGCATAAGGATTAGAAACATCAAATGCTTTTGGAAAGTTGATAGGTACAATTAGTTTTGCATTGGTGTTTTTAATGGCGTTAATATTTTGATATTCATCACCGCCACCTAAAATGGCGTATTGGATTCCGAATTGATCACCAATTTTATCTGCACGCATCACATTTCCATTACTACCTGCTGCAAATATTTGTGATAGGTTTTTGTTCTCTATAAGCGCTTCTAAAGAGCGGTCTTTTGTGGTGACATTACCTTTGGCATACCAATCTAAATCATAATGCAATTGGCGCAACAGAGCAGTAGCGCCCATTAAAGAGGATGGATATGCTTGTCTTTTGACAATACTTTTGGTAAAAGAGAAGTATTGCGCTGATTGGTCTTCTAAAATTCGGTCACCATCATTACCACTTGCGTTTAAAGCAACCAGTACTCCTGTGCCACGGGCAATACCATCTTGATAGTGACTGTTTACAACTCCAAAACCAGCTTTTCGAAGTTCACTTGCTTTTTTATCGTCGTATTTAAATTTAGCGATGGCTTCATTTTCTGGCATGATATGGTCATTCCAGTAAAAGCCTTCGCGGGTTGCCTCGTACTGTGGGGAACGCCCTCTAGCTGGATTTCGTTTGGCTTTCTCAACTCCAAAACCAGAATAAACATCAATGAAGGAAGGATAAATTGATTTTCCATTTAAATCTTCTATCACAGCATTTTTAGGAATCGAAACAGAAGTACCAACCTGAACAACTTTACCATTTTGAATAAGTAATGTTCCTTTCTCAATGATTTCGGTTGGAGTTACATAAATTTTAGCATTGGTGAATGCTGTATAGTTATTGTTTTTAGATTTTACACCATCATTTTCAGGAAAGTAATCTTGAGAAAATAAGGCAGTACTGCACCACAGCAGGGTTAGTGCGAAGAGTTTTAATTTCATTGAAGTGTTTTTTGAATTAGCTTTCTAAAGGTAGCGGAAGAGTATAAGTTGTGCAAATGGAATTTAAAATCCATATGCTTTGTCATAATTGATAAGCAGACCCACAACCGAATTATAACTTTGAATACCTTCTTCTTGATTATTAGCTTTTAAGAATGTACTGAAAGCCCATTTAAAAATTGGCTCGGTTGGGTTTTCATAAGACTTCCAAAATTTGTTGATTTCCTCATAATTTTTTTTGACTCCGGGATTTATGGACCTCAAAGCTTGATTAAATCTTTCTTCATCCAAACGTCTTAAATCGGATAGAGCATAGGCCAATGCATGAGAATAACTTGTATATATGAATTCTAGATTTCTTGTTTTTGAAGCCACCAAAAAACCGATAAAATTAGTTGCTGATTCTGAAGAATATCCAATTTGATGACCAACCTCGTGTGTGCTTACAGTAGGAAACCTAATAATAGGGACTTTGCCATTCACTTGTGCTTCGCCTGTAAACGGATTTAAATAACCACCATAGCCCATATAGGTTAATGGCAAACTGTACAAGGACGTTTTGATACTAGATGGGTAGTATTCAAACTCTGGATATGAATTCGAAAAATCTTTATAGCTCAATACTGCTTTTTCAAAAATTTCACCTTTTGATAAATCAATTCTTACGGGTTTGGATATATCTCTAGAAAGAAGATTTTGAAATCTATTGGTTTTTTGAATCAGTTTATAAGTGAAACTCTCTAAATCTTCTAGGGAGTATGTAGTTTCTTCAATTCCGAATTTTTGTTCAATAGGCAATCGGTAATAATTCATGCCCCATAAAAGGTGAAAAAGAAAATAGGCTATTGACAATACAATTCCTATATGTTGTAAAAACTGTTTTGATTTTTTTCTAATGGACCTGCCATTTAGGTATAAGTAGCGGATAGTCGCAAAAGCCAGTATTGTGTAGAAAATATCACCTACAGAAAAAGGAATCCAGCCAAATAGAGTTCTTAAAAATTTTGAAATAACCGGGTAAATACCTTCCGAATAATACTTTTCAACCAGTTCGGGATAACTACCAAACCATTTTACAAAAATGATTTGGGGGATAATCGATAGGGAAAATAAAGTTCTCTTTGAAAGCTTCACAAGGTCAAAATAACCAAATTATTTAAAGAAAAATAAAGATGCTAAAACGGGTAATACTTAATTTTCTATCACATCGAGCGGAGTCGAGATGCTTTGAATATAGGCCTTGTATGATTCTGGACTCCGCTCAAATAGAAAATCTCAAAGATTTTTTAAACAGCCTCTAATTATTGTTTTCTTGTGTTTACTGAATACCTACCATCTCTAAGTCAAATACTAAAGTCGAACCTCCTGGAATAGGCCCATAATCATTATCTCCATACCCTAAATGTGGCGGAATAAACAAGCGAACCTTGTCACCAACCTTCATGCTTAGCATACCCTCTCTGAAACCAGCTGCTAAAGCAGCTTCTGTACTAAAATCTGCAATCATCGGGCTAAACTGACCGCGATGCATTTGATTTATTTGTGCAAAATTTCCAAACTTTTTGGCTATTTCGCCCTCACTGGTATCAAATAAGGTGGCATCTGACATTAACCAACCTGCATAATTTAATGCTACTTTTTGCCCAATTTTTGGCTTTTCACCTTCTCCTTGTTTTAAAGAGAATATTTTTAGTCCGCTTGCAGTGCCAACAGCATTGGCTTGCTGTTCTTTGCATTCCGCAACAAAATCAGCCTTCATTTTCGCCATAGCCGCGATTACTTTTTCTTCTTCAGCGAAGTAGTCCGTCATAATTTGAATGGCATCAAACTTTTTAGCTTCCTTACCATTTCTTATGATTTCTACTTTATTCATGACTATCTCAACTTCAGGCTTGTTTTGTGCCAATACCTTAACATTTGCAATGGTATCAACTACCTCAATACCGTGAACTACTTTTCCAAAAATGGTATGAATACCATTTAGCCAAGGTGTCTCTTTATGGGTGATAAAGAATTGACTTCCATTTGTTTTGGGTCCGCCATTGGCCATTGATAATAATCCTTTACCTGAATGGGTTAAAGAATCTACAATTTCATCTTTGAATTTATAACCAGGATTTCCGGTGCCATTGCCTAAATAGTCTCCACCTTGAATCATAAAATCTTTCATAACCCTATGAAAGGTCAATCCGTCATAAAATGGTTTTTCTTTAAACTGATCGCTCACAAAAGGACTATTGCCTTCGGCAAGTGATACAAAATTTGCTACCGTAACTGGTGTAGCATCGTGGTATAATTGCACTACAATATCACCTTTGCTTGTCTGAATATCTGCGTATATCCCATCATCTAAATCTGCGTATTTACTTGATTTGCAGCTGGTAAAAACCAAACATATAATAGATAAATAAATAAAAAATCGTTTCATGGTATGCTTATATTTAATTTAAACTATCTCTTTTTTTGAGAATTTTCACTAATTGAAGACTTGAAATTATAGGTGTCTTCGGGCCTATTTTGTTATTATCACCTTTATAACCGTATGCTTGCGATGATGGAAATAGAAAAGTAGCTTTTTCTCCTTCTTTTAAAAGCTTAACCGCATTTCTTAGGCCAGGAAATAGCTGTGATTTATCTATGCCATGTTGAACAAGACCAATATCGTTAGCAGCGTAAATTGTATCGTTATTAAAATTTATAATTGTATAGGTAAGTAATACCTCGTCATCCGTTTTTGGCACATAGTCAGATTCCTCATTCTTAGTTTCATATCGGTACCAGAAACCACTATCACTTACAAAATACTCATTTGTAGAATCATTTTCTATGAGGTTTTGAATAAGGGCTTCTTCTTCTTGTAATAATAACTTACTTCGTTCAATAGAAGCGTTATAAAAACTACCAGATTTTACTTGAATTGGTTTTCTAGGTTCTGGTTCACCACATCCCCAGAAAATAATGAGAATAAAAAATACTAGTGCCCGATTCATGAATTCAATTGTTTTTTATAATTGTTCAAGAGCTCTATAAATCTACTTGTAGTTTCTTCCATACTTTGTTCACTCCGCCCACCAGCCGCATTGGTATGGCCTCCACCATTAAAATGTGCACGAGCAAATTCATTTACTGAAAAATCACCTATTGACCTAAATGATATTTTTATAATTCCTTCTTCTTTGTTTTCTATAAAAATAACGGCGAATATGATTTCATTTAAAGTCAATCCATAATTTACAAAACCCTCGGTATCTCCTTTGCTATAATTATGCTTGTCAAGCTCTTCTTGTGACATGGTGATGTAAGCGGTCTTAAATTTTTCTAAAATCACAAGGTTATTGAGTGCAACCCCTAATAAGTGTAATCTTGCTGGTGAGTTGGTGTCAAATACTTGTTGATGGATTTGCATGTTTTCAGCACCCTTATCAATAAGTTGTGCAACAACTCGGTGTGTTTGACTCGTTGTCGATGCGTATTTAAAAGAACCCGTGTCCGTCATTATACCAACATAAAGGCAGGTTGCAATTTCCTTGGTAATATTACTAACCCCATCTAAGGAATCAATAAAATTATAAACCATTTCACAAGTTGAGCTCATGGTAACATCAGAATAGGTCACTAGGGCGTAATCACTTGGTTGTTGATGATGGTCAATCATTATAAAATCTGCACTAGAATCTTCAAGATATGATTCCATTTGCCCTGTTCTTGACAAATGGTTAAAATCTAAAGTAAAGATTATTGTGGCCTCTTCAATATGTTTTTTTGATTGTGAATTTTCTCGCTCAAAATTTAGAATTTCTTCATTTCCTGGAATCCATTTTAGAAATTTAGGATAATCATTAGGAACAATCACTTTGGGTTGCTGCCCTAATGTTTCCAGAAATTTCGCCAGTCCTAAAGTGGAACCAATAGCGTCTCCGTCAGGGTTTTTATGGGGTATGATTACAATGTTTTGAGGAGTTGCAAGAAGCGACTGTATGGTAGCGATGTCTGCTGAATTCATGCGTTCAAAGATACAATAATATAACACAGTGGTAATTCAAGATACCCTATTTTTGTTTGATTTAAAATTAATCTTATGAGACCTATATTACTAATAACGAGCTTGCTTGTTTTTCTTGTTAGCTGTAAATCTAAATCTGTAATTGAATCAAATAGTTCAAAATCAAACTTCATTATAACTTTTGGTTCTTGCAATAAACATGATGCTACCAATGTTTTTTGGGATGATATTTTGGACCAAAATCCTGATATATTTATTTGGGGTGGAGATATTATTTATGCTGATACGGACGATATTCAAAAGCTTAGGGAGTTTTATGATTTGCAAGATGCCGTTGCCGGTTACAGCACTTTAAAGAAAAAAACATTGATTACAGGTACTTGGGATGACCATGATTACGGATTAAATGATGGTGGGGTAGAATTTACGGCTAAGAAAGGTAGTCAACAGGCCTTTTTAGATTTTATGAATGTGCCTAAAGATGATGAAAGAAGAAATCGCGATGGGGTTTATTCTTCACAACTGATTTCAAAACCCAACGGTCAAGTTAAAATCATCAATTTAGATACTCGCTTTTTTAGAACTGATCTTACCGATGATGAAACAGAAGGTAGAAGGTATAAATCAAATACATATGGTGAAGGCACTATTTTAGGGAAAGCACAATGGCAGTGGCTCGAAGAAGAATTAAAAAACTCAAAAGCAGATTTTAACTTGATAGTGAGTAGCATCCAATTTTTATCAAATGAGCATGGTTTTGAGAAATGGGCCAACCACCCTGCCGAAGTCGATAAAATGAAGCATATAATTA
>Ga0316204_10011846_pt1 | contig 10804 bp, 7 predicted proteins | sample 6monrhotite_MG_2_FD_205661 | JGI IMG/M metagenome (GOLD analysis project Ga0316204, IMG submission 205661) | Microbial mat bacterial communities from mineral coupon in-situ incubated in ocean water Damariscotta River, Maine, United States -... | ecosystem: Environmental > Aquatic > Marine >... | reverse complement strand
CTTATACAGAGACTCTTATCTTCTTACTAGAGTCTCTTTTCTTTTTCTTTTATTGATATTTTTTAGAAATGCATCGGCAGATTATTTTACTGAACTTTCAAAAGAGTCTGGACTTGAATTTCTTCATGACAATGGCAATTCGCATCAATTTTACTATCCAGAGATAGTCGGTTCTGGCGTTGCCTTAATTGACAATGACAATGATGGTGATTTGGATATTTATATGATACAAAGTGGGCGCTTTGTGCAAAATAAAAAGAATGATAAGCTTTTTAAAAATACATTTATTGAAAATAATAAACTCGCCTTTATTGATGTGACAAATCAATATGAACTTGAAAATTTTGGTTATGGTATTGGAGTGGCAAAGGCAGATATCAATAACGATGGTTGGGAAGATTTATTATTAACTCAACTTAACCACAATCAAATTTTATTAAATCAACAAGGAAAATCGTTTAAGTCTATAAACCTAAAAAGTAAAAATTGGTCAACTGCGGCTAGCTTTTGTGATATCAATAACGACGGTTTTCAAGATGTTTACATCAGTAATTATGTTGATTGGTCACCCAAGAACAATCCAAAATGTTTCAATGCCAGTAGTAAACAAAATTATTGTGGCCCAGATTCTTTTTCGGGCTTAAAAGATACTTTCTATCTGAATGAAAACAAAAATCTTATTAATAAAACCCATGTTTATTTTCCTAATATGCCAGCATTGCCGGGACTTAATGTGGTCTGTCGTGATGTTAACCAAGACGGATGGAATGATTTTATTGTTGCAAATGATGGTAAGGCCAATTTATTATGGCTAAACCAACAAGGCAAATCATTTAAAGAATCTGGATTGTTATCAGGATTAGCGGTAAATGCTCAAGGAGCTACTGAAGCTAGCATGGGAATGGCAATAGGAGATTTTGATATTGATGGAGATGATGATGTTTTTTTTACGCATTTAATGAGTGAAACCAATACTTTATATAAAAATAATGCTAATGGTAGTTTTCAAGATATTACTAACCGTACAAAATTAGCAAAATCAGGTTTTGCTTATACCGGATGGTCCACATATTTTTTGATGGTGGATAATGACATTTATCCTGACCTAGTGGTTTTTAATGGTGCAGTTGAAGATACTAAACCAGATACCGATCTAGAAACTGATTTAAAACAATCTAATCAGTTGTACATGAATATAAATGGTAAACATTATAATACTGTCATTAATGAACCATGGTTACAGAATAAAGATGTGACACGTGGAGTGGCATTTGGAGATTTGGATAATGATGGTGATGTGGATATGGTTGTTAACAACAATAATGGCAATGCCCAAATTTTATTAAATAATTTAAATCCCAAAAACTGGTTAGGCTTTCAAATTGAAGGCACTAAAAATATTAATTTTGAAATAGAACTATCAAATAAAACGCAAAAATTTAAAGTTAATAGTAAGACAGATGGTTCTTATGCATCCGCACACGATTCTAGAGTGCTAATCAATGGAGCGCAAATTGCCACCTTTGAAATTATTAGTTTTTATAAGCATACAAAATTGATTAAAAGCATGAGGTTATCTAAAATCCCCCATAATAAATATACTAGACTAACAATAGAATGAGATTTATATCCTTCATATTAATACTTGTAATAAGTACTCAGATTCATGCTCAAAAAAATGAGAAAATTATAAATGTAGAAAGTGTTTCAACTAAAGAATTAGATAAAAATGTAGCTAAAATTTTCAATCAAACGAAAAAGCTCATTCTTCAATCCAGAAAATCCAAAGATAAAGAAACTGAAATTTTAGCGACGCAAAAATGGTGTTTGCTATTGCATAATTATCAATTTTTCACTCAAGCACAAGAGTGTTATCGGTTTGTTGGTATGAACGATAAAAGAACGGCTAAATGGCCCTATTTATTTGCAAAAGTGAGTCTTGAAATGGGAGATTTTACATCAGCAAGTGAAGGATTAGTAGAGACAACCAGAAGAGATAATAATTATTTGCCTGCACATTATTATCAAATCAAACTGGCCATTGAAGAAAATAACTTGGTTCTAGCCTTTCAATTATTTGATGCAGTCCCTAATGCATTGCGGTTAACTTCAAGCTTATTGAATTTAAAGGGAGATGTATATTTTGCTATTGAAAATTATTATATAGCCATTGGGTTTTATCAACAATCATTGCGGCTTGTACCTAAGGCTAAAAGTTTGAATTATAAAATTGGAAAAGCTTATCAAAACTTAGATTTGATGCAATTAGCTGAAAAATATATAAAATTATCAGATGAAGTAAAAGTTAAATTAATAGACCCATATTATCAAGAAGTAAAGGACACCATCGTTGGTGAAATACCTTTTATCATTAAAGCAAAAACTGCTTTGGTTAATAATGACAATGAACTGGCTATTAAACTTTATCAAAAAGCCCTTCAGTATAACCCAGATAATGAAACGGCACTAGTCAATATGGCCGTCGCTTATTTTCAAGATAAAAAGTATGATGCCGCCAAACAATTTCTCGAGAAAGTTTTAACGATTAATCCTAAACAACAAAAAGCACTTTATAATTTAGGTGTTTTACATTACCTTGAAGGAGATTTAGATAGATCACTTGAAATGTTTACAGATCTTTTTGAAATTAATAATTCTGATATTACGGTAAATAATTATTTGGCACAAATATATTATCAACAAGAAAATTATTCTAAAGTTATTGAAATTGCTCTCTATAAAATCATGGGATCTCATCTGGACACCCAGTATTTAAAGGCTAAGTCACTGATTCAGTTGCAACAATATGCTGAAGCCATACAATGGCTCAAAAAAATTAATGAAAATGTACCTGATAATTTTAATATACTGATGTCCTTGGCTAAATTATATTCTCAAGTTCCTGAAAAGTCTCTTCGTAATCCTCAATTGGCATTAGAGGTGGCACAACAAGCTTTTAAACTTAAAGTGAATTCACAAAGTTATTGGCAATTAATAATTGCTTTAGATGAAAATAAAAAATGCCAACAATTAAAAGACCAAATGATTGGTTTTTCAAAAACATTAAAAATAGATTCAAAAAATGTTTATGTGAAATTAGTACAGCAACGTGGGCAAGATTTAAATTGTACTTATCTCAATGATTAATCATAAATTCTCAGTGGCTCCAATGCTTGATTGGACTGATAAACATTGTCGTTATTTGCACAGGCTCATATCACAAGACGTGCTCTTGTATTCTGAAATGATTACAACCCCAGCTATATTACAAGGTGATAAAGATAAATACATTGGATTTAATCAGGAAGAAAAACCCGTAATCATACAATTAGGTGGGTCTGATGCAATAGATTTAGCTAAAAGTTGTCAAGTGGCTGAAGAGTTTGGATATGATGGTGTCAATTTAAATGTTGGCTGCCCCAGTGATCGTGTGCAAAAAGGTCGATTTGGTGCTTGTTTAATGAATGAACCATCCCTTGTTGTTGAGTGTGTCCAAGCCATGTCTAAATCAGTAAAAATTCCTATTAGCATTAAATGCCGTATTGGAGTCGATGATAATGATAGCTTTGAAAATTTACAATTTTTTGTTGAAACCTTGGCTAATGCTGGTGTACAAACAATCATTATTCATGCAAGAAAAGCCTTGTTAAAAGGCTTAAGTCCAAAACAAAATCGCAGTATACCACCTTTGAATTATGATTTTGTTTATCGTATAAAACAGTTGTTTCCAGAGCTAACTATAGTTATAAATGGAGGTATCAATACATTAGAAGAAGTCAATCAACACCTTCAGCAGGTTGATGGGGTGATGTTAGGAAGGGCTATTTGGAATAATCCCTGGTTATTGCATGATTTGCAAAATCAATTGTTTTTAAATAATAACTCTCATACTAGAGATACAGTTTTGCAAAAATATATACTTTATTGTAAATCTGAGCTGAACAATAATGTTAAACTACATTGGTTATTGCCTCCTATTTTAAACCTTTTTCATGGTATGGCAGGTAATAAAAAGTGGAAAAGTCATTTAGTCTCACAGGCACCCAAACGTGATAAGGACTTGTCTGTTTTTGATGAAGCACGAGAATTGATTAATGAGTGAATTTAAAGTTATAAAATGTAAAAAGTGTGATGCAGCTTTAACTGAGATAGAAGGTCAAAAAATAACACAGTGTGTTCAATGTGGATATAAATTTGCTATAAGCTCTCAAACTACTTTAAAACAATCAAACTCTAACATTAAAAATGTTGAAGTATCTCCGGGGTTTAACGAATTTATTAAAAAATTAAACCAATTAAAGACTCAAATAGCGACAAAAAAATCATCTACTAATTCAACTGAAAAAATTACAAAAAAAAAGGTGCCTATTTGGGTTTCTCTAGTAAAATGGTATTTTATTATCTTTTTTAGTTTGAGTGTGTTATCTCAGTGCTTTAATCGTTAACTAACTCATATGAATATGGAAAATTATACTGTATTAAAATGTCCGTCATGTGGCTCATCAGTCATTGAAACAAAAAATATATCTGCTAAACAAAGCAGAACAGAATGTGGTCATTGTGGCTCATTGTTACAATTAAAAGATTTAAATCCAACACAGTCAGGAAAATTCCCCCCCAAATGGGCGGTTTCAATTATTTTGATATCAATTGTTGTTGGGGTGTTAACTTTATATATGATTCAATCAAGTAATAATTCCAATGATCAAACAGAAGAATTGGGTGAAACAAATTCAATTGATCCTTCAACAATAGTGAATATCACACAAGAAAAAAAGTTATTTCCGGTGGTAAAAAGTACTTTTACTGTAGTCGATGTAAATGATTCGGGAGAAGATCAGCTCATAAATAAACCTGTTATTACTATTATCAATAAAATTAAAAAAGCTACCCAAAATGGAGGTTTGTATTGGATAATCACAATTCGTAATGATAGTGAGCAGTTAGTTCATCGTCCAGGTGTTCTCGTCAGTATATTCGATGAGCAAAATACGCGCATCGAAGAAAAGAAAAGCTGGTCAAAGCAATTGGTATTAGAGCCAGGAAAACAAACAGATTTATTAATGTATATACCGGATTCTCCCAAAGGTCAATTTCGCAGTGAGTTTATAGGTTTTGGTAAGTTTTCAACTAATTTTATCAGCCAACAAGAAAGTATTGAGGTTATAAATTTTTTGGTCAAACCCAATAAAAATAGTCGCTCATATGAGATTATTGGAGAAGTGAAAAATAACCATCAATACCAAGTGGATTATATACAAATAAATGCCATTGCCAAAAATAAAGAAGGAACAACCATAGGGCTAGCTAGTGGATATGTCAGCCAAGCAAGTCTCACGGCAAATACTCAATCGGGTTTCAAGATTAAAGCTGGGACTTTTATCACAGGATCACCCTCATCATGGTCTCTTTGGGCCTCAGGTAGAAAACACCAAGATAATCTGTAAGATTAAATATATTTCTGCTTTATTTGCCTAAATTATTAGAGCATAATAGCCTTTTATTTTATCAAATATATAATCATGATTGTTAAAACACCAGAAGAATTTTTAGAAGCCATCACGCAAAATCAATATCTCATAAAACAAGCAGGTGCAATGAAAGCTGCATTTATGGTATCTCCTGTTGGTTTTTCATTAGATGAGCAAACAGCTTCTGACAATGAATACATGCAAATGGATCAAGAAACAAATGCAGATTTGGCCATTGTGCAACAAATGCATTTAGCACGAAAAATATCAGATTGTGGTATACCTGTAGTCACTTTTCCAGGTTCGCCAGACACTCCAGATGCCGTATTTCCAAATAATGCCTTCGCAACAGCACATGGCAATAAGTATATTATTGGCGCTATGTTGTATGAAAACCGTCAAAAAGAAACAGAAAGAAAAGATATCAGAATGTTTTTCAATGACATGTTAGGTTATCAAAAAAACCACATAAAAAGAGATCAAGGTATTGCAGAGTTAACGGGTGTTTTAGTGCCAGATCGCGCACGCAATATTGCTTTTTGTGGCATGACAGAAAGAGTCAATGATGCTGGAGCAAAAGCTATGCATGAAATGTTCGGCCTAGATTTGATGTTTCAATTTGATTTAGCCGAAGGTGAATACCATACCAATGTGGTTTTGGCTTGTTTAGCAGGCAAAGCTTGTATGCTACATGCCGATTCATTTGCTGATCCAAATGTGCCCAAAGCTATTGCAGAATTTTATAAAGATAAAACGATTTTCTTAACTGATGAAGAAAAACTAGCCTTCGCAGGCAATGGCATCACTGTCACTGAAAATGACTTGTTTTTAAGTCAAACTGCTTTTGATGCTTTGGCACAGGATAAAAAAGACCAACTTATTTCATGGGGTTTTAATATACATTCTGTACAAGTCAGTGAACTAGAAAAAGCCGGCGGTTCACTGCGCTGTATGGTTGGCGAGATTTTTTAACACAGGATTAATTTTCACAAAGCATTATTTCACAAATTTGTAGAATCAGATTAAACCTATACCAATTAAACGATGTCAGTGTCGATATACATACCTGTTAATATTAATTAACAGGTATGTCAAATCCTACTGAATCTCTAGTTAACCCTACTTGTCCAAAGAGTTGTGGGCCTATAGCAGAACGCCAACCACCTTGGCATGAGTGCCTAGCGACTTCATGTTGTCGATCATTGATCACTAAACCTTGTTTTTGCCAGCCCCTTCCTATACCTGTATAAATAACATAGTTGTAAGTCCCATTAACGAATTTAAGGTAAGAACCTCCTCCGCCTGCATAAGTTAAAGTTCCTGAATAAAAAAACTTAGATGCTATACCATGATTAGATGGATATACGTATTCAGGAAAACTTCCTATTGATCCAAACCGGTATTGAAGATAGCCAGATGCATAGCCAAGTGTTTGTGATGAACAGACTGATATCACTTTATTTGATGTTGTGTTACAAGAAAATATAACAGCCTCGTTTTGAAAACAATGCGAGGGAATATTCGCTGATTGAGGTGGGATTTCTTCTACATAATTAATGATATAAGCCACATCACTTCTTCTACAGTCTGGATTGCCATTACACGAGGCCGCTAACACATTTGTTTTCTGATAGTAAAACTTTACATTTTTATTGATAAGATGGCGTTGGTCACATATCTGAAAATCAGCCATTTCTTGATATTGAATTCCATAGGCATCTGCTATATCAATATAACAAGCAATATCTCCTGGTACCATTCTTTGAATTATTCCTTGTTCAACATTTCCTTGAGAACGTTTTTGAGCAGTAACAGTAAGAGTAATAGTTAATAATACTATGAGATATTTGTGTGTCATAAAAAAGTCCTCAGAATCAATTTGTTTTTCACTTAAATATATTTAACTTAACAGATAATTTACTATTTGTCATTAAAGATTTTAATAGGCCAGTTTTGATTATTAATTATTCAAGATAGAGCTATTTTCTATATAGTTGAAGAAAAAATCAGGTCTGTCAGTAATGTGAAAACAATGAATTAAAATTATCTTTTTTTAAGTTAGATAGATTTTTAATAATTTAACCCAGATGATGAAAGATTATTGAGTTTAATTAAAAATACATGTCAGTCTCTGAAGTAGGAAAAGTCGGAGGAATATTGTGTTGTGATGGTTAGTGAGATATTTTTCATACTTCATGAAACTTTAAAAATAAAAAAGGCTTATGCGCAGATATAAGCCTTTTTATTTGACTAGCCTAAAACGATTGAGTTAATCTTGCATAAACTACGGCTCCTCTTGGGTCATCAAGGGATGTAAAATAGCCTGATTCATTATTTGGATCTGGGTTAAATGCTGGATTTTTATCTGTGCAATTTATACAACCAAATTGTAAAGTGGAATCATCATTCACATGATAAGTATAATTAATGTCTAATGTCGTCATAGAGGGAGATCTTAAACGATTTATATTGTTTCCATTCTGATTCGGCACATCCAATCCGTTACGATAATGGATCGCTGAATTAAACTCATGATTACCTATTTTGTACTGAGCTGATAGATTGTTTACAAATTCCGGTAGGTTTCCTAAAAGACTACTACCAGTTCCATCAATTGGAGGATTTAAAAATAATTCGTCATAGGTTTGAACATAGTCTAATAATGTAATATTTGAAATTGGAGGTAAACTAACCACTGAGTAGTAGTCATAAGTATCATAATAGGTTGTTCTGTTATTTAGAGACAATACTCCTTCACCTATTTCAATTGCATATTTTACATTTAAATCCCAGCCTGAAATTTCAAGCTTACTCGCATTTACAGGCCCATTATTAATATAGTCAATAGCAGATGAAGGTCCATCTACCCTGATGACAAGATTTGGGTCGTTGGTATATAATGTTTGTTGTGCTGAAATTTTGACTACAATTTCTTCTATATCATAATTAAAGTAATTAAATGATAAATTGAAATTGTTGATGCGCCAATCTATGCCTAAGTTCCAGGATTGTGATTGTTCTTCTTTTAAAAATGGGTTGCCTCCATCTAAAACAAGCCTGTTTGGAATACTAATACCACAAGCAATGCCAATGTTGTTTTCACATAATTCAAAAGGGTAAGTAGCAGGATCAATTAAGCCTTGTTGGTAAGATGAAACGGAACCGTTAAATAATTCTTGTAATGAAGGTGCTCTGAATGACTCGCCCCAAGAGCCATGGATAATTATGTCATCACTAACCTGCCACCGTGCACCAATCTTAGGCGTAGTGGTTGTACCGAAATCAGAATAATCTTCAAAACGGCCCGCTACTTGAACGTCCACGTTGTCTAATACAGGAATCGCTAACTCAGCATAAACAGAGTATTGATCTCGTTCACCAAATGTATCAGATGCACCAGCAGAGCCAACAAGAGAACCAGAGTTTCTTAATGGGTCAGCTTCTTGGCTTAGAAATGATTCCCGGTATTCGATTCCTACGGCCATATTTAAATTACCAGCAGGCATTTCCATTAATGAACCTGAAAAATTGGCTGTTACCGTTTTTTCCCAACTAGTATTTCTATTTTCATCGGTCAATCTAGCATAATCAATGACACGTTGATCATTTGCAGCAAATGGGTTGTAATATAATGTATCACCACTCCCTGCTGGATCAAGAACACCAAGTGCTAATTGTTGTAAAGAAACGGCATTAATAGAGTTTCTATTTTCTACAAGAATATCATTACGAGAGTAACCAATATTCACATCATAATCCCAATTTGACTCTCCAATTAAACCTTCAATTCCTGTGATAAAGCGATAGGAATTTGAATGAATTTCACCCGTACGAGGGCCAAAATCTGCAGGCCTATGTAATATACCAATGTCATCACCGAAAGTATTAAATGGATTTGTAACTGGAACGAAGAAACTTAAACCTCGAAAAGTAAGACTACTTGCTATACCAACCGTTCCACCAGGAAGTACATCAATAGTTGAATTGCCTAATGGGCCATAAGGACCAATAAAAGGAGCCGGTGCAGCAATATTTATACTACTGTTTCTTTGGAATGAAGTATCCATGTACAGATTAACATTATCGCTGATTTCATGATTCATAGACATGGACATACCAAATCTTTCACTTTCTGGATAAAAGTTAATGAATTCATTGTAGTTCGATGTACACACTGTACCGCCAAATTGACTACGAACTAAATCAGCACGACAACCAGGAGCCGCGATAAAATCAAAAGTAGAATTAGTATATGTAGTGCCTGGGTATCCAAAAGCACTGCGTTGATCTATACCACCATTTGTTCTTTGGTCAGCAGAAGCTGAAAAGTCACGATCACGGTAAAATAAAGCTTTTCTTTTTAAATAGTTAAAAGTAGTGGTAAAAGAAGTACGGTCATTACCAGCACCAATAATGGCATTGAAAGATGTCTGAGGAGTATCCCCATCAGTATCTGTTTGATAACCAACAGTATACTCAGCACCTTGATAATCTCTTCTTAAGATGATGTTAACAACGCCAGCAACTGCATCAGCGCCATAGATAGCTGATGCACCTTCAGGTAAAATTTCAACTCTTTCAATTGATGCAAATGAGACTGAGTTTAAATCAACAAAAGATTGAGTGTTGTTTTGACCTTGGGCGTAAGAAGCGACTCTGCGACCATTAATTAATACTAAAGTTGAATTAATACCGATACCACGTAAATTAAGTGCACTTGTACCATTTGCAAACGAATTATTATAATCGTCAGCATTATTAGCGCCTGATACAGTTAATGTTCTAAGAAAATCTTGTAAAGTATTATGACCCGATTTAATTAAATCATCTCGTGTAAAAATGATAACAGGTGAAATAGATTGGTCCGACTGGTTACTAATTCTTGAACCTAAGATTTTATTATTGGATTCAATGGCTATAGAATGATTTGTAAATCCAATAACCAGTAATGCCAAGAATTTTTTCTTAGTTAGAAAATTATACTTCATAATTTGATTTCCTCAATGTATATTAAATTGTAAAGACTAGAGTGTAATAAATTTGAAATTGTATTTTCTTCAAATGTCCTAAATTTATTAAAAAACACCCTAATTTTTATAGAATTTAAATTAATTAAATCATTATTGTTTGTATAAGATTAATTTAGTACTAAATAAAGTTTATTATATTTCAAAATAAAAATGTTAATTACATAGACTATGAAAAGTTAAATGCGAATTGAACTTATTCTTGCGACCACCGGCGTGACAGGCCGCTATATTTAATGCCTAACCAACTGAACTATCAATGTCTTAAGTCACTCAATAAATATTGAATTGAGATTTTATGAAAAC
>Ga0316204_10011845_pt1 | contig 10805 bp, 8 predicted proteins | sample 6monrhotite_MG_2_FD_205661 | JGI IMG/M metagenome (GOLD analysis project Ga0316204, IMG submission 205661) | Microbial mat bacterial communities from mineral coupon in-situ incubated in ocean water Damariscotta River, Maine, United States -... | ecosystem: Environmental > Aquatic > Marine >... | reverse complement strand
CGAACAGCATGCCGTCGCGCTGCAAACGGGTATATGATTTGATCGTATAGTCGCGGGCATTGGCGCGGATCTCATCTGTTGGCGGCAGACATTGTGCTTCCTCGTAAGGGAAGTCCTGCATGCGGACAGCGCCTGTATTGGCAACAAATTCCAGGGCGTCAGAGATGCGGCTGCCCGCCGAGCAGTCGTCGCCTTGCTTGATCGAGTTGAAAACGAAACCCGGGCTGAAATGATCCCATTCCTGCGGGCTGGAAATATTGAACTCCATGGCTTCCTGATAGGTCTTCAAGGCGTAGCCAACCGCCCAGCCAACGCAGGAGCCTTGCTCACCCTGATTGCCAGGGGCAGGGAAGAAGCTGCTGAGATCGACGAATTCGGGCAAGCGGCCTCGCATCAGAGGATCGCGTTCCGGGAGGGCTTCATAGTCTGCCTCATCCATCAGGATCAGGCCTTTGCCTTTGGCGTCGCCTGTTTCAGCGGTCACTGAGAGCGTGCCAAACGCGGCGCCGAGTGTCAGTGCGACAAGGCCCGTGGTGATTCTGCGCATAATCCGTCCCTCCTTAGGATCTGCAAAGGGTTAACCACGAAAAGTGTCCTATTCGCGGCACGCTGGCAAGCATTGTCCAGAGGTCAATAGATATATCATTTGACCCTATGCGCGCTTTGCCTCAAGTTTCCATTTGAAGTCTGGAGGAAGCCATGAAACCGAAAATTCTAGCCACTATTGCGGCCTTGGCCCTGGCATCAGGGTGCGCGCATCACGCCGCGGCGCCGTCCCAGACCGACGGCACCGTGTCCGCACCAGACGCATCGGACCAAAAATTTCCAACTGATTTGCGGCGGGTTTCGCTGATCGTCGATGACATTGATGAATCGCTGAAACTCTACCGCGATGTGCTTGAGTTCGAAGTCAATTATGATGCTGAAGTGACAATGAGCGGCGTCGCGCTGCCAGCTGGCGAACCAGGGGCCAAAGCGCGTCTTGTCCTGATCAGCTCAAATGATAGCTGGGTCGGATGGATCGGCTTGCTGCAATGGACGGATCCGCCTCTAGAGCGCAATTACGCCCCTGAGCGCATGAGCATTGGCGACGCGATCCTGGTTTTCAATACTGAAAAAGTCGATGAGCATTGCGACGCTGCAGCCGCCCTTCCGGGGATCAAAGTCAGCGCTGAAGCCGGCAACACAACTTATCCCGCGCGCGGCGACGGCGAGCCAATTGTCGTGCGCACGTGTTACCTGTTTGATCGTGATGGCTATTTCATGGAGCTCAATAAGGTTCTCGATCGCGACAGCTATAATCAGCACTAGGACCCGCTTTCCCTAACGGGCAATCACGCAGCGTCACGGCTTGTCGTTGACGCGCACGTCAAGCATATCTGTGAGCAACTTGAAATCACAGGAGCAGTTTGATGGCTGAAGCATATATCGTTGACGCATGTCGCACCCCGCGCGGCATTGGTAAGCAGGGCAAGGGCGCGCTCGCCCATCTTCACCCGCAACATCTCGGCGCGACCGTCCTCGGCGCGATCCGTGATCGCAACAAACTCAACACGGCTGAAGTCGATGATATCATCTGGGGCACTAGCTCTCAGCGCGGCGCGCAAGGCGCTGACCTTGGCCGGATGGCCGCCCTCGACGCGGGATATGATGTCAAAGCGTCTGGTGTCACGCTGGACCGGTTTTGTGGCTCAGGCATCACCACTGTAAATCTCGCAGCGGCGCAAGTCATGTCCGGTATGGAAGACATCGTCATTGCCGGCGGCACGGAAATGATGAGCTATACTTCAGCAACAGCCGACCCAAAAGTCGCGCCAATGCTGGATGCCGGCAATATGAGCCTGCGCGAAAAGCACCCGCAGTCGCAACAAGGCGTCTGCGCCGATGCGATTGCAACACTCGAAGGCATTGACCGCGAAGCTGTTGATCAGCTCGCTGTGACCAGTCAGGAACGTGCGGCGCGGGCGATTGCCGAAGGCCGTTTCGACAAATCTCTGGTCCCGGTCCGCAACCCGGATGGCACGCTGGCGCTGGATAAAGAAGAATTCCCGCGTCCCGGCACGACTATGGAAAGTCTTGGCGGTCTGAAAACTGTGTTCAACATGTTCATGGACATCCCTGTCGATGATCAGGGCAACACTTACGGCAAAATGGTCACTCAGAAATATCCTGAGCTTGAAGGCAAAATGGATCATATCCACCATGCCGGTAACTCATCAGGTGTTGTCGATGGTGCAGCCGCGCTGCTGATCGCTTCGCAAGGGGCTGTTGATAAGAATGGCTGGAAACCTCGCGCCCGCATCGTGGCAACCGCGAATATGGGCGACTGTCCGACACTGATGCTCAACGCGCCAGTGCCGGCCGCCGAAAAAGTATTGGAAAAAGCCGGTCTGTCGAAAGATGACATTGATGTCTGGGAAATCAACGAAGCGTTCTCTGTCGTCGCCGAGCGCTTTATTCGCCACTTGGATCTCGACCGGGAAAAAGTGAATATCAATGGCGGCGCAATGGCGCTTGGTCACCCAATTGGGGCGACGGGGTCTATCCTGATCGGAACCGCTTTGGACGAGCTCGAGCGTTCTGGTGGACGTTATGGCTTGATCACTATGTGTGCTGCTGGCGGCATGGCCCCGGCGATTGTCATCGAACGGATCTAGTCAAAGTCTTCGGCGATCACCTCGCTCGCTTGATTGGCGGGCAGAGGTTGATCGCCAAGGCGTTTCGCCGCGATTGCGAATATGCCCATCGCCGCGAGAGTGAGACCTGCGGCCAGGAAAAACGGCGCGCCTGGTAAATAGGGGCCGATCTCATCTGTTTGTGCAGTGAATATAAATGCCATGGCGGCTGGGCTGATGATCGAGGCCAGGCTGTACAGACTGGTGATTGCGCCTTGTAATTCGCCTTGCGCGTCAGCGGGCGTGCGCTGCGTCATCAGCGCCTGTAATGCCGGGCTAAGAAAGCCCGCGAACGCACCGATCACGATCGCAATGTAGATATGAATGCCGGTCCGCGCAAAGCCGAGAATGGTGAAGGACACGATCCCAACCGTGAGCGCAAAGAACACTGCACGAACTTCGCCAAATCGGGCAATCGCAGGTCCGGTTAGCCCGCCTTGAACACCCGCCACGCCAAACCCGTAGACGCTGATCGACAGCCCAATCAGGAAGGGCGTCCATCCAGCGACGGCTGTGACATAGAATGACCAGATGCTGGAATAGGAATGATTGCCGAGCTGTATCAGGAACAAGGCCGCCAGAACCAGGATCACGCTCGGTTGGCGGCGGATGGATAACAGGCTGCCAATCGGGTTCGCGCGCGCAAATGAAAACGCCCGCCGATTGGATTCGTGCAAGGTTTCCGGGTACATGAACAAGCCCCAGAGGAAGACCAGGAAAGTCAGGCCGCCTGCAGCGATAAACGGCAACCGCACCCAATATTCCCCCAGAAGTCCGCCCAAAGCTGGCCCGAAGATGAAACCAAGCCCTAGAGCAGCCCCGGCAAATCCGAACAGCTTGGCCCGTTTGTCAGGCTCTGAGATATCAACAATGCTGGCATAGCAGGTCGCATACGTGGCGCCGAACAGGCCGGATACGATCCGCGCTGCGAACAGCCAAGTGAGAGACGGGGCCCAGGCCATGATGAAGCTGTCTATGGCAAAGCCGAGCAGGGCGATCAGCAAAATAGGCCGGCGCCCGAACCTGTCGCTCAAACCGCCAAGAATTGGCGCGAAGATGAATTGCATGATGGCGAATGTGGTGAGCAGCAGCCCGGCAATTGTCGCGCCGTCGCTGAGCGACAGACCCGCAACGTCTTCTAACAATTCGGGCATGATTGGCATCAGCAGCCCGAAGCCGACCGCGTCAAAAAATATGATCGCGCAGACGAACAGCATAATGTTCCGTTTTGATGGACGCTCGCTCACAAGAACACTCTCCAATATAGTCGCGAGTAACACAGATGAGATGCCCGTCAAACGCGCCTTGGTTTGAGCTATCACAACTAAGACGTACGGAAAATTATCGGCCGAGCGTTGCAGCCGAATTTCGGAACGCGTCTTGCTTGAGGATTGAGTCGCGGCGTGTCGCTGGAGCTGTAATGATCGCAAGCCGGTCACAAAATTCTCCATAGACGCGAGTGTGACTGGTCAAATTGAAAACAAAGCGTCATAGTTTTCCAAACCAGTTTGCTCTATGCGCCGCTAAAGGACGTGAGAGAGATTGGGTCGGGAGGAATTATGGAACAGCTGCAGGGAATGGACGCCTCGTTCGTGGCGATGGAAACACCAAGTTCGCCGATGCATATCGGCTCGATCTTGATTTACGATCCGTCAACCGCGCCAGGTGGTTTCGTACGCTTCAAGGATATCCTCCGCTTTTACGAAGAACGTATGCGCTTCTCCAAAACGATGCGCCAGAAATTGGTCAAAGTGCCATTCAATGTCGACTATCCATATTGGGTCGAGGATGCCGATTTTGATCTGGAGTATCACGTCCGTCACGTCGCTCTGCCGAAACCGGGCGACTGGCGTCAGCTAAACATTCAAGCCGCGCGCGTGTTCGCCCGGCCGCTCGACTTGTCGCGCCCGCCTTGGGAAATGACCGTTGTTGAAGGCCTGGACAATGTACCAGGGGTTCCGGCGGGCTCTTATGCCATCGTCTCGAAAGTCCATCACTCAGCGATTGATGGCATGTCCGGCATTGATTTGATGCAGGCGCTGCACACGGCAACGCCAAGTGTTGCCCCGCCAAACGAGCCTGACAATTGGAAAGGCGAGAAATATCCCAACCGGGTCGGCATGTTCGCCAAGGGCTATGTCCGCGCCTGGCTGAACCCGATCCGTCAGGTCGGCGTGTCAGCTCAAGCCGTGCCTGGAATTTATCGCGCTGCCAAAGGTATGATCAAAGGTGAGTTTGGACTGAAGGCCGCGATGGAGGCGCCGAAAACCCGTTTTAATACAAAGATTTCGCCGCACCGCGTCGTGGATGGGCAGGTCTTTGAGCTGGCGCATATCAAGGCATTACGGTCGATCGTGGACGGCGCGAAAGTCAATGATGTCATGCTGACCATTATTGGCGGCGGCCTGAACAAGTATCTGAGCCACCATAAAGATCTACCGAAGACGACGATGACCGCGATGGCCCCGATATCGGTGCGGGCGGAAGGTGAGAAGAACGCAATGGGCAATCAGGTTTCGGCCATGATCGCCCCGCTCGGAACGCATCTCTCGGATGCAAAGGAGCGCATGGAATATGTCTTCAACGAGACCAGTCGGTCGAAAGAAATGACCAGCGCCCTTGGTGCGCGCCAAATGACAGAAGCCAGTAAAGTCTCGCCGGCTCTGTTTATGGCGCTCGGGGCTCAGCTTTACTCGCGTCTCGGCGTGGCCAATTATATGAGCCGTCCCGTGATCAATACTGTGGTCACCAACGTTCCCGGTCCGCCGGTGCCGATCTATCAGGCCGGTGCGAAGCTGGTATCGATGCAAGGCCTGCTCTGCCTGCTTGATGGCATGGCGCTTGGGCATGTCGTGCAAAGCTATGTCAACGAAGCCACGATCACGTTCACCGCCGATCGTGATATCATGACAGATCCTGAATTCTATTCTCAATGTATCCGGGAGAGTTTTGAGGAAATGGCAGAGCTTGCCGGGATAGATCTGTCACCGCCAAAGCCGAAAGCTGCGCCCAAGAAAGCGGCGGCCGCGCGTAAAACCCCTTCGGTTACGAAGCGCAAACCACGTGCCTCAACAGCCAAGAAGTCATCAGCGTCAAAGGCCAAGGCCAAAGCCGGTTAACCTTTTAGGCATCATTTTCTAGCCTTGTCAGTTAAGTGTATACAGACCATGGTTGTGAAAATGACTGTGAGAACACGGTTAACGGGAGGCAGAACATGACAGCAGCAACGATGGCTAAACCGCCGCATCCATTTTGGACTCTGACAGAAGGTCGGGCCATTTTTGAGTTTGGGGCGTTTGGGTTGTTCCGCCGCAAAATGCGCTCGCTTCCCAAAGGGGACGGGCATCCTGTCCTGGTATTGCCTGGATTTATGGCGAGTGATCACTCGACACGTCCGATGCGTAAGCTGTTTTCCGATCTCGGCTATCAGGCTCATGGCTGGGGTCTTGGCCGGAATGTTAAGTTCAATGATGCGCGTGAGCGTGAAATGTCCGATCTGATCGAACGGATTTACGAAGAATCAGGCGAAAAAATCTCGATTGTCGGTTGGAGCCTGGGCGGCGTCTTTGCCCGTGAACTGGCGAGAATGCACCCGCATGCGGTGCGTATGGTGATTTCACTCGGCAGCCCGATTTCCAATGATCGACGTTATTCTGCGCCGAGCCGTTTGTTTGAAGCCATTAATGGCAAGCAAACGGAGCCTGAAGCTGAAGGTCGTTATCGCGATCTGTCAGCCGCGCCGCCTGTGCCGACAACGTCAATCCTGACCAAATCGGATGGCGTCGTCGCCTGGCGCGGGTCTGTGCAATCGCCAGAAGAGGGCGCGCTCACTGAGAATATTGTTGTCCCGGCAAGTCATGTTGGTCTCGGCGTGAACCCTCTGGTCATGGTCGCCGTCGCAGACCGTCTGGCCCAGCCAGAAGGCGAATGGGCACCGTTTGATCGCAGCGGCTGGCGCGAATATGTCTATAAAGACGCGCACTAGGTCTGCAAAAACTGCATAAAATTCAATCTATCATCTGAACCGTAACCTCATCTCTATGTGCCATATCGGGGCGTAGCGAAATGAACCACGCGACTGTTGTGTGGTGATCTGCGAGGGACAGGATATGGCGAAGACCGTACTGGTAATTGATGATGACCCAACTCAGCGTCGGCTGTTAACGGCGGCTGTCGAAAAGGCAGGCTTTGCGTGCCGGACAGCGCCTGACGGCGAAACCGGTGTGGCGATTGCCACGGATGCCAATGCAGGCGCCGATGTTGTCCTTCTCGACCTCACAATGCCAGGCCTCTCAGGCATGGAAACGCTGGAAATGCTCGCCGAGCGCCGTCCGGAACTTCCCGTCATTATGCTGACGGCGACCAGCGGCATTGATACGATTGTTGCGGCGATGCGCGCCGGGGCTGTCGACTTTGTGGTTAAGCCGGCCAATCCGGAACGTGTGGTTGTTTCAATCCGTAACGCTCTGAAACTGTCATCGCTGACCGGTGAAGTTAAGCGCCTGACGCGTAAGGCCGAAGGCGGCATGGGTTTCGAAGACATGATTGCCAGCGCCCCGATTATGCGCCAGGTCATGCGCCTCGGCCAACGGGCTGCGGCGTCGGATATCCCAGTCCTTATCCTCGGTGAAAGCGGTGTTGGTAAAGAAGTCATCGCGCGTTGTATCCAAGGCGCGTCTGAGCGCTCAGGAAAGCCGTTCATTTCTGTGAATTGCGGCGCCATTCCGGAAAATCTCGTTGAGAGCATCCTGTTCGGTCACGAAAAAGGGGCGTTTACGGGCGCAGTTGCGCGCTCTCCTGGTAAATTCCTGGAGGCCGATGGCGGTACGCTCTTCCTTGATGAAGTCGGGGAATTGCCGCTCGATATGCAAGTCAAATTGCTGCGTGCTTTGCAGGAAGGCGAAGTCGACCCTGTCGGTGCACGCCGTCCGGTCAAAGTCGACGTGCGGATCATCTCAGCGACCAATCGTGATCTCGCTCAGCGTGTCAAAGAAGGCGCCTTCCGCGAAGACCTGTTCTATCGCTTGAATGTGTTCCCAGTAGAGATGCCAAGTCTGCGCGAGCGCGCTGAAGACGTTCCTGCTTTGGTTGATCACTTCATCTCCCGCTTCAACGCCTCAGAGGGCACGCGCATTGTTGGCGCGTCAGAAGAGACTCTGAAAATACTCTGTGCGTTTGAGTGGCCAGGCAATGTGCGTCAGCTCGAAAACTCTGTATTCCGAGCCGTCATCCTTTGTGAAGGCGATACGCTGCAACCACATGACTTCCCGCAAATCAGTGGCATTATGCCGGAAATTGCGGCCCTGCCAGACGTGCCAGCGCGTCCAGTTGTCGCCAATGATCGCGGATCAGCAGCTGACTCTGCTGCGGGACCAGTCACTGTGCTGGAGGACGGCGAAGTTCGTAGCCTGTCTAATGTCGAACGCGATCTCATCGCCTTTGCGATTGAGCATTATGCCGGACATATGAGCGAAGTCAGTCGCCGCCTCGGTATTGGTCGTTCGACTTTGTACCGCAAGGTGCGCGAATACGGTCTTGATGATGAGGCCAAAAAGGAAGCGAGCTAAGCGCTCCTCCTACACGCCAACGACGCGTACACTGAGACGGGCTGTTCCATACATAGGAACGGCCCGTTTTTCTATGCACTGGACGTGGCTCCCGGAACGCGGGCAGGCGTGTGTGAGGATGTTGTTGGAGGGGTAGGTTCCTTCACGACCGGACAGGGCGGCATGACCCTCGGAGCGCGTTACAGGACTAGCATTACGCGGATTGGTAGGGATGTGCTCGCTGGTCAGACGTCACGCCTCTTCACCGAGAGCTTTGGCAGCGTCTAGATCATCTTTCGAAGGCAGATCAACGCGTATCACCCACAAGCGATTGGGGTTTGGTTGTCTGTTGGGAGTCAACCCCGCGGTCATCGCCCTGGGTGGATTGCTTGGAGCATTGGGTTGGCTTGAGCACTTGTCCTCGATTGACATATTGGAGCTCATACGAGGGGGCTGCTAGTGAGCGCAGTCACGGGCCGTTCACCGAATTGACGACTATCGACGAAGCCTAAGCTGCTGTCGCGTCTGCAGCCTCAGTCAGAGCTTCCGGGAAAGCCATCACGCGGTTGCGCCCTTGGGCTTTCGCCTGGCGCAGGCAGAGGTCAGCACGTTGCATCGCCATTTCGAGGGCTTCGCCTTTGCGGCAGACAACCACGCCAATACTGGCTTCGAGATGGATAGGCTCGTCATTATAACGGACTTGCAGCGTTTCGATCTGGCGGCGCAGACGTTCCGCGGCGCGCATCGCCGTTTGGTGACCCGAATCGGACAGCATGACCGCAAATTCCTCACCGCCCCAACGCGCGACATCATCCGTGCCGAAGCGACTGGTCTGCTTCAAATGCTCAGACAGGATGCGCAATGCGGCATCGCCGGCAGCATGTCCGGATTTGTCATTGATCAGTTTGAAATAGTCGAGATCGATGAGCAGTAAGGAAACCGGCTGATTGGTGCGATTGTAGCGCGCAGATTCGCGCTCATATCGGTGCGCGAAGGCCCGGCGGTTGAGCAAGCCTGTCAGAGGGTCCGTCGTTGCGAGCGCCAGCAGCTGTTCCTGGACTTCGATAAGTTTGCTCGAATAGATCGCCATGATCACAGAGGCCGGCGGTGCAAGCGCGCAAGACGCGACGGCTGCCGTAACGGTGACTGTATGTATGCCATACCCGCCCAGAAGCGGCGCAATGAAGGCCGACAAATGCACAGTCATGCAAATCAACACCACCGATAAGAGGATGGCGTAAACAATCGTGTGAAGGCGAGAAGATGTACTCAGCATAGATTAATGTCCCTGAAGACGGCCTACAGGGAAAATGCAAAATCGTGGTTCAGACGATCGTTCAAATTTTATCGATCAGAGATTATTCTTCAAAAATGATGCTTGGGGCTGGTTTTGTTTGCAGCGCATCAAGACTGAGGGCGATTTCGCGCGCGGTATTCTGGAAGATCTCAGCCGGCATTCCACCGGCCAGCGCCGCCGGCTCGCCGCTATCACCGCCTTCACGAATGGATTGCAGCATCGGGATCTGCGACAGGAGCGGTAGCCCAAGCGATTGCGCCATGCGTCCACCGCCGCCTTCGCCCATCAAATAATGCCGTGTGCCTGACGGATCCTCGAACCAGCTCATGGTTTCGACAATACCGAGAACAGGAACATGTGTCTTAGCAAACATCGCCGCACCGCGTCTGACGTCTGCAAGCGCGACTTCTTGCGGCGTGGTGACGATCACAGCGGCCGTCACCGGCACGCGCTGGGCCAATGTCAGCTGCGCTTCGCCAGTTCCGGGCGGGGTGTCGATGATCAGCAAATCGAGCGGATCTTCCGGCGTGCCCCAGGCGGCATCGTTCAGCATCTGGATGATCGCCGACTGAACGATCGGCCCGCGCCAGATCATTGGCGCATCGGTGTCTGTGAGATAGCCGATCGAGAGCGTCTCAATGCCATGGGCGCTTACAGGGATCAGTTTCTTGTCGGAATTCGTCTCCGGGCTTTGATCGGCAACGCCAAGCATTGTCGGAATAGAAGGGCCATAAATATCAGCATCGAGAAGACCGACGCGCAGGCCTTGCTTGGCAAAACTCGCTGCCAGATTGACTGAGACTGTCGATTTTCCGACGCCGCCTTTGGCGCTGGCAATGACAAGAATACGCGTAATGCCTGGGATTGGCGCGATTTCAGACTGGCGGTCTGGTTGCCCCTGGTTCAGGGCTTCACTTGAGAGCCGGGCACCTTTGCGAACGCGGCGTGTGCCGGCATGTGTCGGCAGCGATGCAGGATTGGCAGGTGGCGTGCGACCAGCTGCTGCTTCGGCGGTCAGGACGGTTGCGACGTCTGAAACGCCGTCAATCTGCATTGCGCGGGCTTCGGCTTCGACGCGTAAAGCTTCGCTCCGTTCTAAGTCTGATGGGTCTGCTTCGATAATCAAAGTGACGCGTCCATCTTCGGCGATTCGGACGCCGGAAAGCCAATCAGGTGCCCCAAGGGCAGACCTAATTGTCGCATCTGTCACAGGTTTACGGTCTTTCTTGTCCCAAAACATGGGCTATGTCCTTGATGAAGAGGCCTTTAGAACGCAAATAGGCAGCA
>Ga0316204_10011844_pt1 | contig 10806 bp, 6 predicted proteins | sample 6monrhotite_MG_2_FD_205661 | JGI IMG/M metagenome (GOLD analysis project Ga0316204, IMG submission 205661) | Microbial mat bacterial communities from mineral coupon in-situ incubated in ocean water Damariscotta River, Maine, United States -... | ecosystem: Environmental > Aquatic > Marine >... | reverse complement strand
CCGTCGACGTCGCCCTCACCCCGCCGGCGATCTGCGCCCTCCGCTACGGCCTCACCCCCGCCGGCGTCGCCGCCGCCGTCGACCGGGCCCGCGTCGACCTCCGCGCCCGCCCCGAGCTGCGCCTCGCACTCGATCGCGCGCTGGCCCCGCTGGGCTACGCGCTCCCGGAGGCGCCACGCGCTCCCGCCTGAGGCCCCCGCCTAAATCGGCGCGAAGGGCGTGCAGGTCCGCGCCATCAGCGGGATGTGCGGCTCCACATCACGCTGGGCCCAGGCGCTGGCCTGGGAGATCTGCTGCACGTTGGGCACCAGGTTGATGGGGTTCAGCGTCTTCGTCTGCGCCACGTAGACGTTGGCGTAGGGCCGGTTCTCATGCACGTTGGGCCGCACGATCTGCTGGATCGGGAAGAAGACGTGGGAGCTGAGCCGGGGCGCGAAGCAGTCCACCGCCAGGATGAAGACGTTCCGGTGACCGTCGAGGGTGCCCGCCATGGCTGAGCGGAAACCCACCTTCGACGGCACGTTGTTCACCACCCCGCCCTCGGTCAGCCGGGTGATGCCGTACTTCGCGTAGAGGCGGTCCATCAGCGCCCGCATCCGGGGATCGTCCCGCAGGATGTCGTAGTGCAGCAGCCCCGGCACCGCGGCCGAGAAGCCCGCGGCGTCCACGCAGTCCGCGCCCATCGTCTCCGGGTCCTCGCCGAACACCACCTCGCGCAGCGCCTGGGGATCGCTCATCAGCTCCCGGAAGATGTTGGCGATGTTGCCCACCCGGGCGACCCGGTTCATCCGGAAGATCATGCCCGGGCGCACCACGTCGTCCAGGAAGTGCTCGTAGTAGCCCAGCTCGTGCTTGAGGGCGTCGATGGTCAGCCCGGTGGTCACGATGTGGGTGGGGATCGACAGCTCGCCCATGGTGAGCACGTGGCCATCGTCGTCGGTGAAGAGGTGGCCCACCGCGCGGCGCAGGTGCAGGCGCAGCGTCGCCGGCAGCCCGTAGCGGCTGGCCTCCGGGCCGAAGTTGAAGACCTTCTGCCAGGTGAGCTTGCGCATGCTCGCGAAGATGGGCGAGGGGTCGTGGCGGGCGCGGCGGGCGCGGAAGATGGCGGAGAGCGCGCCGATGGAGGTGCCGCAGAGCAGGTGGGGGTCCAGGCCCTTGCGGGCGAGGAGCCGGAACACACCGGCGTAGCCGTAGCCGGCGCCGCCGCCGCCGCCGAGCACCAGCACGATCTTGCGGTTGCAGACCTCCCGGTCGATGGACTCGCGGTCGAGTCCGAAGCGCTGCTGCAGCGCGTCCCGGGCCGCCCGGGTCTCGGCGACCAGCTCGGGCAGCACCCGCACGGCCGCCCACAGCGTGGGCTCTTTCGAGCCCAGGCGGGCCTTGAGGGCGGCCTGGGTCCGGGCCGAGTGGCGGGTCAGGAACTCCTTCACGTCGACGTCCTGGCCGTCGGCGCCGCGCACCGTGGTGAGCTTGGCGAAGTTCACCACGTACCGCAGGCCGCCCAGCAGGTTGGGCAGGACCTCGTCGGGGCGATCGATGCTGCGCTGGAGGATGCCCGCCTCGAGCTCCTCGAAGGGCTTGCGGTGCTTGAGCAGGTCGTGCGTGGAGGGAGCTGTCACCGGGTCAGCTTATACCCCTGCGTCCACGTCCGCGTCCGCGCCGGCCTCCGCGTCCGCGCCGACCTCCTCCTCCGCCCAGAACTCCCGCACCCACGCAGCGGGATCGCTGGGCTTTCGCACCTGCCAATCCGGCGGCAGCAGGGCCGCGTAGTCCCGCCAGCCGAAGCGACGCCCCACCAGCACCACCGCGCCGCGGTCCTCGGGGCGCCGGACGATGCGGCCGGCGGCCTGGACCACCCGGGACATGCCCGGCACGAGGAAGGCGTAGTTGAAGCCCGCGCCGAAGCGCTCCTCGCACCACTCCTTGAACAGCGTGCGCTGGAGGTCCAGCCCCGGCAGCGCGGGGCCGACGACCAGCACGGTCTGCAGCGCCCCCTCGGGCAGGTCGATGCCCTCGGCGAAGATGCCGCCGAGCACCGCGTGCAGCACCTTGGGCGGCCCCGGAGCCACCAGGGCCTGGACCATGGCCTGGCGATCCCGATCCCGCATTCGTCGCTGCTGCTCCAGCACCACCCGCCCCGGCACGTGGGCCAGGGGGGCGAGCGAGCCCAGCAGGGCGAAGGAGGAGTAGTAGACGGCGGTGTTGCCGGGTGAGGCGGCGATCAGCTCGTGGAGGAGCTCGCCGGTGGCCTCGCGGTGGGCCGGCCGGTCGCGGTAGGTGGTGGACACCCGGCCGGCGACGGCCACGCCGCGGTTCTCCGGCGGGAAGGGTGAGGGGTGCTCGTTGACCGCGAAGCGCTCCTCGGGGATGCCCAGCAGATCGCGGTGGAAGCGGGGCGGGCGCAGGGTCGCGCTCATCAGCACGCTGGCGGAGAAGCCCTCCAGGCGCTTGCCGGTCCAGGGCGAGGGGTCCAGGCAGAGCAGCTGAACCGCCGGGCCCTCCATGGGGTCCTGCTGGTAGAGGTGCAGCACCTCGCCCTCGTCGCTGCGATCCCTGCTGGCGCTGGTCATCTCCAGGACCGACGCGAAGCGCATCAGCTCCCGGATGAGGTCCGTGTACGGATCGATGGGCCAGGACGGGTCCTTCATGCGCAGGTAGTCCAGCGCCAGCTCGTCGGCCCGGTCCCGCAGATCGAGGAACTGCCGGGGGTTCAGGTTGACCACCACCTCGTGGCCCCGCCGGGGGGCGCTGGTCTCGACCCGCCGGGCGGCGTCACGGATGGCCTCGCCCAGGTCGTCGCACAGCTCGATGAAGGCCATGAACCGGGTGGGGTCCTTCTCGGCGAGGAAGGAGGCGGTCACGATGGCGGCGCGGGCGATGAGGCGCGGCGAGCCGTAGGAGCGGGCCCGCTCCACGAGGTTGTGGGCCTCGTCCACCACGAGGATCCAGTCCTTGTACTTGTCCCCGAAGTGGCGCCGCAGGTAGGAGAACGGGCCGAAGACGTAGTTGTAGTCGCCGATGAGCACGTCGGCGCGGTCCGAGACCTGCAGGGCCAGCTCGAAGGGGCAGACCACGGCGCGCTGGGAGACGTCGGTGACCACGTCCGGGGTGGCGACCCCGGCGGCGATCACCTCCTCGATGATGTGCGCGTCCTGCAGCTTGTCGTAGTAGTGGTCCGCGTACTTGCAGCCCTCGGGCCGGCAGTCCACCACGTCGTTCAGGCAGGCCTTCTCCCGCGCCCGGATGGTCACCGCCCGCAGGGGCAGGCCCCGGTCTTCGATGACCTGGAGGGTCTTCTCGACCACCGCCTGCTGCGTGCCCTTGGCCGTGGCGAAGAAGACGCGCAGGTCGTGGGTGTAGGCGTACTGGAGCACCGCGTGCAGCACCGCCGCGGTCTTGCCCGTGCCGGTGGGCGCGGTCATCAGCAGGTGCTTGCCCGCGGCGAGGCCGTCGGTGACCCCCGTGACGATGGCTTCCTGTCCCAGGCGGAAGCCGTCGTGGGCGAAGGGCACGGCGCTGTCGCGCCGCTTCGCCAGCCAGGCCAGCCGCTCCTCGCGCTCCCGCACCACGAAGTTCAGCCGCTCAGTGACGAAGTCCTCCACCAGCTGGATCGTGGACTCCACGGGCAGGATGTGGCGGGTCGCGTCGATGAGCGAGACCATCACCAGCCGCCCGGTGGGCTCGGTGTAGCCCGCGCGGGACAGCATCCACAGGTAGAGGTCCACCTGGGCCCGGTAGTGCGGCCAGTCGTCCAGGGTGGTCTGCTGGAGGCGCATGCGATCCAGGCCGGTGGACTTGATCTCCTCGACGATGGTGCGATCGGGCTCCTGCACCAGCCCGTCCAGCCGCCCCCGGATGGTGCACTCCCAGCCGCGCACCAGCAGGGTGACCTTGACGGAGACCTCCGCCGCGAAGCGCTCGTCTTCTTCAGCGCGGGCGCCCTGATAGACCTCGTGGACCTCCCGCCCGGCGGCCATCCGCGCCGACGCGCTGCCGGCGAAGTCCAGACGCAGGTGTCCCCGGGCCGGTCCCACGCTAAGCAGCTCCCCAACGCCTAATGTGAGTTTTCGATCCTTATCCTTGAAGCGAATGGCCATACAAGGGGCATATCACCCCTGAACACCCGTTCCACCCTGGTTTGGGGTACTCTTGCCATGATGCGTCAGTGGTCCCCCGAATGTTGAGCGCAGGCGCGGTAATCGCCGACCGCTTCATCGTCGAGAAGGTGCTCGGTGAGGGCGGAATCGCTCGTGTCTACCGTGTCCGCCACAGGCAGCTCGGCACCGTGCACGCCCTCAAGGTGCTCACCCTCCAGCGCGAGAAGATGAGCGAGCGCCTGCTGCTGGAGGGCCGGATCCAGGCCCGCATGCGGCACCCCAACATCGTGGCCGTCACCGACGTGCTCGCCGTGGATGGGCGCCCCGCGCTGCTGATGGAGTTCGTGGACGGCGCCAGCATGGAAGGCTGGCTGATGAGCGGCCCGGAGATCTACCTGGAGGACGGCCTGGCGCTGTTCTCGCAGATCCTCGCCGGGGTACACGCCGCGCACCTCCAGGGCGTGCTGCACCGGGACCTGAAGCCCGCCAACGTGCTGCTCGCCGCCGGCCCCGCCGGGGTGATCGCCAAGGTCTCGGACTTCGGCATCGCCAAGGTGGCCGTGGAGGAGCAGAAGTCCGGCCTGACGGCGACGGGCGTGCCCATGGGGACCCCGGGCTACATGGCCCCGGAGCAGTTCACCGACTCGGCCGCCGCCGACGCCCGCTCCGACATCTTCGCGCTGGGCGTCATGCTCTACGAGCTGGTGACCGGCCGCCAGCCCTTCCTCCAGGGCGACCTGCTCAAGATCCTGAACGCCACGGCGACGGGCTCCTATGTGCCCACGGATCAGCTCGTACCCGATCTGCCGGCGCACCTCGTGGACGCCATCACCCGGGCGCTCTCCCCCGAGCCCGAGGACCGCTTCCCCGACTGCGCGTCGATGGGCCGGGCCGTGTTCGCGGAGCACGGAAACCTGCTGGAGGCCGCGCTGGCTCCCACGGGCGCGCCCACGCCCCTGCGTCTGGACGGGATCGCCGCGACCTCCACCATGATGATGCCGTCTCTGACCGACGAGCTGTCTGCCAGCACCGGCGAGTTCTCGGCGAGCACCGCGGTGCCGACGCCGTCGATGCAGCAGCAGGCGCCGACCTTCGGCGGGCCGGCTCCCAGCACGGTGCAGTCGCCGGTCGCCGCGCCGGCAGCTCCGGCAGCACCATCAACACAGTCAGCGCCCGCGCCTGTCGGATCCGGGGTGCCCTTAGAAGAGGACAAGAGCGGCCTGCCGATCGGGCTCATCGCCGCGGCTGTCGGGCTCCTGCTCACGCTCGGAATCGGCGGGTTCTGGCTGTCTACAACGGACTCGGGCAACGCCGGCGAAGGAGCGATCGCTACCGAGGGGGCTCGCGGCACCGCCGCGGCTGACGCCAGCGCCGACGCGGCTGACGCCAGGACGGCAGACGTCGACCGCGCAGCTCGCGCCACTGAAGGCGCCGCAGCCGATGATGGGGCCAACCCGGGCGGCGACGCAGGCGACCCGACTGGTGACGAAGCCTCCGCCGATGGCGCCAATGACGGCGCCGATGGTCCCAACGACGGCGCCACGGCCAACAGCGACGACGCGTCCGGCACGCAGATCGACGGCGCCACGGCCAACAGCGACGACGCGGCCGGCACGCAGATCGACGGCGCGGACGTCGCGGCTCCTGACGGTGAGAACGCGGACGACGCGACGGACGGTGACGCGGTCGTGGAGACCGCGGACGACACCACGGACGACGGCACCACGGACGACGGCACCGACGAGGGAGCCCCCGATGAGGGCGAGCCCGCGGGCTCCGATGACGCCGTCGCCGACGCCGAGCCCCCGCCCGAGGCCGCGCCGAGCTACCCCTCATTGAGCGGCACCTGGCGCGGCGTCGCCAACCGCCGCCCCATGGTCCTGCGACTGAACAGCTCCGGCGACGGCGCCGTCAGCGGCGAGATCGTCTTCACCGGCGGCACCTCCGCCCGCAGCATCCCCCTCGCCGGCCGCGTCGACGAGGCGGGCAACCTGAGCCTCCAGGAGCCTGGCGGCCAGGGGCTTCAGCTCTCCGGCAGCCTCGCCGGCAGCTCACTGAGCGGGGCCTACCTCCGCGCCGGCCAGAAGAAGTCCCTGGTCTGGAACGCCACTCGAGAGTGACCCCATGTTGATCGCCCTGCTGTCTCTGCTCACCCCCGCCATGGCGGGCGGCGGCCCCTGGGTCGTCGGCGACAACCAGACCAGCCTCTTCCTGGGCACCGAGTCCCAGCGCCTGCAGACCCTGGCCGTCTCCACCGGCAGCTACTCGGACGACGTCATCGACGTGGGCGGCATCTCCACCTTCGGCGCCAAGGGGATCATCTCCTACGGCCTGACCCCCCGCATCGAGCTGGAGGGCGCGGTGCCGGTGTACAACGTTCGCGCCCTGCGCGAGGACGCGGACGTCTGCGGGGTGCTCGGCAGCAACGCCTGCGAGGACAACCAGGGCGTCGGGGTCATCACCCTCCGAGGCAAGGCGCTGATCGTCGACGAGGTCTACGGCCCGCCCCTGTCGGTGGCCATCGGCCCGGAGCTGCGGCTGGGCGAGCTGACCGCCGACACCCGGGAGCAGCTGACCAACATCGGCGAGGGCACCACGGACGTGGGCGCCTTCCTGGCGCTGGGCCGCACGGGCATCCTCGGCAGCGCGGGGGCCTGGAGCAGCAGCGGCGAGTTCGGCTGGCGACACCGCTTCCCCAACACCAACTTCGACGGCGGTCTGTCCGTGCCGGGCAACGAGTTCTACGGGAGCGTCGAGGCGCTGTTCGGGGGCAGCCTGCGCTGGGCCGTCGGCCCGGCGATCACCGCCTACGCGCGCCCGGACGGGATCGACGTGGAGGAGCTGCTCGCCGACCCGGGCTACGCCACGGACAAGGACCGCCTGTCCGCCCTGCGGGCCTACGCCTTCCAGGCCGGCGCCAAGGCGCTGGTCCGCTCCAGCGGCCGCATCACCTTCTCGACGTCGGTCTACCGCACGGTCTACGCGGTGAACAACCCCTCGGACGTCATCACCATCGGCGTGGGGCTGACGATCCAGGATCTGCTCAAGACGGGCCCGGACATCATGTCCTACTGAGGCCGCTCACTCGGGCTCGGTGATGAGCTCCACCTCGTGCCCGGCCTTCTCCAGCTCGGACAGCAGCCACTCCTTGTCGCCCACCAGCAGGATCATCATCTGCTCGGCGTCCCAGTACTCCAGCGCCGCCTCGGACAGCTGCGCCGCCGTCGCCTCCTGGGTGGCGTTCAGCTCCGCCGCCGCGCCCGCGGGGTCCAGCTCGATGCGGGCCCGCCACGCGAGGCCGCCGGCCTGACGGGAGCGGGTCTCCGCCTCGTTGACCGCGTTGCTCACCAGCTGGGCGCGGGCCTTGGTGGCCTCCTCCTCGGAGAAGCCCTCCTTGCCGTTCTCCAGCGTCTCCAGGATCTTGAGCAGGGCGTCCGTCGTGGCGTCCTTGCGCACCGAGGTGCTCACCCGGAAGACCGTGGTGTCCCGGCGGCCGATGTAGCCGGAGTAGGCGCCGTAGGTGTAGCCCAGATCGGTGCGAAGCAGCTTGTTGAGGCGGCTGGTGAAGGAGCCGCCCACCGCCACGTTGGCGAGCTGCGCGGCCGGGGCGAGCGGGTCGTCCCAGTCGAAGCCGTCGCCCACCAGGCGGATGGACGTCTGGGTCGCGCCGGGCATGTCCACCAGCAGCGTCCGGCCCGCGCCGGGGCGCTCGGACCAGCTCGCGGGCTCCTCCCGCTCCGCCACCTCGACCGGCTCGGGCCACTCGCTGAAGTTCTCGTCGAACAGCGCGATCGCCTCGTCCAGCGTCACGTCCCCCACCACCACGAACGTGGCGCGCTCGGGCTGGATCGTCTCCCGCCACGCCATCTTCAGGTCGTCCAGCGTGAGCGCCGCGACGCTGGACGGCGTGCCGTCCACCGCGCGCCCCAGCGGATGATCCGCGCCGTAGTAGGCGTAGCTGTAGAGATAGCTGGCGATGTCGTCGGCGTCCTCGGAGCGCTGGGCGAGGAAGTTCTCGTGCTGCTCCTTCACCCGGCTCCAGTCGTCAGCCAGGAAGACCGGCCGCAGCGCCACGTCCGCGGCCAGCTCCAGGGCCAGCCCCAGGCGATCCGCGTGGGTATCGAGGTTGATCTCGATGGAGTCCCGGCCGCCGATCACGCTCAGATCGCTGGCCAGCAGCCGCAGGGCCTTGGAGAGCTCCACGGAGGTCAGGTCGCCGGCCGCCTCGTCCATCATCTCGGCGGCCAGGGTCGCCCGGCCCCACTTGCCGTCAGGGTCCAGCCGGGCGCCGCCGTCGAACACGGCGCGCACCGAGACCAGCGGGAGCTGATCGTCGGTGATCACCCACAGGGACGCCCCGCTCTCAAGCTCATGCACCGCGGGCGCCGGCGGGGTGTAGGCGGGCATGGCCCCGGGCGTCGGCAGCTCGAAGCTCGGCGCCACCGGCTCGATGCCGGCGGGGGACTTGGGCGCACAGGACAGCAGAGTCAGCAGAATCAGCGCGGGCATCACTCCCCCTCCTCAACGTCAGCGGCTTCAGGCATCACGATCAACACGGCGGCGTCCTCGGGGTCCAGCCACTTGTCCACGGCGGCGACGATGGAGTCGGACGTCACCGCCTTGTAGCGGGCCAGATCCTGCTCCAGGTAGCCCGGATCGCCCGTGTGGTAGAGGTAGCCCTGGAGCGTCTCGGCGCGGGAGGTGATGGACTCCAGCCCGCGCAGGAAGCGCATCTCGTAGCCGCGCACGGCGATGGCGGCCTCCTCCTCGGTGGGCGGGCGATCGCCCACGACGGCCTGCATCTCCTCGAGGATGGCGGCCTTCACGCCGTCGATGTCCGCGTCCGGCGAGAGGTAGGCCATCACCATGTAGGTGGAGCCACGCTTCGCGGACATCTGGAAGGCGTAGATCTCCTGGACCGACTGCTCCTCGATCACCAGCCGCTGGGTGATGCGGGCGTCGTCGCCGCCGGTGAGCAGGTCCGAGTAGATGTCCAGGTCCGCGTCGCCCTCGGCGTAGAGCGTCGGCGAGTGCCAGGCCATCACCAGCGCGGGCAGCTGCACGTCGTCGGTGATGGTCTTCTCCTTGACCACCGGCGCGGTCACCACCGGGTACTCCCGGTGCTCGGGCACCTCGGCGGCCTCCAGGGGGCCGAACAGCTCGCGGATACGGGCGGAAGTCCAGACCGGGTCGAAGTCCCCGGCGACCACCAGGGTCGCGTTGTTGGGGCGGTACCAGGTGTCGTAGAAGGTGGTGACCGTCTCCAGGGTGGCGGCGTCCAGCTCCTCCTGGGTTCCGATGCCGTTGCGGTAGTAGAGGTGGTCCTCGGGGAACATCATCCGGGGGACCTGGTTCCAGATGTCCGCGTAGGGCGGGTCCTCCCAGTTCTGACGGCGCTCGTTGTGCACCACCTCGCGCTCCCGGTCCAGCTTGTCCTGGGTGATGTCCAGGCCGGTCATGCGATCGGCCTCCATCACCAGCAGGAGGTCCAGGATGTTGGACGGCCCCCAGTCGAAGTAGTTGGTGATGTCGTCGCCGGTCGAGGCGTTGTTGGAGCCGCCCGAGGCCTCCATCACCGCGTCGAACTCACCCTCGGCCACGTTGGGCGTGCCCTTGAACATCAGGTGCTCGAAGAGGTGGGCGAAGCCCGAGGAGCCGATGGGGTCGTCGTAGGAGCCCACGTGGTACCAGGTGTCGACCACCACCTTGGGCAGCCGGTGGTCCTCCACCAGCAGCACGGTCATACCGTTGTCCAGCTCGAACTGCTGGTACTCGATGTTCGGAGCCGCGGCGGCGGGCTGGAGCTGCAGCAGCAGCGGGAGCAAGAGCATCGTTCCTCTCGATCGGGTGACCCCTGCTCCCTATCCGCCGCCAGGATCGACCGCTACGGCTTGTCCGTGCGGGTCGCCTCGAACACCTCGCAGTCGTCCGCCGGGGCGTCCGAGGGGTCCTCCCCCCAGACCACGCAGTCCACGTTGTACGTGCCGTCCGCCCCGTCCGCCTCCATGACCCAGGTGAGCGTGTCCTCCATCTTCAGCGGCTCGCCGCAGGGGTAGAGCGTCGTCACGCCCGAGACCACGGAGGCCGTGTCCGGATAGACGATCGCGAGCTCGAGGTAGTACCGGGTCCAGTAGCCGTCAGGATCCGAGTCCATGACGCTGACCGGGTGATCCTCATTCCAGGGCGTCCAGACGCCGGTCTGGTAGCTGTACAGCCAGCCGCCCACCGAGGCGCCGGTGACCACCGCGTCGAACCAGTAGCGCCCCTCGTCGCAGCCCCAGCTCAGCGAGTGAAAGGCGACCCCATCGGGGAGCTCGTCGATGACGCCGTCGCAGTTGTTGTCAGCGCCGTCGTTGAGCTCCAGCGCCCCCGGGTAGCTCGTCGGGTCGCCGTCGTCGCAGTCCTCGCCGCCGGCCGCGGAGTTGTCATAACCGTCGCCGTCCGCGTCGGGCGCGCCGGTGCCGGTGTCACCCGTGGCGGTGTCAGTATCCGTATCGGTGTCCGTGTCCGTGTCGGTGTCCGTGTCCGCATCGGTGTCGGTGTCGGTGTCCGTGTCCGTGTCCGTGTCCGTGTCCGTGTCCGAGTCCGTATCGGTGTCCGTGTCCGTGTCCGTGTCGGTCTCCGGCGTGGGCGAGCCGGTATCATCGGTCGGCTCATCCTTCTCACAGCCAAGCAGCAGCGACGACGCACACACAAGCACTATCAGCGT
>Ga0316204_10011843_pt1 | contig 10806 bp, 12 predicted proteins | sample 6monrhotite_MG_2_FD_205661 | JGI IMG/M metagenome (GOLD analysis project Ga0316204, IMG submission 205661) | Microbial mat bacterial communities from mineral coupon in-situ incubated in ocean water Damariscotta River, Maine, United States -... | ecosystem: Environmental > Aquatic > Marine >... | reverse complement strand
ATAAACAGATAGCGATAGGAATGGAGATTATCGGCGCGCCATTAATAACGATGCTCATGCTATCGAGCGTTTTAGCAAACGTCGGGGCGAATTGTCCCAATAGAATTCCAAAGACAATACAGAGACCAACCCAAAGCGTCAGGTAACGCTCAAATACACCCATATCATGTTTCTTTTCGGTCATATGATTTATTCCTTCACTTGTCGAGTCTAGATAATATTTTATGCGCAGATCCGATTTTCCGGGCGATTAGACATGTTTTTTAATTTCTTAAGATCTGCTTTATGTTGTTTATCGTTCAAACTTCCTTTTAACGATGCTTGCAATAACTCATTTGCCCATAAGGGTAAGTTTGAATTAATGCTGTAATAAACCCATTGACCGGCGCGCTTATCGATAACAACCTGCATGTCTCTTAATGATGCCAGATGTCGGGATATTTTGGGTTGTATCAGATCCAATGCATAAGTTAATTCACAAACGCAAAGCTCCCCTTCTTGCATTAGCAACATGACACTACGCAAACGAGTTTGGTCTGATAATGATTTTAATAATATTTCAGGTGTCATTTTCATTTAATTAATATACGACTAGACATATATATGATCAACCATATATTATTTAAATTCACCAATTTGAAAATAATCATGTCGCAAAAAACATTTAACGTTTTGTTTATCTGTACAGGAAATTCTGCTCGCAGCATTATAGCAGAAGCACTTTTACAGCGATTAGGCTCAGGTCGATTCATGGCATTCAGTGCCGGTAGTATCCCAAGAGGCAAAGTAAATCCTTTTGCCATTGAATTATTAAACGCGAACAATTTCAAAACAAACGCCTTCAGAAGTAAAAGCTGGGATGAATTTGCAGGCGCTGACGCCCCAATACTGGATTTTGTATTTACAGTTTGTGGCCGTGCTGCAAATGAAACCTGTCCTATTTGGAACGGACAAGCTATGTCAGCACATTGGGGCGTAGACGATCCGGATCAGTCGAATTTGAGTGATGATGAACAACGAAGATTATTTCAGAAAGCCTACCAGACACTGGAACACCGAATTAAAATGTTTATTCAGTTACCGCTAGATAATATTGACAAATCAGTTTTACAAAAGGAGTTGGAAAAGATTGGAAACGCAGCCCCGAAACAATCCTGAATCAATAAACTATTCTTCTCTTTGGACAGCCCTATAACCAATATCCTTTCTATAAAATATTCCATCATAGTTAATTTGTTTTAGTGCTTCGTAAGCTTCTGCTTGTGCTTGAGTTACTGACTCACCTAACCCTGTTACACATAGAACGCGACCACCAGCTGTAACAATGTTATCACTAGCATTCTTAGTCCCAGCATGAAAAACTTTTACGTTATCGTTATCTGTTTTTTCTAATCCACTAATCACATCACCCTTACTAGCACTTGCTGGATAGCCTGCTGATGCTGTAACTACGCCTAATGCAGCACGACTGTCCCAATCAGCGTTACATTGGTCCAAACTTCCTTTTGTTGCTGCAAGACATAACGAAACCAGATCACTTTTTAGTCGCATCATGATGGGTTGTGTTTCTGGATCACCGAAACGACAATTAAACTCTAGTGTCTTTGGCATACCGTCTTTAGTAATCATGATTCCTGCATAGAGAAAACCAGTATAGGTTCTGCCTTCGCTTTCCATGCCTTCAACAGTTGGGATGATAACTTCTTCCATAATTCGATCATGCATTGCTGCATCTACAACAGGGGCAGGGGAATAGGCACCCATGCCACCCGTGTTCGGGCCAGTATCACCCTCATCACGCGCTTTATGATCTTGAGAACTCGCAAGGGGCAATATATTTTTGCCATCCACCATCACAATAAAACTGGCTTCTTCACCTTCAAGAAATTCTTCTACGACAACACGATGGCCTGCTTCACCAAACTTATTTCCAGACAACATATCTTCAATGGTTTTTATTGCTTCATTTTCGGTCGTTGCTATAACAACACCTTTTCCCGCAGCTAAACCATCTGCCTTTATTACGATGGGGATCGATTTTGATTTTACGTATGCAATCGCCGGCTCGACTTCTGTAAACACATCGTAGTCTGCTGTAGGTATTTTATATTTCTTTAAGAAGTCTTTTGTGAATGATTTTGAGCCTTCAAGGATCGCTGCGGCTTTAGATGGTCCAAAACAAGGCAGTCCTGATTTTTGAAACTCATCGACAATGCCTGCAACCAAAGGTACTTCTGGGCCAATGATCGTCAGCCCAATATTTTCTTTTTCAGCGAATGTTCTTAATGCCGAAATATCCTCTGCGCTAATCGCAACATTCTCAATATTGTCTTCAGTCGCGGTACCTGCATTACCGGGTGCGACATAAACCAATTCAACTTGATCTGATTGCGCCGCCTTCCATGCCAAAGCATGTTCACGACCACCACCACCTACAATTAGAACCTTCATTAATGTAAGAAGTGCCGTATGCCAGTAAACACCATGGCTATATCATGTTCGTCGGCTGCAGCAATTACTTCATCATCGCGCATTGAACCGCCAGGTTGAATGACTGCCTTTACGCCAACTTCTGCAGCTGACTCAAGTCCATCTCGAAATGGGAAGAAGGCATCTGACGCCATTACCGAACCTGCTACTTCTAACTTTTCGTCTGCCGCTTTTATTGCAGCAATGCGTGCACTATAGACACGGCTCATCTGTCCAGCGCCTATACCGATAGTTTGATTATTCTTCGCATAGATGATTGCATTTGATTTAACATATTTAACAACATGCCAAGCAAAGATCAGGTCGTTAATTTCCTGCCCACTTGGAGCTCTCTTTGTCACTACCTTAAGGCCTTCTTTTGTGATCACGCCCTGATCATTGTCTTGTACTAACAAACCACCACTAACACGTTTCATGTTTAGTTGTTGAATCGCACCTTCACGTTTGCCTGCTTCTAGTAAGCGCACACCTTTCTTGCTAGCAATTATTTCAATACACTCTGGCGCAATGCTTGGTGCAATAATGACTTCTACAAATTGCCTTTCAACAATAGCTTTTGCTGTTTCAAAATCGAGTTCTCTATTAAAAGCAATGATGCCGCCAAAGGCTGACGTGGGGTCAGTCGCATAAGCTCGGTCGTAGGCTTCCAAGACAGAGTTACCAATTGCAACGCCGCAAGGATTTGCATGTTTAACTATCACACATGCTATTTCTTTGAATGACAGCACACATTCCAATGCAGCATCTGTATCTGCAATATTATTATAGGAAAGTTCTTTGCCCTGAATTTGCTTTGCACTAGCTAGAGTTCCTGCTGGGGGGTTCGGTTCAGTATAAAACGCAGCTGATTGATGCGGGTTTTCACCATAACGTAGTTCTTGTCGTTTTTTAAATTGCGTAGAATACGTAAGCGGAAAATCTATTGGCTGTTTTGTTTCATCAAGTGCACCCAGATAGTTTGAAACATTCGCATCGTAATTTGCCGTATGTGCGAATACTTTTTGCGCCAATCGGAATCGGGTTTCATCACTTACGTTCGCATTATTTTCTTTTATTTCTTTTAACACAACATCGTAATCTGCTGTATCAACAACAACAGTAACTGAAGCATGATTTTTTGCCGCTGATCGCAACATAGCAGGGCCGCCAATATCGATGTTTTCTATCGCATCTGCCAAAGTACAATCGGGTTTGCTTACTGTCTGTTCGAAGGGATATAGATTTACAACGACAAGGTCAATCGCATCAATCTTGTGCTCTTGCATGACCGCATCATCCGTTCCTCGCCTACCTAATAAACCACCATGAATCTTGGGGTGTAAGGTTTTGACTCGCCCATCCATCATCTCAGGAAAACCGGTGTGATCTGAGACCTCGACCACATCAATATTATTCTCAGCTAATAATTTTGCTGTTCCACCTGTTGAGAGTATGCCAATGCCAAGTTCATTTAACCCCTTACATAATTCAACAATTCCAGACTTATCAGAAACGCTAACCAGCGCACGTTTTACTGTTGGCATAACACAAATTTCCTCTCGGTAGCACCCATTTGATTAAATGGAGGTGGTTAGTATATTAATCCAATCCGTATTTTTTTAATCGACTACGCAAAGTCACTCTATTTAGACCAAGTATTTTTGCGGCATGGGTTATATTGCCCTGCGTATATTTCATAACGACCTCGAAGAACGGCTTTTCTACTTCTTCTAAAAATAACCCATGAAGGTTACTTGCTTCATGTCCATCAAGATCTTCAAAGTAGGCTTCCATAGCCCTTTGTACATTATCTGCCAAACACTTTTCTGGTGCTTCCCCACGATCATGTGCAGTTTGTTTTCTTAGTTTTGTTTTTATCATGCTGCTAATGTCTGTTGCCCTTCAAAATAATTTTTTATAACGTCAATTTGTTCCTCTGACTCTTCAACACGATTAATTACCGCACGAAATGCATTCGCATTGTGTTGTTGCTTGCAATACCAGGCGATGTGCTTACGCGCAATGCGAACGCCTTGAACTTCCCCATAAAACCGATGCAGGTGCTGTACATGACTGATCAATGTACGGCTTACTTCAAGTGATCTGGGTGGTTCTAGTACTTCACCAGTTTCCAGAAAATGGCTAATTTCACGGAAGATCCATGGGTTTCCTTGCGCTGCTCGCCCAATCATTATGCCATCGACGTCATAAGTCTTTAGTATTTCAGCCGCTACCGCAGGTGTCGTAATATCCCCATTAGCGATTACCGGGATATTGACCCGTGCCTTTATCTCTCCTGCCGTCTCGTGCTCTGCAAGGCCTGTAAATGCACACGCCCGAGTACGACCATGGACGGTAAGCGCCTGAATGCCTGAAGATTCAGCGATATTGGCGATATTTAAGGCATTACGATTTTCTTTATCCCAACCGGTTCTTATTTTCAGAGTAACCGGGACAGAAACTGCGTTCACAACAGACTCAAGGATATCGGCAACGAGCTGTTCGTCTCTTAATAATGCTGAGCCGGCCATGAGATTGCACACTTTTTTTGCTGGGCAACCCATATTGATGTCAATTATCTCTGCACCATGTTGAACATTAAACACCGCCGCTTCTGCCATTTGCTTTGGTATTGCCCCAGCAATTTGTACCGCTCTCGGCTCTGGCTCACCTTTATTCATCAAACGGAGTTGGGTCTTTCTTGTATGAAATAAAGCAGGGTTTGATGTAATCATTTCTGAGATGACAAGACCTGCACCCAGTTCGCGACACAGTAGTCGGAAAGGTTGATCAGTAACACCTGCCATGGGGGCAAGCAGCAGATTATTTTTAAGTCTATGGGACCCTATAAACATGAAACAGCTACGCTATAAACTATAAGAATGGGTAAGACGAATTATTTTTATGACTTATAATAACGGTTAATTTTTATCTATGAAAGCAGCTTATTTTTGCTGAACAAAATCAGTTACTTTTCAAAGGAACCTAAATTCAAAACTAACGGCACCCGCAGTTGGCCCGCTTACTTCTAGCACAAAATGTACCGGAATATTGATCGGCATACCTTCATCCAAGTCTATACTTTCATCGAGATAATCACTGGGGATAAATTTTCTATGTCCTAACAAAGAACCGGAAGTGTCAAACAAGGTAAGTTGCACTCGTGGGTACGGCTGACGAACAGTCAATTCATTATTCATAGTGGCATTCACCAATAATGTGTCTTGATAATTCGGATGCAAGCGAACATCTCGATTAACTAACTTTATAGCTTGTGTATCTCGATATCGTAAAATTCTACAATCAAGCTCATTACAAACTTGCTTAATATAGGGCGTTACTTGCGGGTATTTCATCGAAATCAGATCACGATTAAACCAGGCTAACTGCAAGGTAATAGCTATCAGCCCTACAAAACAGGCACTAGTCCAAAAAAGTGTCAGTATCCACCGTCGTCTTCTCGGCTCTTCTGACAAAAATTCATCTGCACCAGGAAAGTCATAATGCGTTTCTCTATCTTCTGATTCAATCGGATCCGATGTATCTACTTTATAAACTTCATCCTCAATTTGTATCTTATCTGCTTCAGCGGCATCATCGACACCGATTTCATGTATAGCCGTATCGAGTTCAACCTCACTATTTTCTGCATTGTTTGAAATAATTAAATCTTGATCAAATTGCGAGTCTTCGTGCTGCTCTAGTTCTGAAATTTTTGATTGATCATCAACGGCAAGTATTTCTTCACTATTACTTTCATCAATAGTGTTTAATAACCCATTATCCGGAGAACTTATTATTTCTGGCTCATTGTAATTTGGAACATCAAACTCGGGCTCTACTTCTGATAGTTGTTCACTATGATTCTCGCCGGATGTTTTAAAGAGTTTATTCTCTGACTCGACGAGCTCCGATTCTTCATGCTTTGGAAGTTCTGAAACTGGTGCTATTACCAATTCTTCCCCAAGTTCAGGTTCTGGCTGAATAATTTTGCTTATTGTTTCATTTGATAGCGGTTCATCGTGCAAATGATCCAGAGCATTGAACTGTGCATGGCAATAACCACAGCGAACCTGCCCAGAAGCAGCAGCAATATGTTCTGCATAAAGTCGAAATTGTTTTGTGCATTTAGGGCAAACTGTAAACATTACTTTTTAATACCGTGTAAACGTGTCCACTCTGAATTAAAAATAGGTTCATCCATATTAAAACATTCGCTATACACCCCCAAGCATTCTTCCGCTTGAACATGAAGCAATCCGGACAAAATGATATCCCCTTCAGTCCTGGTTAATTCAGAAAATTTATCAACTAATCCCTTCAAAGGGTTCATCAATATATTTGCAATTAAGATATCTGCAACAGGTAGAGCACAATCATCAACATGACCCACTACGATTATCTCAGTCAGTTTATTTCTATCTATATTATCTCTCGCGGCTTGTAAGGCCTGATTATCTATATCAACGGCATACACTTTTCTGGCACCCAGAAGTGCGGCAACCATCGCCAGAATTCCTGAACCACAGCCATAATCAATCACAACCTTATTTGACAGATCGTTTTCAGCAAGCCACTCGATACATAATGAAGTCGTTGGATGTGCACCAGTGCCAAAGGCTAAACCAGGGTCAAGAACCAGAGTTGGAATGTTATTTTCAGGTTGATCACACCAGCTTGGAGAAATACAAACCCGATTAGAAAAATACAATGGTTGATGCTCTGCTTTAAACTCGCCAACCCAATCTTTATCTTTCAACAGTTCAATTTTGTGTTGATAGATATTGTCAGCGCCAATACGGTCACGCAAACAAACCAGCATAATATCGAGATCAGAATCGGGATGAAGCAAAGCCATCACACGCGTCTTCTGCCAGAGCTTTTTGTTATTACTCTCGCTTTGATCTTCGTTCTGGTTCTCTCCCTGCCCTTGCGTATCGAACAAAGCTTCATCACTAGATGCCGTTAATGAAATAGACACTGCACCAAATTGTTCTAGTAATTCCGAGAGCTCTTCAGCTTGAGTTTGATTTGTTTCAAGTTCAAGTTGAAGCCAGGTCATTATTTAATTCCGAGTTTACTCTCCAAATAATGGATATCCGTACCACCCGTCATAAAAGCGGTGTCCTGAACCAAATCCTGATGCAAAGGAATATTGGTTTTAATACCATCGATAACAATCTCTGATAATGCCATTGATAATCGCGCTATTGCTAACTCTCTGGTTTCGGCATGCGCAATTAATTTACCGATCATAGAATCATAATGCGGCGGCACTTTGTACCCCTGATAAACATGGGTATCAACGCGTATACCAAAACCACCTGGAGGATGGTAATGCTCGATGGTTCCGGGAGAAGGCATAAAATTTACCGGGTCTTCAGCATTAATACGACATTCAATAGCATGCCCTCTAATTTTAATATCATCTTGCTTATAGCCTAATGGCGCACCACTAGCGATATGCAACTGCTCTTTCACAATATCAACACCGGTAATCATCTCCGTGACCGGGTGTTCTACTTGAACTCGGGTATTCATCTCAATGAAATAAAACTCACCATTCTCATAGAGAAACTCAAATGTTCCTGCTCCTCGATAGGAAAGTGCTTTGCATGCTTCGACACAACGTTCACCGATTTTTTTTCTGGTAGCTTCATCCAGACCGGGAGCAGGGGCTTCTTCTAATACCTTTTGATGACGTCGTTGCATAGAACAATCGCGCTCACCCAGATAAATAACCTCTCCGTGTTCATCAGCAAGAATTTGAATTTCTATATGGCGCGGATGCTCAAGAAACTTTTCCATATAAACCATATCATTATTAAAGGCCGAAGCAGCTTCAGTACGAGTTAGTGTTATCGATTTGATTAAACTTGCTTCGCTATGAACAACACGCATGCCTCGACCACCACCACCACCCGCAGCCTTGATAATAACGGGGTAACCAATCTCCTTAGCGGTCTTCTTTAATATAGTAGGGTCATCTCCTAATGGACCATCGGAACCAGGCACACAAGGGATCCCGGCTTTTTTCATTGCTTTGATTGCTGAAACCTTATCGCCCATTAAACGAATAGTCTCAGCTTTTGGCCCAATAAAAACAAAACCGCTTTGCTCAACCCGCTCTGCGAAATCTGCATTCTCCGAGAGAAAACCATACCCAGGATGTATAGCTACAGCATCGGTAACTTCTGCTGCACTGATAACAGCTGGAATATTTAGATAGCTATCTATCGAGGCGGCAGGTCCGATACAAACGGATTCATCAGAAAGAAAAACGTGCTTCTGATCACGGTCGGCCTCTGAATAAGCAGCAACCGTTTTAATACCTAGTTCTCTACATGCTCGGAGTATACGAAGCGCTATCTCGCCTCGGTTTGCAATAACAACTTTTTCTAACATGAATAAAAATGCTCTATAAAATTCTTTATATGAAAAACGCTTTTTAAGCGTGCGCTTATGGCTTAAGAAGGGTCAATAATAAATAGTGGCTGTCCATATTCGACTGCTTCACCATTTTCAACCAATGTTCTGACTAATTTACCGCTCATATCAGACTCGATTTGATTCATAATTTTCATCGCTTCGATGATGCACAGGATCTCACCCGTTTTGACATTCTGCCCTCTACTAACAAACTCTGGTTCTTCAGGAGATGGTGATAAGTAAAAAATACCTACCATCGGAGAGGTCACAACATGACCTTGATCGGCATAATTATCACTTGCTGAGCCTTCGTCTGCGGTTAAATGCGATTTGATTGATTCATTCGCTTGTACAGCAGGTGCAGCTTGAGCCTGCGGTACATTAATCATTGTTTGAGCTGGGGCAATTGTTGAGCCACGGCTAATACGCACGGACTCTTCACCTTCATGAATTTCTATTTCTGCTATGCCAGACTCTTCGAGCAACTCGATTAATTTTTTTACTTTTCTGATATCCATTCTAAAATTTACTTTTTATTTATTGTTGTAAGTGACGCTCTGCACCTAGCAGAGCAAGTTCATAACCATAGGCACCGAGACCGCTAATAACTGCTACAGCGATATCGGATAAAAATGAGTGCTGTCTAAATTCCTCTCGAGAAAATACATTCGAAAGATGAACCTCGATAAAAGGTAACTGTGTACCCAGCATGGCATCACGTATCGCAATACTAGTATGGGTGAATGCGCCTGGGTTGATTAAGATAAAATCAACGCCCGACTTTTTAGCCGCATGAATCTGATCAATCAACTCATGCTCTGCGTTACTTTGATATGCGGACAGTTCATGCCCCCTTTCCTTAGCTAAATTAATAAGGTTCGCATCAATTTCCGCTAACGTTGTGGTGCCATAAACTTCGGGCTCACGCTCGCCTAAAAGATTGAGATTTGGACCATGTAATACAAGAAACTTCAAAACATTCCCCTAAAAAGTGCACTTTAGCGATTTTAGACGCTTTTTTTGGATGTTAACAGTATTTTAAAGGAAATACGAACTCGTTCTTGACCGTTTTCGTGTTTAAAGGAGCGTTTTTATGACCGATTCTGCATCGCTTTTTGACAGGGGACCACGTCTCGTAAAGACAATTTCACCGCTTGTATCGATGATAACAGTATATGGCAGGGCACCGATATCATTGCCTAGTCGTTTTGCGGCCTGAATCACTTCATCCCCCCCAACTAGAGAGGGGTAGTTAACATTAAATTCTTCCATAAAACCACGTACTTCTGCTGCTTCTTGTAATGCGATCCCAATAAACTGTATTCCTTTACTTACGTATAACTGTTGTAGTTCTACAAAGGCAGGGATCTCTTCGCGGCATGGCGTACACCAGGTAGCCCAAAAATTTAAAACTATTACTTTATTTTTCCATTCGGACAAACTCCGCAGCTCTCCATTTGAGTCAGATAAACTGAAGTCTTTAACTGTTGTACCAATGACACTCTCTGGAGCTATCGGGTTGTGTACCGCCTTCACCACCTCAGGCTTCTTATCGTTCTTTAAGTATTGATGTAACTGATAACCACCAAAAGTCGACAATAGAGTGATAATAAGCAACGCAAAGATTAGTTGCCATTTTTTCATAAGGACATTGCTTCGGTAAGATGTTCCAAGAACGATTTAGCCTTAACAAAACCGACGAGTCGATGAGATTTTATCTCTGCACTGTTTGTATTAAAAAATAGAATTGCTGGCGGGCCAAAAAGATCAAACTGTTTTAAAAATGCTTTATCTAGTTCGTTGTTTTTAGTGACATCAACTTTTAACAAGGTGAACTGTTTTAACCCTTCACGAACAGAAGGTTCGCTAAAAGTATAGGTTTCCATTTCTTTACAAACGACACACCAG
>Ga0316204_10011841_pt1 | contig 10808 bp, 9 predicted proteins | sample 6monrhotite_MG_2_FD_205661 | JGI IMG/M metagenome (GOLD analysis project Ga0316204, IMG submission 205661) | Microbial mat bacterial communities from mineral coupon in-situ incubated in ocean water Damariscotta River, Maine, United States -... | ecosystem: Environmental > Aquatic > Marine >... | reverse complement strand
GTTTGGCATCCAGATTACCAAGGTAGAGCGTATCCTGAAGACCCAGATGAATACGCGCCATCGCACGGGTAATCTTGCGAGTAACAAACGTCTCACCACGAATAGGTGATTCATGGTTAAACAGGATACCGTTACAGGCATACATCCCGTAGGCCTCTCGATAGTTCACAGTGATCCAATAGGCATACAGCTTGGCAGCTGCATAAGGTGAACGAGGATAAAATGGCGTTGTTTCCTTTTGCGGAATCTCCTGGACCTCTCCATATAACTCAGAGGTTGATGCTTGGTAAAAACGTGTTTTCTTCTCCAGACCCGCAATACGAATAGCTTCAAGAACACGTAAAGCACCCAAACCTACTGTATCAGCCGTGTATTCAGGGCTCTCGAAAGAAACAGCGACATGGCTTTGAGCACCGAGGTTATATATTTCATCAGGCTGCACCTGCTGAACAATGCGAATCAAATTACTTGAATCACTCAAATCTCCGTAATGCAGAATAAACTTCCTGCCTGTTTCATGCGGGTCTTGATAAAGATGATCAATACGATCAGTGTTAAAAGACGATGCCCGGCGCTTGATGCCGTGAACTTCATAGCCTTTTTCCAACAACAATTCTGCCAGATAAGCCCCATCTTGGCCTGTAATACCAGTTATTAATGCAATTTTTGCCAAACCACTAACCTCTGTCCAATATTTAATGCTTAATGTTAACCAGAAATACATTTCAGCAAGGACTCTTCAAATCGAGCCAATACCGCATCGCGACCAAGGAATTTTACTGCATAGTCCCTGGCATTTTTACCTAATTGTTGACGTTGTTCGACATTTTCTGCCAAATTCAGCATAGCAGCAACAAACAAATCGACATTTTCAGGTGGCACAACTACACCTGACAATTCAAGCACCTTCGCAATTTGCGTTCCTTCAAAAGCTGTTGCCAATACCGGTCGACCACTCGCCAACATACCCGTTAACTTTGAAGGCATCACTAAATCTGCTGCATCCGCTTTTTGCGGCAAAAGATGAACATCTGCCATATTCAATAAATCATTCAATTTTTCCAAAGGCTGCAAAGGTAACCAACGAATATTTTCAAGCCCATCAGCTAAATTACGCAACCGACTATAGGCAGCACCCTGCCCACACATCACAAAAGTAATATCTTCGTAGCCACCCAGTTGCCGTGCTGCTTCAATGACAATTTCTAACCCTTGCTTTTCACCCATATTGCCAGAATAAAGAAATATAATATTTTGCTCAGGGATGCTTAACGTTTTCCTAAATGTACTTGGAAATTCAATAGGATAAATGTGAGCAATGTCTACCCAGTTTGGAAACAACACTTGTTTCTCAGGACTAACATTTTTAGCGTCAAGTTGCAGCATCATTTGATCGGAAATCGTTGACACCCTGTCAAATTGACTCATCAACCAATGCTCCATCTTACTCACAATACGACGTAACTTAGGGGAAGATAGAACTCCGAGATCAAAAGCCGCATCTATCTCAAAATCCTGGACATGAAGCCATGAGCGCGCTCGGCACAACCATGAAACAATTAAAGTAACAGGCGAACAAAATAAAGGGGGTTCAACAACCAGTACAGTATCCGGCCGCCAAAATATTTGGAATAACATAACGGGAAAACTAGAAAGAGCGAAGCTAACCAAGTGCAAGATTCGCTTTAAACCTGAAGGTTTACTCGGAACCCAAAGTGGGCAACGCCACACATCTATATCACCCAAAAATTCGCGGTGATAACGCCACGAGTTGTAGTCCTCCGAGACACACCACATCGGATAATATGGCAGAGCTGTTACGATGCGGACTTTATGCCCCTTCGACACTAGCCATTCGGCCATTTCCCCGGAGTATTTACCAACTCCTGTCAGCTCAGGCGTATAATTTAAACTCAATATAAGTATCTTCACGCCCGGGAGATGAAATAATTACCTAAAACAAGCACATCCATTTTGGTGCGAAGAAAGCAGTCCAAGGCTTCCTCTGGCCGACACACAACAGGCTCATTTTCGTTAAACGATGTATTAAGCACAATCGGCACACCCGTTAACCGCTCAAAGACAGTAATTAGATGATAATAGCGTGGGTTTGTCTCTTTATAAACAGTCTGTAAACGCCCAGAACCGTCAGCGTGAGTGACGGCGGGAACTTGTGTCCGTACCTCTTCCTTAAAAGGAAAAACTTTCATCATAAAAGGGACATCGTCATCGATCTCAAACCACTCAACTACCTTTTCTCGCAGAATGGATGGAGCAAATGGTCTAAACGACTCCCTTCGTTTAATCTTGAGGTTAAGAATATCCTTCATATCGGCCCTCCTAGGATCACACAAGATAGACCGGTTCCCTAATGAACGCGGCCCCCATTCCATGCGACCTTGAAACCAACCAACAACTTGTCCATCAGCAATCGCACGAGCCGACTTCTCGCACAACTCGTCCTCATCATCAAGTTGCACGATACTGCAGCCCTGTTTTTCCAACTCAATTCTCAATTTGTCAATATGAAAATGTAATTCCTTGTTAGTGTATTGTGGTCCCCAATAGGCATGATCCATCACGAAACTCCGCTCCAGCTTAGACGTCTCGTAATGAACCACGAACGCTGCCCCAATGGCACCGCCTGCATCACCGGCAGCTGATTGAACATATACCTTATTAAATGGTGTCATGCGGGTTACTTTACCGTTTGCGACGGAATTCATAGCGCACCCACCAGCAAGGGATAAATTGTCAATACCGTAACGATGGTGAAGACTGTTGAGCAGATAGAAGAAGGCCTCCTCATACATCGCCTGTATTGAACGGGCAATATCCATGTGACGTTGCGTCAAGGGCTCATCTGCCCGCCTAGCTGGACCAAATAATTCTTCCAAAGCATCCGAATACAGCTTCCCAACTTTAGGCGAACAGCCATCCCATTCATATTCTACTTTTTCTCGATGGTGCCTAAAGTATTCGGTAGCTAGTTGAAACGTACCACCTTCCTGCAATATAACGATTCGCCGCATTTCCGGCATAAATTTCGGTTCCCCATATGGGGCCAACCCCATTACTTTATATTCATCCCCATAGTGTGGAAAACCTATATATTGAGTAAGTGCCTGATAAAAAATACCCAGGGAGTGTGGAAAATAGATCTTATCGGCCACCTCAATTATTCGATCTCTCCCTACCCCCCAAGCAGCACTTGCAAAATCTCCGAAGCCGTCCACTGACACGACCACCGACTCTTTAAAGGGAGAGACCAAATGAGCCGACCCTAAGTGAGCCAAATGGTGCTCAACATAGTGAAATTTTGCTTTTACTGTGTCTCTAGGAAATTTCTTTACTATCTCATCTTCTAATGAGGACCAATCACGCGCATTCTTTAATCTAGATATAAGCAAATTTAACTCAGGCCGCTGCTTTAGTGTAAAACCAAATTTTTTCAGCAAATTAGCTTTTGGATCACGATTAATGGCTACGTGATCTACTTCCGAGAAGCTAACCCCCGCTTCACGAAGACAATATTCAATTGCTTTTGAGGGAAAGCCCGCCCAATGTTTTATGCGGCGATACCTCTCTTCCTCAACAGCCGCAATTAACTCTCCATTCAAAAGAATACAAGCGGATGCATCACCATGATATGCATTCAACCCTAATATATATGTCATCACCCTTCCCCATTACATGTATACAACCTAAGTTTTATAAATACGAAATTCAAAAAACTAAAAAGAATTAGAACCCGACAGAGCTGGCGAAACGGGCTCTCTGTTTACCGCAACCCTTTTGAGAGCATATGCTTTTTTTGGATGCCAAACATCCTGGACCAGCAAAGCAAGGAATAAGGGAACACCAACATTACTTAAATAAAATAACCCCATTGTAACCCCTTCTATCAGCACAAGCATATACAGTGCCTTCTTCAGCTTTTCTCTGCGCCGCGATAACATCAACACAACAATCATTAACAGAAAACCTATAGCTAAAATTCCCCAAGTAATAGTAAGTCGCAACCAAAACGCGTGAAAATTATATGGATATACCCCACTCAACCCCCATCCGGCTGACTGGCTTTCCCATAACCACTCCATAGCCATTGGAGTATTTGCCGGTAAAGCTACCCCAACAGGAAAGCCAAATACTAATTGGCCCGGTGATTCAATAAACAACCCTATGCCAGACACCCACATCCAGTATCTATCCATGCTTGATAAAGTATCCAAAGGAAGATCTCTTAAGACAAAAGACCCTATTGCAAACAAAAACGCCAATGAAGAAATAGTTAATTTAGTCTTAAATTTTACCGATGAATATAGAAAAATGATTACAATTGCAGCTGCCAGTGCAGTACGAGAAAATGTAAGAAAGAGGCCAATAACTACAAGCCATGTCCAAACACGCCGCACCTGACATTTCCCAACCAGAGACATAATTAATGAAATCAACAACAAACAAGCATCGTAATTTATTTCGCCAGAACCATACGGCCGAGAAATAGATCCAGCTAAAATACTCTCAACAAAAAAATCCACAATAATAATAATGCCGAGAATCGCACCAAAAACCACGAAATAGTTTTGCCATAGTCGACCAAACACTTGCACCCATGCCCAAGCAAACAATAAATAAACAACTGGCTTCAATTCCATGAAATATGGAATAAGTTCTATATCACTAAAGTACCACCCACCTCCCCATTTTAAGACAGCCAGGATTACGATAATAATAAAAAATGGGACTACATACCAAGCAACGCGCCTACTTTCAGAGATAGACAATCTTGCGATTGCAAAAAATATTACAAAAATTCCTAATAATACCCAAACAACATCAATCCATATGCGCGCTAACGATAACTCAAAAACTCTAGAAAACATCATAATTGTTGGATATAAAATGTACGCTAGAAGCAACGGAAAATTGCGTACCATACTACTCATCAGACATGTGCCGAACAGTCATCATTAAAGACCAAATTATTGTTTTATTTGTGCTTCAAAATGTTTGTCATGTTTCATAAAAAACACATTAAACACTTTATTATAATCACGTTCCAGAAACTCAACCAAGACACCTCTCGAAGCTGCATAATATGATTTATAACCATAACTAGCCATCAAGTCCATCACTTTAGCTATTGAGGCATCATATCGATTCAAAAATTCATCAACCAGCTCAACCATGACAATACGCGGTTGATGCGTGTTACTTGAAAAAAGACTTGCACCTCCCTCAAGCACAAGCAACTCCGCCCCTTCCACATCTATCTTTACAATATCTGCGCCTATCAAGCCATGTTCAACCAAAAAATCATCAAGCGTAATACAATCTACTAACTCATCAACACTGCTTACGGAGGCATCATCATCTTGACCAATATAGGCATAAGCCCCATCCACACTTGGAATTGTAATTGATACGCTGCCCGCTTTATTTGATACTGCGGTATGTACTACTTCTACATTTTTTGCATAACCGTTGATTTCTGCCCCCAATTGAATTATCAGAGCATTTCTCCGAATAGGCTCAAAAACAAAAACCTTACCCGCAACACCAACCTGCTTTGCAAAATTCAATGTGAAATATCCAACGTTACCCCCCACATCAAGACAAACATCACCAGGCTTAATCAAAGATTTAAATGCATCCGTTTCATTCTTTTCGAATGACCGCAGCAAAATAAGCTTTTTTCCAATATCCTCATTTGCCCATACCAAATATTTGATACCATCCAAGCTGACCTGTTTTAACAGACTATTATTCGGGAAAAATTTTTTCGCAATACGAAAAACTGCTCGCAAAGGGGTTGCCCAAAAAGGAATCCGAAGGTCTTTTATCATTTTCGTGTCATTCATTTGGAATGTCCTGAATTTTTTATTTCATAGCTCTTCATATTAATCAATGAATGATATATTCCTAATGAAAGTGCATAATAAAAACCTGGCCTACCATCAAGAAAACCTCGCTTCAGAATATAAGCATACACAAACATTGCAAACCCTCTAAATGGAACATGATCACCAACCCACTGGAGAGCACGCCTTCTGGAAGAGATAACCGCCTGCTTATCATGCCTCAACGCACCCTGCATTCGAAGATCTGCTTCCCAATCCGAATATTTATTTAATTTTTCGTAAAAGTGGAAAAGATTATCATGATCATTATGAGCCATACGATTTTGTAATAAACCAACCTTACCTTCGACTTGAGGTTGATAATGCCCTTCAACCTCCCACATATTCTTCACGCTCAGATCATCGTAATCTAAAAAACAGCCTTTACTTCTTTTAAAGAGCACTAATTTGTAAACCCTATGCCCATAATTAAGCTTTCGGCCCAAAAAAATATAATCAAAACCTACAAAATAACCCGAATCCCCTTGGTTTATTTCTAAGGCATGTCGCATTTCTTCTGCCGAATCCTTGCCAACCTCTTCATCTGCATCTACGTACAATACCCAATCATGCGTAAAAGAAAGATTTTCTAGACACCACTGTTTTTTTTTGGGGTATTGACCATCCCAGGAAAAATTGACGACTTTGGCACCCATTCGGTTAGCAATCTCACAAGTTGCATCATCACTATTTGAGTCTATAACAAACACCTCATCAAACTGATCAACTGAACGAAGGCATTTTTCAATATTGCGCTCTTCATTCTTAGTCATAATTATTACCGAAACAGGAATTTTCATTTTTTTACCCATACAAAAAAATTACTAAAAATAAAGCTCATTATTATTTGGCAACAGCAAAAGAAATATATCATTTCATATTTTTCAATAGCTTATACAGGTAGAATCGAGTCTTAAGTGCAAGAAAACGAATTTTCACATACCAAAATTTTGGCTTAATGAAAACCCAGAAATCTTTTAAAGATTTCCTTGGATTAATCCCTTTTAGAAAATTATCGATCAACATTACATCCTCGGAGTCTTTATCTTCTCCTCTCTTAATTTTCATTTTCTTAAGAATGTCAAGAGTAGCAAATTTTAAGCCATCATAATAAAAGTAATTCGCTGGATTAAAGATAACGTCGTCAATCGAGCTTGCGTACAAATCCGCAGAATGGTTATGACTACCAATTTCTTTATAACCAGACACCATATCTTCATAGCCATGATGCAAATAATCTAGGTCTCTCGCCGCCCTAATACCATAAGCAGCCATAATGGCACTACCATCAATACATAAACATTCACCATCAATATTATTTTTTTTAAGAAATACCTTGTACTCATCCAGAAGATTCTGGAACCATTTAAAGTTAACTACCTTGGCATAATTCAGAAAATGAATACTATTCGCGTTAAACAAAATATTACTTAGCTCAATGCTTTCATCATGCGTGTCGTTAATATGCACAGAATGGTTGCTTATTCCAAATAAATCACGAATTTCATTTTTCGCTAACAGCATATTTTCTAAATTGCTTTTTACAACAAAAGCTCGAACAGCACCGTCTTTCTGGAAACAACCGAATGTTTTATTTTTCGCTCCAGAAAAACCATCAGCATACGTACCAAGCCATGGCTCCGAATGATAAATTTGACGGATGAGATTAAGCGGGCCATTGCCTGACAAGCAAACTTCTTTCGAGTAAAACACATCTCCATATTTTGACAAAATAGACATCAGCTCATTGTCTTTACCTTGCGCTGATGGATAGACTATTGGCACAAAAACATTTGGCTCAAGGCGACAATATTCAACAGCAATCGCATCAGAAACTATACTACTTATCCCACGTTTTACGAAGTATTTATAATCATATTCTGGCGCGATATCTGTCATTTTTCTTACGCGTAGAAAACTTTTGTAATAAAGACAAGCAGCCAGCCTGTGCGCACCATCTAATATAATCCCATCAGCATCAACGGGTAATGGCGGTTCTTCTGGCGAAAAACCAGTCTGCCTAATAGACTCAATTACTGAATCAAATGCCGAGACAAAACTATCCGCCCCATATTTTTCAGTCCCATCAACCTCAACACACCCATTAAAAACACGAATATGTTCTCTATACACTAAATTAGCCCAATCAGTATCCAGCCCCATGCTATTAAAGCGAACATAAAGATACTTCGCAATCACATCAAAGCGCTTCGCCGTCAGCAGTTGAACTGGATCTATCAATCCCATACTAACGGTCACATCACTCATCAATCAAACATCCTTAAACTAAATTTCACAAATTCACCATGATGAAAATGTAACTCGAGAAAATAAATACTGGCCAAATAGAATCATTGCTGCACCAAACATGACTAAACCAACCGCACCAAGCTGTCCATAATTACCAATCAAAGGAATACCTACAAGCGACATCATTATAACGCCAAGCAAATACGCCTTCATCACAACTTCACTTTTTCCGACTGTACGCAGATGCACCGCATTGAGACGATATAAAAAAACAATGCCATTTGATAACCATAACAGTGTTAAAAGTTCCGAATACTCTTCGTAAGCCGCCCCAAAAATTTTTCCGACTAACATGTCGCCATATGCAACTATTAACAACATACCAGCCCCCCATAACATTAGCCCTGCAATTCTAATATGTAAAACAGCATTTTTAGCTTTCTGAGCATCATGATGTTGATACTGACCGAGACGTGCAGAAAACTCGGTTTCAAGAAGTTCCATTGCAACATTCCCCAAGTTCGACAAGCTTCGTATTGTGAAAAATATTGCTATAGCTGCCGCATCAATCATACCTCCCAATAAAAATATTGGCAGAGATGACCATAGCCAAACCACTGGTCCGCTTCGAACAAACCACTTACTTTCCGTGACATGCAGCCTAATAAACCTCCATGAAGTAACAAATAAATCGCACATACGCACTAAAATAGAAACAGTATTTATTACTGAAAAAAATGATGTCACTATAAATATAATTAGCACACTAGAAATATTATCGGGCTCCAAAAACAACAACAATATGATTCGAGAGGAATACAGCAACCCACTAAGTTTTGCCGCCCACATAGAGCCCTGAAAAATATAAGCCGTTCTTCTTGCGAAATCCGCTAACTGCTGAAAGACTAAATAAACTACAAACAACGTCACCTCAAGTCCCGTCAAAGAAAAACCTTCTATCTGACCAAGTCCTATTACAAATACAGAAAAAATAATAGCAACCCATACAGCTAGATTTATTTGCATCCATGCCAGCTCCCCTAGATATTGGTCTCGATCCAATTTTGATGGTGCCATTACAGACGCATGCTGAAATATTACGCTGTTATTGATTATGATTGAGCCAAAATACCATGCCAAAATGTAACCTAGTTTTCCCTGGGCTTCTAGCGGCAAAAAATTCGCACACAACGCGATTGAAAGAAAGTTACCACCGGAAACAAAAAATTGGTCTGCCAGTGAGCAATGTAATCGTTTATCCCCGCGTAATATTCTAGCAATCACCGCCCATTCACCTACATAATTTTTTTAGAAAAGCCAACATTGCCGTTAGAATCTATCTGGCCTTACCTATTGCATTTTCAATCAACGCTTGAAGCGCGTGCAACATACCGTTCTATTCCAAGGTAAAAGGCGTAAAAGGGGACGCTACCCTATTCCATAATCTCCCTGCATCAGTGAGCGCATCAATATTAATGAGGGTGATATCTGTTTCGTTTATCAATTGCCTGACTACGGCAGAGCCGATGAATCCGGCGCCGCCTGTAATGAGTACTGTGTTTATTTTTCGCACGTTGATTGTGTTCTGTTCAATATTTTACTCAAGACCCTGGGCTGATGAAATATGTCCTTGTATTTCACCCCTATTGGGGCCACTTCGCGGTCCCAAGCAGATCTCCTACGACAATCAAGGGTCGCATATACCAGCACTATTTTCTTCTCAACGCGGTAGTAAATGGCAAAAGGAAAGCGTTTTGATAGCAATCGATGATATTTTCCAAAATGTATTGGATGAATGCCTGAATTGATAACCAAAGAATCAATATCGGAGAAAAGTGTATCCAGGAAATAGGCGCTAATTCCTTCTGTTTCCTCTTCATAAAACCAGTAACCATCGGTCAAATCCTAGCTCGCTGAGGAAAGTATTTTGATTCTCATGGAATATCATTTCGTATATCCTTTTTTGCTGAATCCCAATCAATAAATTCATCATCACCCTGCCTTAATCTTTCTTCTCGTTCATTGAGTACTTTTTCATGCCATGGAGGAAAAACCATGCTATCTGCCTTTGCGCACAAGCTTTCCCAGATTGTTTCCATTCTCTGGATTTTCTCTTCTATACTCATTTCTTCAAGCGGTACATTGATCGACATTATTTTATTCCTTGCCTGTCAATGAAAGAATAGGAGGCGTTCCTCTAGCTTTTTTCAGTGATAAGTACTGTATCTATTTTTCGCATACTGATTCTTTATTCTCTGAGGGTCTAATTGCTTGCAGCTCGCCTAAAGCACCTACTTTTGGCGCTGAAGATATCATCATTAATTCATCCCGAGACAAAAGGGAACGCTACTCTTCTCCATACAAGCGCCCAAATACTTTTCAATGGAGTCAAGCTCAAACAATCCCCTAGGCCACCATATCACTGACTTCTAATTGACGTGCATGATTTTTCACTTCCTGCACAAGAACTTCAAGCCTCGCCGATTAATCCTCTTCAACCCATGCCTTTTCCACATTGCGCACAAGCAAGTGTCAGAACGTGTCTAACAACAGAGACACCTTCTCTCATAGTTTACCGTAAATGTTGTCGTTCCGCTTTTCATGTATCCATTGGAATGTGAGCAATTGTCATCTTTGTTCATTTTTCTTTCCGGC
>Ga0316204_10011839_pt1 | contig 10811 bp, 9 predicted proteins | sample 6monrhotite_MG_2_FD_205661 | JGI IMG/M metagenome (GOLD analysis project Ga0316204, IMG submission 205661) | Microbial mat bacterial communities from mineral coupon in-situ incubated in ocean water Damariscotta River, Maine, United States -... | ecosystem: Environmental > Aquatic > Marine >... | reverse complement strand
TGTTAATACCGCCAAAGGCTGCGTGCATCTGGTCCTGGATGCCCCCGTTTTCCTGCAGAACTGTACGTTCAATATGGATGGCGGATTTTGCAAGGTCAATTTTAGTGCAAGGCTTTTCGTGAATGTGGTTTAACAAATTCAGCAACCCAACAGTGAAGGAAGACGATGAACCAAGGCCGCTGCCTGAGGCGGGCAAATCTGACATAATGCTGATGTCCAAGGGGCAGGTATGGCCATGCCATAACAAAGTCTCTCTGACGACAGGGTGCCTTAAGTCCGCGATTTCCTGAACCATCTCCAGCTTGGAATAACTTAGGCGATATTTATAGTCTTGTAGCTGGGTTAGCTTGATCGCAGCAATGTTGATATATTTGTCGATGGCCATGCCAACTACGGCGCCTGGTTCTCTCTCAAAATATTCTGCATAGTCGGTCCCGCCGCCAAATAGGCTTATTCTGAGGGGGGTTCTTGTTAAATACATGTTTTTGTTGTCCTAAATATGACGTCGCTAATTTATTTAAGCAAAACTTGTTCCAGAACAACGCTCAAATCTTCGTCAGGGTGAATTAATTGACTTTTTACCTCACACTTTGATGCCGCACTAATGTCAGCTGGGCTGTCACCTATCAAAAAAGAGCTTTGCACATTGATAGTCCATTCGCTAATCGCTTTCTCAATCATACCTGGATTTGGTTTGCGGTCCGGGTGATTATTCACCGCATACGCCGGCAGGGCTGCATCTTTATGAAACGGGCACCAGTAAAATGCATCTATGTGGGCGTCAATGTCGCTAAGTTGCTTTTGCATTTCGTGATGGAATTCATGCATTCGGTCAACAGTGTATAATCCACGGGCAATACCAGATTGGTTTGTTACAATGATTACAAGGTAGCCACTGTCGTTCGCGGCTTTGATGGCCTTTTTTGCACCCTTGATCCATTTGAGATCAGAGGTTTTGTGCGTGTAACCAGTGTCAATGTTGAGCGTATTATCTCTGTCAAAGAAAATGGCTGGACGTCGTAACAAGCGCGGCAATTCCCTACGCCCTTGTTCAAGGGAGTTAGGTAAGCCTATGTCAATGAAATACCCATCATGAGTGACACCAACTAGTGATTTCATGGATAAAAGCAGTGGAAATATTTCTTGTTCTAATGACGCCGGAGTGTCTGGGAGAACATCAATGATTTCACGTCTGCACAGGTATACTCCCGCATTGATCGTGGCATCTCCTTGGTGTTGCCCTTTTTCGTCAAATGCGGAGACATGGTCGCCATCCAGCGAAACATTGCCATACCGGTTTTCACTCATGTTCGTTTTTAAGGCCATGCAAAGTAGTGCGTTAGAATGAGTATGTAGTTTTCGTGATAAAAGCGGTAAGGGGATATCAAACAGGCTATCGCCATTTAACAAGAAAAACATCGGAGCTAATTGCTCCTTAATAAGGGTCAAAGCACCCGCAGTGCCCATTGGCCTTTCTTCGATTTGCACAGTAATGGCACATCCGTTGATAGTGCTATCGTGGTATCTGGCGCAAACGCTGTCCCCAAGGTGCCCAGCCAATAGAATAATTTGCCGAATGCCATACCGAGTGACCTCCTGGATCAATATATCAAGAAACAGCTTTGTTTCGCTGATCGGCATCATAGGTTTAGGCATGTCCTGCGTTAAATGACCTAACCTGGTCCCTTTCCCGCCTACTAAAATCACCGCTTGTGTAACGTGATTAATTTGTTGCATTTTTTCGGGCATTAAGGTGGGTTGTCCATGTGTGTAAGGGAAAAAATAGCGTTGGTAATATGATAGAATGAACTGGCAGGCGAGGGCTCTTCAACTAGCTTGCCTTCTTCATCAATCCAATCCAACCACAATCCTTGGCGTTGGCCGGATTTCAAATATTGAGAAAGGCCAGTCCAGGCAGATATAACATGCTGTCGAAACAAAGAGCTATTTTTAGGATCAACATAGGGCATAATTAGCGCGGCCTTGACGCGTTCTGTGTGGGACCAAAACCTAGAACGGGTGCTTTGCACAGCGAGTTTGTGGGTTAACTTCGAGTGGATTAAGTTACTGTCTGGAGCAATTCCGTATGAGGTCGCAGTCATATAGAGCTGTTGAATTTGAGGAAAAAGGTGGTTGGTTTTTGTGAGCTGACTGTAGGAAAAAAGCAGGCTTGCCCATTCAAACAAATGCCCAGGTTCAGCTTGATCAAGTGATGGATCTCCTAAAGGGTCCCATTTTAAATCTGAAAACTCACGAACTAGGCCAATTTGAGTATCAATGACCGAATTCAAAGCTCCCTCTATAATGCTTGTCGCCTTTTCAAGCCATGGTCCTGTGGGGTCTACTTTTGCCCAACTTAAAAAAGCCTCCAAAAAATGCATGTGCGGGTTGGTTTTCTGAATGCCTTTAATTTTGTCATGTTCATAAAAACCCCACATCGGGTGTTGTCTGTTGGTTTCCAGGTAACTCAAAAGCTGCATAGCTGTATCGTAGGCTATGGGGTTTTGGGTCGCCTGATATAGGTGCGCCGAGGCCAAGAGCACGAAAGCCTGGTCATAATTGTCAATGACCGGGTCGCGGGCATTGTCATTACACAGTGGTACGAAGGAAAAACTACCGTCTGCGTAGCGGAATTTTTTTAGCAGATTGTTGAAGCCTTCATTTGCTCGGCCAATATAAGGGTTGTTGGAATGGCCAGTGATTTCCGGGTACATAAGCAGGCTGAATATTTGCCTGGCCTGGACACGGCAGCGTTTCGGAAGCGGTTCTGGTTTCGCGTCACAGTTCAGCTTGTCGTGAAATCCGCCATGTACCTCGTCCCATCCTTGTTTGGCCCAAAGGGGAAGGGCATCTTTCGTGTACCACAGCACGGCATTGTCTCTAATCTCGCACAGCACATCTTGGTTAGATGACATTAGTGTAAATTTCGTTGCGGATTGTAGTGTAGCCTTTAATCAATTCGGCTATTCCATCATCAAGCGAATGGTGGGGCTGCCACCCTGTAGCCTCCAGCTTGGCGTTTGAGACAATATAATCCCGTTTGTCGGGATCTTCGCCAATTGCGGCCTCAATGTATTGAAAGTTAGGGAGAAAGGTTTGTATTTTTTTGGCCAGTTCGTTTTTCGACAAATTGGCGTCGCTAAGCCCCATATTGTAAACTTCGCCCTTCATGGAGCCAAAGTTTTTAAGTGCATGTACAAAACCTAAAGCCACGTCACGTATATGAATGTAATTTCTTTTAAAATGCCCTTCGAAAATGATTAGAGAGCGATCTCGGACTGCTCTGTAGGTGAAATCATTGACCAATAAGTCGATGCGCATTTTTGGTGCCATGCCAAATACGGTCGCCAGCCTAAAGGCAACAGAATTTTCCCGATCCATGACCAATTTCTCTGCGTCCACTTTTAGCTGTCCGTACAGGCTAATAGGTTTTAGAGGGCTCTTCTCGTCGCAGAAACTGTCTGCTCGCCCGATGCCGTAGCCACTGTTAGTTACTGGAAAAATGATTTTTTGATCTTTGCTCGTTTGATCAACAATATGCTTCACAGTGTCATAATTAACCGAGCGAGCGCTATCGGGGTCTTGCGCGCAAAGCGGCGCGCCCACCAAAGCAGCAAGTGGTATGATGATGTCAGCTTTTTTCATTAATGAAGACATAAGTCTATTATCACGGCAATCCGCACGCACAACATGAAAGTTCTTATGGCCGCATACCATGCTTAGGGAATTAACCTTGTGGGCAAAATTATCGAGGACGGTTACATCATAACCGGCCTCTAGAAGGGTAGGGGTCAATATACTGCCGATATATCCGCCGCCGCCTGTGATTAGAATTTTTTGCATGTAAAATTTCCTATGCAGTCAATCATATAACGTTCCTAAATATGCTTTTGGAAAGTGCCTTGAACGAATTATTCTGTAATATTGATACACGCTTTTTTTGGGCGCCTTCCCTTAACTTCTGAATGCTTTTATAAGCAAAAGCGATGCCATTTGCCAAGCCCTCGATTGAATCGATAATCACCGCATGATCAGCGCTCACCTGGCCTGCCATCCAGGTGCCGGCTGGTACAATTACGGGTTTTCCTAGGGCCATTGCTTCAACCAGTATGCCGGAACTTCGATTGGCGTATTGGTTGGTATGGTAGGGAATTAGGATAACATCCGCTGAAGCCATTTGCCGTAGATATTCGTCTTCATCGTAGGGACCATATATTAATTCAACTTGATCTGAGGGGTATGTTTTTAGGCGATCGCGAATTTGCTGATACCCTTTGTCGCCATGAGATGAATTAAAGTTGGACTGTAACTTGAAGCGGATATTTCCAGTATTTACGTGGCTGCGCTCAAGCAGCTTTATCGCTTCCGGGAGCCGGTGGTAATTCTTTTCACTACGAGCATCACCCATAAAGCAAAAGCAAAGAGGCTCAGAAAGGGCATCTGTGGATTGTTTTACAATGGTTGGTTGGACGCTAACCGCGACAGGAACAGCGGTTACGGGAACGCCAAGCTTTTCTTCATATGAATTCGAGAGTTCAAGGGTGTCGCTTATAAAACTGATCGGGAATGTTTTGCCCTGAAGGGCGCGAACGGTCTCAAAAGTCTGAGAGAAGTCATGGTCGGACAAAGCGGGATCATAGCGAAGAAGTAGAATGAAACGCGGGCCGCTGTATAGGCTGTTGTTGCAAAAAGTGAGCAGGGTATGAAGCTCGGTCACGCCGATAGAATGAATGAAAATTATATCCTGGCGAGTAAAGCTTTGTCTTTCGATCAGAGAATATATGGTTTCGGGAAGGTCACTTGTTTTGTTATTGAACTGAACGTCAGTCCAATCTGTTTGAAACGCTTTGATGGCGGGAATGCTAGGCGGAAATGAAAAATCACATTTACTATTGCACCACACTTCAACCTTGTCGAATAGGTGTGTAGCTTCTTCTGCTAAACGCCGGGTGTACAACAAATAGTGTCCCTGACTGCAAACAGCATTTTGGTCTACGATGGCAAGTTTGGGCATATTAATTTTCGCTAAACACTATGAATCCGCTTAGGTTTTAGAACATACACTGGTATCAGTATATTCTCGTCATCTTATTTAAAAGACCATATTGTTTAAAAGTATGTAATTGAATTTTTGTCGCTGAAAAGTCTAAGCTACAAAGAGGCCCCCTGACTGATTGAAAATTAAAAGTTTATGCTTCAGCCTGCGAAAAAAACGGTTTTAATAGTTTCTCCCTGTCCTACTCATCCCACCACTGCGGGAAACCGCAGGCGAGTGTTTGAAGTTTGTAAAAAATTTCAAAGCTCGGGATTTTACGTACATTTTCTTTGGTTTGGGATTGATTTCGGCGGGATGATCCACCCTAACGATATGCAGCAAATGCGAGATGAATGGGATTTGGTTCATGTCGTGAATGCTGAAACTGCGCTGAATGTGGGGGCAATTGATCAGTCGTCTCTCGATGTAGACAGGTTTTGGTCGGATCAAATTCATTACGCAATTGATTGGCTTCAGCGCCAATTTGATTATGACGTACTTTGGGTAAACTATGTGTTTTATTCTAAGGCTTTTGAGTGCCTGGCAGACACCAAATCTATTGGAGTTCTAGATACGCATGACGCTCTTAGTCTGCGGCCCACCGCACCTTTACCCCGCCCAGCGCTTTGTGTTGAACGATCTGGTGAACTGGAAGCTTTCTCAAGGGCAGACGTTATTTTGTCTATTCAAGATGAAGAGCGCGCATATTTTCAGAATGATTGCCCTAAGCCTGTCTTAGCTCTTTCTCATATGGTGCGGCCCAATATGGTACGACAGGAGTGCAGGGGGACTAACACCCTTGAAAGTGAGCCAGTTAGAATTGGGCTCATTGGCAGCAATTATCCGGCATCAGTAAAAGCGACCCAGCTTTTTTTGGCCAGCCTTGGCAAACATACTCGAATAGACGAATTTAATTTTAAATTGTGTCTTGCCGGGCCGCAGTGTGCGGCATTGCAAATTCCCATACCTTTGGTGCCTCATACCACGGTATTGGGTACAGTGGACGACCTTGCCTCGTTTTATTCGCAAATTGATTTGTTAGTGAACCCTGTGGAAGAGGGGACCGGCCTTAAAATTAAGACTGTAGAAGCGTTGTCGTTTGACTGTCCCGTGATAGGGACAAAAGAGGCATTTAAAGGGATACAAACACCAGAGGTATGGCATGCTTTGTCGACGGCAGAACAATGCAGCGGTGCAGTAATGGAGCTTTTGGCTAAACCAGCACAGCTTTCTCCGCTGCATAAAGCATGCTCGAAAATTTTTGCCGTATATATGGAGAAAGTTGAAAAAGAATGGGGGGCTGTTTTGTCTTTCGTGTCGACATTGCGGGCCAAGAAGCGAGACGTTGGTCGCTATACTGGCGCGGGCGATTTCCAAGCCTTTGAGAAAGTGTATATATACGGTGCTGGCAGTGGGATGTTTGCTTTGCTCAGTGAGTTGTCGGATGATGAAAAGCGAAAAATTGAAGCTTTTATTGATCAGGCGAAGGCTGGGCAAATCCACACTGGTATACCGATTGTGCACTTGAAAAATGTAAGTTTAAATCCGTCGGAGAGCAGAAAAACCGCAGTAATAATTACTGTTTTGTCGCCAGAGTGGAAATCTATATATGACGACCTTTCCAAGGCAGGTTTTGTTTCAATTTTACCGGCGCATCAGTATTTGTTGCAAAATCGACTTGTTTCATAAAGACACACCAAACTTATGATCGTCAAGGGAAGCTCTTTTATAGAAAAAGGCCTAGCGAATTACCGCTAAGCCTTGGAAGTTATCGCAGGCTGGGATCAGAATTGAAGTCATGTATCTTGGTTCGTCCGCCATTTGAAGTTTTAATATTTTAGGCGTTTACAATGCGTTCAAACGCAGCTTCAGCCTGTAAACGGGCATTTGTTGTATTGAGCAAGCATAAAGATACTTGATAAGAAAAGGCTATGCCGATCAATTCGAAGGCGATTTGTTCGGGGGAAGCCTTGGTGGAGATATGCCCTTTGTTGATTGCTCCTGCGGCAATTTTTGAAAATGTATTTCGCCACTGCAGCTCAGACTGCACGAGAATATCTCTGACCCGACTTGGGCGACTGTCATACTCCTGTATAAATACAGTGAAGGGGCAAGTTTCTAATCCGCTCGATCCCGACATCCAATTCAAATAATGTTCAAATAGGGCATGAAGGCGGGGCAGACCCGTTGGCTTGGCCATGGCAGGTGCAATTACACTGGATTGAAAAAGATCAAGTGCGGCTTCTACAACGGCAAGTTGGAGAGCCCCTTTTGATTTGAAGTGAGCAAACAATCCCGATTTCGACATGTTGATTTTAGTAGCAAGTTTGCCGAGTGAAATACTCTCTAGTCCGACTGTGACCGATTGTGCAAGCGCTGTAGAAATTATCAACTCTTTGGTATTGCTAGGTTTTTCCAGTCCCATCTCTACTGTGTCCACTTCCTGCCTCGTTTTGTGTGTTTAAGGCTTATCCTGATGTTTAGGATAGCCGCATCCATTCCTGATGTTTAGGATAGCCGCATCCATTGTTAGCATACTTCTGCAACATAGTAGCTTATACCGACAGGTGTAATTTCTCCCTGCGAAATCGCGACAATGTCGTTCAGCCACTCATGTTTTTTAGACGAAGTTTCGAACATAATTAAATTGCGTAGATAATAAGAGTTTTTGTCTACTGTTGCGCAGGTTTCGGGGTTAAGTACTTTGTCTGCTATTTCAGGCGACATAACCCAGCGTCCCTTATATGACATATATATCAAGGCATTATCTTCTGTCTCCAGGCACGCGCGTACATCTAACGTAAAGCTATTGTTTGGGTGGCGAACGAGCCAATCTCCGCCGCTTGGTCTCATCTGGCCGTTTAATCGGTCACCTTCAAAATAACCGCTCTTAACGTCAAAGATCAGGCGGCGACCATTATGATTGTCACCAATAACATGCGGTTGTTGAAGCGTGACATGCATGTCAAAGAGTGGTTTGCTACTTAGCGGTTCGTTTTTCATTGCGGGTCTTTCATACAGAATTTTTGCAGGGAGCAAGCTGCTACCTCACAGTTTTTAATACAGTGGAATTCAGTCATTCTTTTTCGCGGGAGAAAGGTCTTCGATATCGAGGCCTGTTTTTTTTGCCAACAAGGACAAGTCGATATTGAATGTTTCTTTTATGATGGCGTTATCGGCAAATTCGAACGCCATGGACGCTGGAATTGTAGCAGTTTTAGCTTTACCTTTTACAGTATTAGGCGTGACTTTGATGAATCCCTGTGCATGCAAACCTGTGTCTGTTTCAACATAGTCTGATACAGCGACGTGGTAGTCAGGGAAGAGATGAAAGAAATATTGCAAGCTACGCTCTAGCTCATTTCTTCCTCGCGCATGCGCAGAAAAGGTGGGCGCGACTAGCTCGGCGTCAAAATGATAAATTTTCAATGCCCCGGCAACATCCTGTTCGTTTTTTGCCTTCGCCAATGCCGTCACACAATTAATCATATCTTGCTTTTTCATGAGCATAGGTAAGTTCCTTTTTCTGTTTTGTTGTGCGGTGTGCGTATAGAACTAACTTCGAGGGGAGGCAGATTGGCTTGCTGATATCTGAATTGGAATACCATTAACCGCAGCTGTGCCGCTAATCTCGTCGATTGCCAGTTCATCGGTGATGTCATTGACGCTGACACCGGGCATTTGCTCGGCGATATTAAGATTGGTGCCTGAGCGGTTATGCCCCCACCCGTGAGGTATACTTACAACGCCCGGGCTTACCTCATCAGATATCTCAGCGTTTATTTGAATGCTGCCTATACGTGAGCTTATGGTTATTTCTTGCCCATCTGTGAGTTGATGCTGCGTTGCGTCATCTGGGTGGATCATTGCAGTACAGCGGTTATTGCCTTTGATCATGCGTTTACTGTTGTGCATCCAGCTGTTGTTGGTTCGTTTGTCGCGTCGTCCAATCAAAAGCAATGATGAAGAAGGCTGACAGTTAGACGTTGAGTGTTCTTTTTTAAGGCGCAAAACATCTTTGACGAAGATGGATGGCGCAACATTGATCATTTTGTCTTTTGTAAATAACCGCCCAGGTAAACGAGGGGTCAAGGGCCCAAGATCAATTCCATTTGGTGCCTGTCGCAAGCGCTTCAGGCTAAGCCCCTTTTTGAAGGGCGTAAACCCTTTGCCATGCGGTCCTTTTCTCAGAGCTATATCAAGTATGAACTCAGGGGTTCCCAAATAGGGAATTATATTTGTTAATCTGTTCCAAAACCGTGAAGCGGGTGTGCCTTTTTTGCCTTTTAGCCAGTTTATGCGTTTTATCAGGCCGTCGTAAATTTCCCAATCGTCCCTGGTATTCTGGCCAGTTTTTGTCATGGAATGGGAATATTTTGCGATATTTCGTACGGCCATTAGATTGAACAAAATGTCGTAATTACTATGCTCTAATGGTCCGGTTGGGGGTAGGATTATGTCGGCCTTTCTGGAGGTCTCATTAATATAAAAGTCAACGGAAACCATAAATTCCAGGCTGTCCAGTGCATCCTCTAATTTTTTCCCGTTAGGCGTTGTTAAGACAGGATTTCCAGCGTTACAAATAAACGCTTTTACTTGTCCTGGCCCAGGTGTGAGAATTTCTTCAGCGAGTGCCACAGAAGGCAGAGTGCCGCATGTTTCGGGCAAACTTCTAACTCTGGTGCTATAACGGTTGTGTGAGCCTTGAGCCGCGATTCTGGGGAAGTCAAATGCCGGATTGGCAAACATTACCCCACCTTCGCGGTCTAAATTTCCTGTTGCGATGTTTATTATCTGGATAAGCCATTGGCATAAACCGCCAAAGGCCTGTGTGGAAGTTCCCATGCGCCCATAACATATGGCGCGCTCGCTAGTGGCAAGTTCAACAGCTATTTGTTCGATACTTTTTGTCGAAATACCGGTAATGTCTGAAGCCTCTTCAAGGGTGTAGCTGTTGACAACAGGTCTAATTTTTTCCCATCCTTCAAGCCATTTTGTGAGACGGCCGACATTGACCAATTCGATTTCAAAAATTACGCGCAACACTGCCAGCAGGAACACAGCATCAGTTCCGGGTTTAATGAAGTGATGCTCGCTCGCCAGTTTTGCTGTCTCGGTACGCCGGGGATCAATTAAAACTATTTTCCCACCTTTTGAGGTTAAGTTTTTCATTCGTTTTTTAATGTCGCCCGCAGACCAAAGGCTGCCGTTTGAAACTGCCGGATTAGCCCCTAAAATCAGCATGTAATCAGTGCGATCAATGTCTGGCACTGTGTATAAGAACATGCTGCCATACATTAGATACTGAACGAGCTCGCTGGGAAGCGTGTCAACAGAGGCAGCAGAGAAGTTATTTTTGGTTTTCAGGCACTTTCTAATCTTTGATGCGCTCATGAACGCGCCAAAATTGTGTACAACTGGATTGCCCCAATAAAATGCCACGGCGTCGTTGCCGTGCTGCTTTTGTACGGCTACAAGTTTCTGGGCTGTGATGTCGAACGCCTCGTCCCAACTAATTGCCTCCCACTTGTCACCATTTCGTTTAACGGGCGCGCGTAGGCGATCTGGATCAGAGTGTATATCTTGAATGGCAACGCCTTTAGGGCAGATATGCCCCTGGCTGAGGATGTCATTTGGGTTTCCTTTAACTGATATGACCTCTCCACGATCATGCTTAATTTCTAATCCACACAGTGCCTCGCATAGGGTGCAGGTCCGAAGATGCGTTTCTGTCATTTTTATTTCCTTGGGGAAGTCGTCATCATATAATAGTCAG
>Ga0316204_10011837_pt1 | contig 10812 bp, 10 predicted proteins | sample 6monrhotite_MG_2_FD_205661 | JGI IMG/M metagenome (GOLD analysis project Ga0316204, IMG submission 205661) | Microbial mat bacterial communities from mineral coupon in-situ incubated in ocean water Damariscotta River, Maine, United States -... | ecosystem: Environmental > Aquatic > Marine >... | reverse complement strand
GGCGCCTTTATCGGCTCAAACTCCTCGCTGGTTGCCCCGGTGACGATCGGGGCCGGTGCGTTTACGGGCTCTGGCGGTGTCATAACCGACGATGTGCCGGACGACGCATTGGCGCTGGGTCGAGTCAGGCAAGTGAACAAGGAAGGCTGGGCGGCACGTTTTCGTTCGGCCATGCAGAAACGTAAAACGGAGCGTTAGATGACGGCGCTGGACCGCCTCAGTGACAAATCCCTCTTCAAAACGGATTCGTTTATCAATGGTGCCTGGGTCGCGGGCAACTCCACTTTTGCCGTCCACAATCCCTCAAACCGGGATTTGCTGGCTGAGGTCGGAGATGTTGGTGAGGCGGGGGCACGCAAAGCCATTGATGCCGCCAGCGTGGCTTTTGAGACTTGGCGCAAAGTCTCGCCATTCGAACGTGCCAAACTCCTCCATGCCTGGAATGACCTGATCCTGGCGAATATTGACGATCTGGCAGTCCTGATCACCGCTGAAATGGGCAAACCCCTTCCCGAAGCCAAGGGTGAAATCCTGTACGGCTCGGCTTTCATCGACTGGTCAGCCGAAGAAGCCAAACGATTGCACGGCGAAACCCTGCCTGTACCCATGCCCGGTGCACGTGGCTGGACGATCCGGCAGCCTGTCGGCGTCGTGTCATGCATTACGCCCTGGAATTTCCCGGCGGCCATGATCACGCGAAAATGCGCGCCTGCTTTGGCGGCGGGCTGCACGATGGTGGTCAAACCCGCCCCGGAAACCCCCTTGACTGCATTGGCTCTCGCTGAACTTGCGGACCGTGCGGGCATACCCAAAGGCGTTTTCAACGTCATTTGCGGTGATGCAGAAACTATTGGGCCGGTTCTCACGGGCTCGGACGCGGTGCGCCTGATTGGCTTTACCGGCTCGACGGAAGTCGGCAAAATCCTTATGCGACAAGCCGCGAACGGCGTAAAGCGTGTGGCGCTGGAACTGGGCGGAAATGCCCCCTTCATCGTGATGGATGATGCCGATCTGGAAGCCGCCGCCGCTGGCGTGGCTCAGGCCAAATTCCGATCAGGCGGGCAGACTTGCGTTTCGCCGAACCGGGTGATCGTTCAAGATGCCGTGGCGGATGATTTCCTTGATCTGCTCGAAGACAAGATCAGCAAGGTCAAGGCTGGTGACGGGTTCGCGCCCGGGGTCAATATTGGGCCGCTTATCCATGACGAAGCGGTTGGCCGGGTCGATAAACTGGTTCGCAGTGCCGAGGCTGAAGGTGCCAAAATACGCGTTGGTGGACGATCACTGGCCGATGAGTTGGGTGGGTCATTTTACGCGCCGACCCTGATCGAGGGCGGCAGTTTCGAATTGGACCTGGCCTGCTATGAGATTTTTGGACCGGTCGCATCGGTTTACCGGATGAACAATGAAGCCGAGATTTTGCGCGCCGCAAACAATACGCCGTATGGCCTGGCCGCTTATCTTTATACAAACGACATTGGCCGCGTGCATCGCATGTCGGAAGGCCTCGATTACGGCATGGTCGGTGTGAACGCGCCCATGGTCGGGTCTGCTTCGACACCGTTTGGCGGCGTCAAACAGTCTGGTATCGGTCGCGAAGGCGGCAAATGGGGCGTGGAGGAGTTTACCGACCTCAAATATGTCCTGCTGGCGGGAGTGGGATCATGAGCACGTTGGACCAGAAGGAAAATGCGGCCTTCGCAGCCCTCGAATACATTCAGGACGGCATGACCGTTGGACTGGGTTCTGGCTCAACTTCCGAGATTTTCGTACGCGCGTTGGGTGAAGCGGTTGCACAAGGCCTGCAGATTACGGGCGTGCCGACCTCTGAAGCGACTGCCGAGATCGCACGTGAATGCGGCATACCGCTGACTGAAGTCGACAAGGCTGACCGCCTGCATGTGACCGTTGATGGCGCTGATGAGGTGGATGGCCGCTTTCAATTGATCAAGGGCGGCGGCGGTTGTTTGCTGCGCGAGAAAATCATCGCCAATGCGTCCGATCTGATGGTTGTCATCATCGACGAGACCAAGCTCGTCGCGACGCTCGGCGCTTTTGCCTTGCCTGTCGAAATCGATCCATTTGCTTTCACGATAACCGCCAAGAAAGTCTTCGACGCCTTGCGCGCCGCGGGTATCGATCGCCCCGATGTACAATTGCGTCGTTGCGGTGACGGACCGAAGCCCTATCTGACAGATGGCGGCAATTACATTCTTGATTGTGCTTGCGGAACGATTCCGGACGCCGTCGCCGCGGGCTCTCGATTAAATGCCGTACCAGGCGTGGTTGAGCATGGATTGTTTTTGGGTATTGCGCGCGTTGTCGTCGTTGGTGAAGACGATGCCGCACGGATTATGGAATTATAGATAGGACGCGCCTGTGACCCAATACGACTATGATCTGCTTGTGATCGGTGCCGGTTCTGGCGGCGTTCGTGCCGCGCGTATGTCGGCCATGAAAGGCGCTCGGGTGGCGATCGCAGAGGAATACCGCGTTGGTGGAACCTGCGTTATTCGCGGCTGTGTGCCGAAGAAATTTCTGGTTTATGCGAGTGCCTTTGCCAAGGGATTCAAACAGGCTGAAGGCTATGGCTGGACGGCAGACAATATCCGCTTTGACTGGGACACCCTGCGTGACGCAGTGCATGCCGAGGTAGACCGGCTGTCGGGCATTTATGTTCGAAACCTGTCCAATACCGGCGTCGAAATCATACAGGACCGCGCCGTGCTGGAAGGTCCGCACACGCTGCGACTGGTGAATGAGGACCGTACCGTCACGGCCGGGCACATATTAATTGCAACCGGCGGGACGCCATCCGGGCTTGATATTCCGGGTGCCGAGTTCGCGATATCATCCAATGAAGCCTTCCATCTGGACGCACTTCCAAAACGCATTGTGGTGGTTGGCGGCGGGTATATTGCCTGCGAATTTGCCCAAATATTTGCCGGGCTCGGTGTCGATACATGCCTGGCCTATCGCGGCGATATGGTTTTGCGCGGATTTGACGACGATGTTCGTTCCCATATCCATGAGGAGTTGAAAAAATCGGGTGTGCGCGTCATTACGCACGCCAACCTCACCAGCATCACGGATGAAAGTGGCACAAAGCGCGTTACGCTTGATACCGGCGATATAATCGATTGCGGCGAAGTGATGCTGGCTGTCGGGCGTGATGCCCACACGAAGGGGCTGGGGCTGGAAAGTGCGGGCGTTGAGGCGCGTGACAATGGTGCCATTGTCGTGGATCCGTTTTCACAGACCAGCGTCGATCATATTTATGCTGTTGGGGATGTCACAAACCGGATCAATCTGACACCGGTCGCAATTCGTGAAGGCGCTGCGTTTGCCGAAACTGTGTTCGGCAAGAATCCAACTGCGTTTGATCACAGCGATGTTGCGAGCGCGGTTTTCACACAGCCACCTGTTGGCTCAGTAGGTTTGACCGAGCATGAAGCGCGACAGGCTCATGGTGTGATTGATATCTACAAAACGGTTTTCAGGCCGATGAAGAATGTTCTGGCCAATTCGGATTCCCGCATGCTGATGAAATTGATCGTCAAACAGGACGATCAACGCGTCGTGGGTGTTCACATTGCGGGTGATGATGCCCCAGAGATAATCCAGGCCGTCGGTATTGCCGTGAAGGCGGGGCTGACGAAGGCTCAGTTCGATGAGGCCTGTGCGGTACACCCGACGGTCGCAGAAGAATTGGTCACCATGCGCGATAAATGGGTTCCGCCAGAACTGGGAAGTGGATCATGAGTGATTGGTCACCCTCCAGCTGGCGTTCAAAGCCAGCTGTACAGATTCCCGAATACCCTGACCTGTCCCGACTGGAATCAATCGAGCGTGAGTTATCGGCCAAGCCACCGCTTGTATTCGCCGGTGAAGCCCGGCGTCTGAAACGCCAATTGGCGGAAGTTGCTGCAGGTCGGGCCTTTTTGCTGCAGGGCGGCGATTGTGCGGAAAGTTTCAAGGAATTTTCCGCTGATGCCGTTCGGGACACGTTTCGGGTCATGCTGCAGATGGCGGTCGTATTGACGTTTGCCGCGGCCAAACCGGTTGTGAAAGTTGGTCGGATTGCCGGACAATTCACCAAGCCGCGCTCATCGTCCACCGAGTCGCGTGATGGCATCGAATTGCCCAGCTATCGCGGCGATTCAGTTAATGAGATGGCGTTCGAAGCGGCCAGCCGCGTTCCAGACCCAGCGCGTCTGTTGCGCGCCTATGATCAATCCGCTGCAACACTCAACCTGATCCGCGCGTTTGCGTCGGGTGGTTTTGCAGATCTGAGCAATGTGCATCAATGGACACTGGAATTTGTCTCCGGAAGTCCGGCCAGTGCGCGCTATCGCGAATTGGCAGAGCGTATCTCGGACTCATTGGCTTTCATGCGTGCTTGCGGCGTATCGGGTGATGGCGCGCGGACTTTGGAGAGCGTGGATTTTTACACAAGCCACGAAGCGCTGCATCTGCCCTATGAGGAAGCCCTCACACGGCGCGATTCCACGTCCGGTGACTGGCTCGCAACATCAGCGCACATGATCTGGATCGGTGAACGAACCCGTCAGCCGGACGGGGCACATGTCGAGTTTGCGCGCGGCGTCGCCAATCCTGTTGGCGTCAAAATCGGACCGACCACGCGGATCGATGATTTGCTGCCGGTCGTAGACCGGCTCAATCCCGATAATGAAGCGGGACGGCTGGTCCTGATTTCGAGGATGGGTGCCAATCTTGTTGCAGAGCGGCTGCCAGCGCTGGTTCGTGCGATTCAGAGCGAAGGACGCTCGGTTGTATGGAGCTGTGACCCCATGCACGGCAATACGGTGAAAACCGAGAGTGGCTACAAGACGCGCGACTTTGAGAGCATTCTCGCTGAGCTGGAGCGTTTCATGGGCGCTGTGGCAGGCGAGGGTGCTTATCCGGGCGGCGTACATTTTGAGATGACCGGAAGCGATGTGACCGAGTGTGTGGGCGGCGCCAATCCGGTCACAGAGGCCGATCTATCGTCGCGCTATCACACACATTGCGACCCGCGTCTGAATGCCGACCAGGCACTCGATATGGCATTCCGGATTTCAGAAGCGATCAAGGCGGCGCGCCGCGCGGGCGCTCAAGACGCCGCCTGACCCGGAATAGAATACGCCGCCCCGTTTCCGGAGCGGCGTTTCTGTCTCAATACGGTCTGATGTAAATCAGATGTCTTTGAGTGACGCTGCTGGGCGGAAAGCCGCAGAGGTCTTGGCTTTTGACATCATTGTCTCGCCGGTGCGCGGGTTGCGAACCTGACGTGCATCACGATGCTTGGCATAAAAAGTACCAAAGCCTGCGAGCTGGACGTTATCTTTTTTCTTCACGGATCCGACGATCGCATCGATTGTGGCGTCCACGGCTTCTGCAGCTTGCGCTTTTGACATGCCGGTGGAGCTGGCGACTGTTGCCGCGAGATCTGATTTATTCATTTGGGAATTCCCCTTTTCTTGGGTCAGCCGCTGATCGGAACACATGCTCCGACATAGGCTGAATCCGTTGTACGCAAGGGATAGAGGACGGATGGAGCCCGCAAAGCAAGCGCCGAATGCTGATTTTATGCTGGAATCAGTGGATTTCTTCCAAAAATGCGGTGTTTTCCCGTCTGCGAGCCGAAATCTTGTGCCCTCCAACGCGATCGGGACGCCCTGGCAACGTTTTCAACGTTCATGTGATTCGGTTTGGGCGGTGGTGATTCCAGGGCGTTCCGCCCTGCCAGCCCGTATTCCCCAAGGTTTGCGAGAAGCGATCCAATGCGCCGCAGCGTCGCGGGGTCGGGTCGAGCGCCTTAACTGACGCGAAAGAGGCGAGTGCTGTAAGACCGGGCAATTCGATATTCATCCACATATTCCTTCATCTGGCTGTCTCATTACCGAGAAGGATGGATGAACAGGCCGGTTTGGATGCGGGTTAATAAAGGATTGACACACTGGCGCGGCTTTTGCGGTACTCGGAGGGCCATGTTCCGATTTGAACCGCCTTCAAACCTGCCCGGAATGCTCCGGATGCTTAACCGGCTACCACCGGTCATATTGATCGTTATTGCCGCGTTTTCAGCAGCGATGGCGCTCGGATTGCCTTCACCCTGGCCGAGCTTGGCTGGAGCCATAGCGGGTGGATGGTTGCTCGGACGCCTCAGCCGGCGACCGACGCCGCGTAGGTAAATGACAGCAGGCTCATGACGATGCCGCCTATCATGACCAGCAGCATCGTGACCGCTGCAAAAATCCCGCCCTTGATAATCGCGCCCGTACGCGTGGTCGCCAGAATGCCGGGCGCTCCGAGCGTGAAAATCAGCCAGTAGAATAGCGCAACCGGCACAATCATCCATGACATCATCGTGACTGCATCACCGAAGATTATGAAAAGCAGCATGATCATTCCGGCGAGGGACGAAGCGGACAATATCCCGAAAGTGATATTGATCCGCGCCGCCCAAGGCAGGGATTTGTTGAATGCACCAATTAGAAATGCTGACAGGGCGGTAAACCCGCCCACGAGAATAGGGTGCAGGAATGACGCGGCTTCGCCATAGGGCTCAGCGATCGCTTCGATGGGGGCACCCAGCACGTTTTCAAGGGCGGCCAGCTGTTCTGGTGACTGGCTTTGAAACTGCGCAACGATAATGCCGCCATAGCCGCCCCAAAAAACCGAAACCAGTATCTGGATACCGATGAGGCCGAGCCAAAGCCGCAAGCTCGGCGTATAGGTCTGCCGGTCGCGTGCGGCATAGGCCTTGAACACTGTGTTCGGGCGAACAATCAGATCACGCAATGTCCGAATGGACCTAAAATTGAAACCCAAAACGTCTTCGAGAAAACTCTCGGTTTCGCTTTCAGTTTCAGGTTTGCGAAGTTCTGTCACAGCTTGACCAGCATTTTGCCTCGGTTCTCGCCTTTGAACAGGCCCAGAAATGCGTTCGGCATATTGGCAAGACCTTCGCGTACGGTTTCTTCGCCGGAGACTTTTCCAGCCATCATCCAATTCGACAAATCCGTGATGAAGTCTTTGCGAAGGTCCATATGATCGGACACGATGAAGCCCTCAATCCGCAAGGACTTGGCAATGATATTGGTCAGATTGTCCGGGATGGGCTGTGCGCTGGTGTCGTTATAGCGCTGTATCATGCCGCAGACCGCAATCCGGCCTTTGGGTTTCAGAACTTCCAGTGCCGCCGTCCAATGAGTGCCGCCCACATTCTCAAAATAAGCATTCACACCGCCGTCGGCAGCTTCGCGGATGGCCTTGGCCAGATTGTCGACAGCCTTGTAGTCAACTGCAGCATCTGCGCCGATGGATTGGCAATACGCGACCTTCTCTGCGCCGCCAGCGGTCGCGACAACTTTGGCCCCCATGGCCTTCGAGAATTGGATCGCTGCCGAGCCCACCGCGCCTGCACCAGCGGACACCCATATTGTATCGCCATCTTTCAGTGCGATTTGGCGTTTCAGGCCGACATAGGCCGTCATGCCGGTCAGCCCGGCAATGCCGAGATAGGCCTGGGGCGGCAGGATCGACGCATCAATGGCCTGAACGAGCTTCGCGTCAGCGACATAGGCATCGCGCCAGCCTTGCATTGACATCACCCAATCGCCTTTTTTGAAGGCGTCTGACCGGCTTTCGAGGACTTCACCAACTGCGCCGCCTTCCATTGGGCCATTCAGAGGGAAGGGATCGACATAGGTCTTTATCCCGCTCATCCGGCCGCGCATATACGGATCAACTGACAGCCAGCGATTGGCGATCAGAACTTCACCGTCGCGGAGGGCGGGTAGATCGACCTCAACCAGATTGAAATGGTCAGAACCTGGCTCGCCTTTTGGGTAAGCGGTCAGTTGGATTTGATGGGATTTCATGAATTGCGTGCCTCTGCGGTTAAAGCGAATAATTGAAGAAAAGAACGGTCATGGAAAATCTGGACGGCAAGTTCGGCCAGTGCGAATTGCGAGACGGCGACAAGGATTAATGTGACGGGCAGCAACATCACCATGCCCAGCAATTGAAGAGCAACAAGCCATCCATTGGATGTGTAGTGCGCGTACAAAATCCTTCCGAACGCAATGAAATAGACCAGTATCCCAATGACCATTGACACAATGTACCAAAGCCAGAATTCACCGAATGCGCCGGGCAACAAAAGTGGCAACATCACGAGATAGGACGCGTTCGTAACAAGAAGATAACCCAACAAATGGCCAAAAAATGAGCGCTTGGGTCTATAGAGTTTGAGCAGCAACAGATAAGGTAGTGATCCCAAGAATACGAGCGCTGTGTTGGACAGGTTAGCTGTGCGTTCCAGGGTCTGATTGACTGCGTCATAATCCAGTCCAGCCAGCCATGCGGTCATGGTATCAGCATTGTCTGGTTCGGCGAATTGATCGAGCGTCATCGCCTGGGGCAAACCAATAAAGGCGACAATGGCGAATTGTAGCCCGAACAGAATCAGAAACAGGCGCAAGATGGGGATGTAGCGTTCGCGATCGCCGTCAAACGCTGCCTGTAAAACGCGCGGTGTATGAATGAGCGTGTCCCAGATGGTTATAAATATACGGGTATCGACGCCGACAGCCGCTTCGGCGACATCGTCTGCATCGGCGCGTGATGGCCGCGAATCGTCTGGTGGAATCGTCTCGCTCATATCCGTCCCCCTTGACAATAACATTAGGACGCAATCGGGCGCAGGCAAACACCAAATGAGATTAGAAGACGGCAACAAATCTTGATGCGCAGATTTGTTGCGCGTTTGTCTGGCCCATGCATGTTGCGCCGCAGTCATGACAACACACGATACACAATTGAAAGCCGGGGTAATCGGCGCCGGCGTTTTTGGCGGGCATCATGCCCGTAAGTATGCCGCATCGGATCGTGCGCATCTGATAGGCGTGTATGACCCGCACCCGCAGCGCGCAGACGAATTGGCGACATCGCTGAATACCAAGGCATTCGCGAGCGCGGAAGCCTTGATCGAGGCGTGTGAGGCGATCACGGTCGCCAGCCCAGCCATCGCGCATTATGACGCGGCGAAACTGGCACTGGATGCCGGTCGCCATGTGCTGTGTGAGAAGCCTCTGGCCGATACGGCCCTGCGCGGTCGCGAACTGATTGCGATTGCAAACGCAAACAGGGCTGTCCTTCAGGTCGGTCATCAAGAGCGTTTCGTCTTTCGCGCCATGGGTCTGTTCGATGTTATCGAGGAACCCAAGCGGGTAGCGGCGCGCCGAATGGGGGTTCCATCGACGCGCAATCTGGACGTTTCGGTCACGGTTGATCTGATGATCCATGATCTTGATCTGGCGATCGCCTTGGCGAAAACCAACATGACCGGGATGGATGCCAGCGCGCATTGCGTCGCCAATGCAACGGCGGATGAAGCCGAAGCCACATTGAAATTCGCAGGCGGGTATGAAGCCCATCTGGTGTCCAGCCGCGTCGCTGACGCGCTCGACCGGGTCATGCGGATTGATTATGCGAGCGGTTTTGTTGAGGTCGATTTCGTCAAGAAAACCTTCATCAACGAGACCGGCTTCAATCTCGATCCTGATTTCGCCAATGCTTCCGAAGCCAAAGATGCGCTGGGCGCAAACGTCAATGCCTTTATTCGCTCGGTGCTCGATGGTGAACCGGTGATCGTTCCGGCGGAAGCGGGCCTGGCCGCACTGGCCGCGGCACGCGACATTGACCGTCTGGCAGTTGCCTGAATCCCTGCGCAGGTTTAAAGCCGCGAAGCATGACAGATACGCTTCGCATTGCGACCGCCCAGCTCAATCCGATTGTCGGTGATATCGCCGGAAATCTGCAGCGTGCGCGCGATGCGCGCGCGCAGGCCGGTGAGGGCGGTGCCGATCTTGTCGTATTTTCTGAACTTTTTCTGCTGGGCTATCCGCCTGAAGATCTGGTGTTGCGCCCTGCGGTCCAGCTTGCCTGCCGGGACGATCTTGAAACGCTGGCGCGCGAGGCTGGTCCCGCGGTTCTGATCGGTGCGCCCTGGCACGAGGATGGCAAGCTCTATAATGCCGTGGCCTTGCTCGATGAGGGCAAAATCCAGGCTGTACGCTACAAGCGCGATTTGCCGAATTATGCCGTGTTTGATGAAAAGCGTGTGTTCGAAGCCGGGCCATTGCCCGAACCGATTGACTGGCGCGGCATCAAAATCGGTCTGCCGATTTGCGAAGACATCTGGCTGGACATTGTTCCGCGCACGCTCAAAGGCCGCGGTGCAGAACTCTTCATCTCGATCAATGGCTCGCCCTGGCGCAGGACAATTGAGAGTGATCGCAAACGCGCCTTTTCCGCCTGGAATGAAATTGCCGTTCCGCTGATCTTCGTCAATCAGGTCGGCGGTCAGGACGAGCTGGTTTTTGATGGCGCGTCCTTCTCCTGGGATGCCGATGGCGTAGAGGTTCAGCGCCTGCCGGGTTTTGAAGAAGCGTTGTCCTTTGCCGACTGGCAAAAAACGGTGTCTGGCTGGGCCTGCATCAAGGCCGATCACGCGCCTGTCGTGACGGGGCTTGCCGGGGACTGGGCGGCGATGTGCCTCGCGCTGGGCGATTATGTGAACAAGAACGGTTTTCCCGGTGTCGTGCTGGGCATGTCGGGCGGAATCGACAGCGCAATTTCTGCGGCAATAGCGGTGGATGCGCTGGGCCCCGACAGGGTTTGGGCGGTGATGATGCCGTCGAAATACACCTCGCAGCACAGTCTGGAAGACGCGCGCGAATGCGCTGAATTGCTGGGCATTCGCTATGATGTGATCGATGTCGAGCCCGCGATTGCGGCCTTTGA
>Ga0316204_10011834_pt1 | contig 10816 bp, 8 predicted proteins | sample 6monrhotite_MG_2_FD_205661 | JGI IMG/M metagenome (GOLD analysis project Ga0316204, IMG submission 205661) | Microbial mat bacterial communities from mineral coupon in-situ incubated in ocean water Damariscotta River, Maine, United States -... | ecosystem: Environmental > Aquatic > Marine >... | reverse complement strand
TTCCATACAAGCCCATTTGTGAGTTGGTGATCGCCACGTCCAGAAACCTGGTGGACAGGCCGTTGGTAAACTTGACTTCCATAGGGACCCCTCAAGTTGGTCAGGCGGCAAAGAGAGACTCAGGTACGTGTCGCGAATCGTTGCCTGATTGTTACGCGCTTCATTCACATTCTCAAGTCCTAGCACCGGATGCTATGCTAACCTGACCACCCCTGCTCCATTCCACTACCCTAGGATCGGATCAGGCGCGAAAGGATTTCGATGCCCGGCTCGATCTTGTCTGCAGAAATGGACGAAAACGCCAACCGGAGGAAATTCCGGGGCGGCGTATGACTTGCGAAAGTCATGTTTCCGGGCTCAATGACCACGCCTTTATCCAATGCCTGACAGGCAAGGGCCTCCGCATCCAGACCTTCCGGCCCCCGAACCCAATAACTGGTGCCGCCGAAAGAGGGAATTTCTGCTGTATTGGGAAGATGACGGGCGAGGGCCTGCCCCATGCACTCCCAGCGATCACGATAGACCTTGTGCAACCGATTAATCAGTGTGTCGTGATACCCTAGGGCAAGAAACAGCGCCGCCGTCCGCTGATTGTTGTTGGGCGGATGATGCAGCATCAGGCGCCGCAGCGAGCGGAGCTCCCGCACGAGATCACGCGGGCCAACCAGATATCCGAGGCGCAGCCCCGGGAAAAGGCTCTTGGACAGGCTGCCAACATAAATGACCCGGTCTTCGCGATCGATGGATTTGAGGGCGGGCATGGGTTCGGACAGATAGTTGGTTTCCGACTCGTAATCATCCTCGATAACGACGAAGTCGGAAGCGGATGCTTCAGCCAACAAAGACCGACGCCGGGCAAGCGACATGGTTACGGTGGTCGGGTAGTGATGGCTTGGCGTCACGTAAACAAACCTGCAGCCCTGCACCCGGCCATCGACGACCATACCGTCGTTATCCAACGGTATGGGTTTAACTTTGCTGGTTTTTAACAGAAAGATATTACGCGCCGCCTGATATCCCGGATCTTCCATACCAATGACGTCACCATCACCAACAAGCAGGCTGCCAATCAGGTAGAGGGCATTCTGAGCGCCCAACGTCACCAGAATTTCATCCTCATCCGCCATAATACCCCGGCGCGGCAACAACCGTGTTCTGATCTGTTCGATCAATAGTGGGTCATCGTTGTTGTAGGAATCCGCTGCCCACGCATCGACTCCCTTACGCCCCAATGACTGACGGGAACAATTCCGCCACTCGACGATGGGGAAAAGGTCCTTGTCGACTTGACCGTAGATGAACGGGTACGGGTAACGTTGCCAGTCAGAAGGGCGATTGATATTCCGCTGATGGCTGGGGCGGATGCGGTATAACGCCTCCCACTCCGGCGCGTTTTCGGGCGGCGCCGAATTGACCGCCGAGTCATGCTTCACCGCCGGAATGTCCTTCCGAATTCCCTCCATCACGAAAAAACCACGGCGTTCCCGCGAGACAAGGTAGCCGTCATCCACCAGCCCCTGATACACAATGCTGACGGTGTTGCGGGAAATGCTTAGCCGTTGCGCCAGATGTCGACTGGACGGCAAGGCCTGACCGGTCGGAATCTGCCCGCCAAGGATACCCGCAACAAGTTGCTGGCGCAGTTCCGCCTGAATACTGGCGCTCCCGTCGCGCTTCAAATGAAAAATGGCATCCTGCATGGCTGCACCCTAGAGCACACTGGCGCTAAAAACATCTCAAAACTGGCACTATCGGAGCAGCAACGAAGGTCCTACGGTCCTCATCATGATGAAAGAAGGAAGCGCCATTGGCGGCGCGCCCCTCTTGTCGTTTCAACTTGACCCCGTTTGCGGAGTGAAAAACATGAAATACACCGCCAATTCCCTGGAAAATCACTGGATGCCTTTCACGTCGAATCGTGACTTCAAGGAAAGTCCTCGCCTGATCGTAAAAGGCGAAGGCGTCTACTTCACCGACCACAAGGGTGGCCAAGTTATCGATGGATCTTCGGGCCTGTTCTGCTGCCCGCTGGGTCACGGCCGCAAAGATGTCGCGGAAGCCGTCTACGAACAGCTTTTGGAAAACCATTACGCGTCACCGTTCATGACCAGCACGCCGGGCGCGTTTGAGTTGGCGCAGAAAGTTGCCCGCATCACACCAGACCCCATTAATCATATCTTCTTCGTGAACTCGGGCTCGGAAAGCATCGACACGGCGCTCAAAATGGCGATGGCTTATCACCGTGCCCGTGGCGAGGGCCAACGCACCCGCTTCGTTTCCCGCGAACGCGCCTATCACGGCGTCAACATCGGCGGCGTGTCCCTCAGCGGCATGGTGAAAAACCGCGAAACTTTTTCCGGTGTCATGCCGAATGTTGTCTGCATGCGTCACACATGGAACCCGGATGAACTGTTCGTTCGCGGCCAACCGGAAAGCGGCGCCGAGCTAGCGAACGACTTACAACGTTTCTGCGAAACCTACGGTGGCTCCACCATTGCGGCTGTCTTCGTCGAACCCATTGCCGGATCAACCGGCGTCTTGGTTCCACCCAAAGGGTATCTGGAACGGCTTCGCACGATTTGCGATGAACACGGTATTTTGCTGGTGTTCGATGAAGTCATTTGTGGCTTCGGGCGGACCGGCAGCGCATTTGCTTCCCAGTCGTTTGGTGTCACCCCTGACATCATGACGCTTGCCAAGGCGCTGACCAATGGTTCTCAACCCATGGGCGCCGTTGCAGTTAAGGACGAGATTTACGAAACCATCTGTAATGCGGCACCGGAAAACGCCATTGAGTTCTTCCACGGGTATACCTACTCCGGTCATCCTGCGGCCTGTGCCGCCGGTATCGCCGTGCAAAACGCCTATGAGAACGAGAACCTGTTCGAACGCGCAGCCGATCTGTCCGAGTATTTCCTCGACGGCCTGTTCAGCTTGCAGGATATGGACTGCATCAAGGACATCCGCGGCTACGGCATGCTAGGTGCCGTGGAACTGAAAGCCAAAGGCAACCCGGGCGCTCTCGGCACGCAAATCCAGAAAAATTTGTTCTGGAACGGCATGCACGTGAAGTTCACCGGTGATACCGGTTGCGTAGCCCCGCCCTTCATTTCAGAGAAAAGCCACATCGACGAAATGATCGATAAGCTCCGCCAGACGTTTGAAGCCATCTGATCGACGGTCAACAACCCGTTGTTAGATCGCGGGTGCGTTAATATTTGGGTCGGCAGGCTGGAAGGTCGCCGGCCCAGATAGTATAAAGTAATCAATTCAGGCAACTTTTTGCCGGATAGTATTTGGAAGAATGTCATGAGCAAAGAACACCATCATTTTATCGGCGGCAAGTCCGTCCCCGGCACCAGCGGCCGTTTCGCAGATGTTTTCAATCCCGCGACCGGTGAAGTTCAGAGCAAGGTAGCCCTCGCCAGCGCCGCCGAAGTCCGAGCTGCGGTCGAAAATTCCCGCGATGCCCTGCCCGCGTGGTCACATATGCCCCCGGCCCGCCGGGCGCAGGTCATGTTCAAGTTTCGCGATCTGCTGATCCAGCATACCGATGAACTGGCCGAATTGATTTCCAAGGAACACGGCAAGACCCTGCCCGATGCAAAAGGCGAAGTCGGCCGCGGCATCGAGGTCGTCGAGTTTGCCTGCGGTATTCCGCACCTGATGAAAGGCGAATTCACGGAAAGCGCCGCTAACGGTGTGGATGTGCATTCGACCCGCCAACCGGTCGGCATCTGCGCGGGGATTACCCCGTTTAACTTCCCGGCCATGGTGCCCATGTGGATGTTCCCCATGGCATTGGCGTGCGGTAATACCTTTATCCTGAAACCATCGGAACGCGATCCCTCCTGCGGATTGCGGCTGGCGGAATTGCTCATGGAAGCAGGCCTGCCCGCGGGTGTTCTGAACGTGGTCAACGGTGACAAGGAAGCCGTTGATGCCCTACTGACGGATCCCGACGTCAAGGCTATCAGCTTTGTCGGCTCGACCCCGATTGGGCGTTATATTTATTCAACCGGTTGCGCCAACGACAAACGGGTTCAGGCCCTGTGTGGCGCGAAAAACCACATGATTATCATGCCCGACGCGGACATGGATCAGGTTGTTGATGCGGCCATGGGTGCTGGCTACGGCTCTGCCGGTGAACGCTGCATGGCAATTTCCGTGGCTGTCCCAGTGGGTGAAGAAACGGCCAATCGCTTCATCGAGGCGCTGGCCCCGCGGGTCCGTGACCTGAAGGTCGGCCCCTACAGCGATCCGGCTTCAGAAATGGGTCCGGTAGTAACCCGTGACGCACAGCAGAAAATCCTCGGCCTTATCGACAGCGGTGTCGAGCAGGGCGCGGACCTGGTGGTCGACGGCAGAAACGTAAACCTGCAGGGTTACGAAAACGGCTTTTTCGTCGGCGGTTGCCTGTTCGACAAAGTGACCACGGACATGGACATCTATAAACAGGAGATCTTTGGCCCTGTGCTTAGTGTCGTTCGGGCGGCGGAATATAGTGACGCCGTCGCAATGATCAACGACCACGCCTATGGCAATGGCACGGCCATCTTCACCCGCGATGGGGATGCTGCCCGCGATTTTGCCAAGAACATCCAGATCGGCATGGTTGGCGTGAATGTACCGATCCCCGTTCCGGTGGCGTACCACAGCTTCGGTGGCTGGAAGGATTCCCTGTTTGGCGATCACTCCATCCACGGCATGGAAGGGGTGCGGTTCTACACCAAACTCAAAACCGTCACCTCGCGTTGGCCATCCGGCATTCGCGACGGCGCGGCTTTCCACTTCTCGCGCGGTTCGGACGTGTAAACCGACAATCTTTTTCGTAGATGCAGCCAATAGCGGCGGTGTTCCAGATGGAGCACCGCCGTTTTTCATTTCCCAGCCGGTTCTATTGCGGCATAACAGGCGATCAAGTGATCTCGCAGCCTTCAGGAATACCGTTGATGAAAAACTTATGGTCCGACAAGGATGCTGAAGCCGCCATCCGCCACTACGCCAAGCAGGGTGTTAATGCTGATCTGGCATTACGTGTTTATACGACACGATTACTGGGCGGAGAGCCAAAGTTGGTCTTGCACGGCGGCGGCAACACATCGGTAAAGACCGAAGCGCCTGACTTCATGGGCAACCCGACACACGTCCTGTGCGTCAAGGGCAGCGGATGGGACATGGGTGACATCGAGCCGCCGGGACTGCCTGCCGTCCGGCTGGACCCGTTGCGGGAAATGGCCCGACTCAGAAAGCTCAGCGACGAAGAAATGATAAATGCTCAGCGCGTGAACCTGCTGGACGCTTCATCGCCCAACCCGTCTGTCGAAACCCTTCTACACGCCTTTCTGCCGCACAAGTTCATCGACCATACCCACGCCAACGCCGTGCTGGCACTCAGTGATCAACCGAACGGCGACGACGTCTGCCAAAAGGTATTCGGTGATCGGGTCGGATACGTGCCCTACATCATGCCGGGATTTGATCTCGCGAAAAAAGCCAAGCAGGTCTTCGAAGAAAACCCCCGCGTTGAAGGGCTAATTCTTTTCAAACACGGGATATTCAGCTTTGGCGACACCGCCAAGCAGGCCTACAGCCGTATGATACGGCTCGTCAGCATGGCCGAAAAACACATCAAGACGAACGCACGCAAGCCTGCCGTTTCAGTCAAGCTGCCCAAGTCCCTGCCAACGGTCGTCGACATCGCTCCGATCCTGCGCGGTGCGACAACGTTCCATGGCAAACCGATGGTGTTGGACTTCCGTACCTCCAAAGCGATACGGACCTTTGTGGACGGCAAGAATATCCGACGTTACAGCCAGCAAGGCACCGTAACGCCGGACCACGTTATCCGCACCAAGCACAAACCTCTGATTGCCCCGGCACCACACGAAGGGAAGCTAGAAGCCTTCAAATCGGAAGTGGAGAAAACCGTTTCGGCCTATGCCGCCGAATACCACGCCTACTTCAAACGCAACAACGCAAAACAGAAAATCAAGAAAACCGAACTGGACCCCATGCCGCGCATCATACTGGTGCCCGGCATGGGGTTATTTGGGCTCGGTGCCAATGCCAAGGCCGCTGCTGTGGCCGCTGATCTGGCGGAAAACAATGTTGACGTGATTAACAACGCTGAAGCGATGAGCACCTACGCCGTTATCCCGGAACGCGATATCTTCGATCTGGAGTATTGGTCGCTGGAGCAAGCCAAGCTCGGCAAGGGCGCAGAGAAACCGTTGGCGCGCAAAGTTGTTGTTGTCACCGGTGCCGGTTCGGGCATCGGCGCTGCCACGGCGAAAGCCTTCGCCGCACAGGGCGCCGAGGTCTGTGTCCTTGATCTGAATGGCAAGGCAGCGGCGGCGGTCGCAACGGATGTAGGCGGTCTGGCGGTTCAATGTGATGTAACGGACCCGGCATCGGTCAAAACGGCATTCGACTGGATTTGTGAGACCTACGGCGGCGTCGATATTACCGTATCCAACGCTGGTGCCGCATGGCAGGGCTGCATTGGTGATGTAGATGACAGTATCCTGCGGCAAAGCTTCGAATTGAATTTCTGGGCGCATCAGAGCGTTGCGCAACGCGCGGTATCCATTATGCGGCAACAGGGCACCGGTGGCTGCTTGCTGTTCAATACGTCCAAGCAGGCAGTCAATCCAGGGCAGAGTTTTGGACCTTACGGCCTGCCAAAAGCGGCAACTCTTTTCCTGATGAGGCAATATGCGCTCGACCACGGGGCCGATGGCATTCGTGCCAACGCGGTTAATGCAGACCGTATTCGCTCTGGATTGCTGGATGACAAAATGATTGCATCGCGCTCAAAGGCCCGGGGGGTAAGCGAAACCGATTATATGGGCGGAAACCTTCTGAAGCGTGAGGTTACGGCGGATGACGTCGCACAGGCTTTCGTTAACCTAGCACTGGCCGAAAGCACGACAGCAGCAGTAGTCACCGTGGACGGCGGCAACATCGCCGCCGCCCTTCGGTAGAAGTGTACCGGTAACTAGTCCCGGTCGCCTTTCTCACAATAATCGCATTGGCCGTTCCAATTCCGGTGCGTCCTCTTCATTTCTCGCATCTCGAGGGTGCCATCATCGTTACGGTCCATATACTGCATGGCCATGCCGAACGGCCTGGCAAACTCCTGCCCCGTAACCCGGCCATCGCCGTCATCGTCCAGCATCTGGAACTTGTCAACCATATGTGAGCGCATGAGGTTCACCCACAGACCCTCGAATTCACTCAGATCGAGTGCAGCATCGTTGTTTCCGTCTGCGTCATCGAACCGCGATGTCCGAGCGGCATCCAACTCCGCCCCGGTCAATTTGCCATCACTATCGGCATCAAATTCCTCGAACATATTCATCATGCCCGCTTGTCCGCCATGGGAACTATGGGAACCATGAAAGTTGTGCATCTGGTTCCAGGAACCATGCTCTCCCCAACCACTGGACTCGGCCACACCGGCAAGTGCCGCGATACCGATCAGGGCGGACACTCCAGCGACAATCATGACCTTGTGCCCTTTTGAGCGCTTGCCGTTCTTGCCGTCTTTGTGATCGCATTTTTCGTTTTCTTCGGGTGTATTCACCGTATTGTTCCTGTCTGTCATTTTCCTGTCCTTTCGCAAAATTGTTTTCCACATCGCCCATATGTCGTAAGGCTGCGAACAAGTACAGTTGACCAGAAAACCGTCACAGGAGTTTGTCGGGAAACAGCAAAAATGTCGCAAAGCATGCCAAGTCACACGCCTGATACATTCTGTTACAATTAATTTAGGCAACCACTGACCGGATGTGCATATTAAAGGCATGAACAAGACTGATTCCGACGTCGTCGAGGGTCCGCACCTGTTGGTGGTCGATGACCACCGTGATATTCGCGACGCCTTGAAAGCATACCTTGTCGAGCACGGTTACCGTGTCTCTCTGGCGGCAAGTGCCGATGCCGCGCGCCAAGCGCTGAAGGTGGCCGCTATTGATCTGGTCGTTCTGGACATCATGATGCCGGGTGAGGATGGATTGAGCCTGTGCCGTGACCTTCGAGCCACAACACGACTTCCGGTGATCCTGCTAACGGCCATGGCCGAAGAAATGGACCGGGTAATCGGGTTGGAAATGGGCGCGGACGACTACATCACCAAACCCTTTAATCCCCGCGAGTTGCTGGCGCGGGTCAGGGCCGTTCTGCGACGTACAGAAGCCTTGCCCCCCGGGCACAGCACGCCGTCCGCCGCGCGGTTACGGTTCGCTGATTGGGTTTTGGACACCGGGCGTCAGGAATTATCCGGACAGGACGGTATCGGCGTCGCCCTCAGCACTGGCGAGTTCATTCTCCTGCGGACTTTTCTGGAGCGCCCCGGCATGGTCCTGAGCCGCGATCAATTGCTCGATATCACTCGTGGTCGCGAAGCCAACCTGTTTGATCGCAGCATCGACAATCAGGTCAGCCGGTTGCGAAAGAAAATTGAGCGGGACCCAAAAACCCCCGAGTTGATAAAAACCCATTGGGGTGGCGGTTATTGCTTTACCGCCGAGGTCTTTGACGCATGAGCAGGAAGCGCACGATCTGCAGGCAATTCTACCCCAAGAGCCTGACCGGACAGCTGATGGTATCCTTGCTGCTGGCACTTGTTGTCGCTCACCTTGTCAGCTTCTTCATTCTGGCAGATGAGCGCCACGGGGCCATTGCCGCCGCGCAACGCGATCAGGTTTTGGCGCGCACAGCTTCCATTGCCCGCATTTTGGCGGAAACACCCGTGGAGCAGCATCAGCGGATTGCAGATGTAGCGAGCACACTGCAACTCCGGTTTTTCATTTCTCCGGAAAGCGGCATTGATGGCTCCGACGTCGACCATAGCCACAATCGGTTCGCACGGCGCCTGACTCGTCTGTTGGAACGCGACGACGGGCAGGTTCTCGTCGCCGTTCAGAAAAGCAGACTGTGGGATTGGACGCACGACACCGGCTCTGGAGAGCAGAGATCTATGAATAGGCTCGACGGAGAAAGACGTTGGCGATATGACGAAGATGAAGAGTTCGATGACGAAGAAGACGACGACCACCACCACCAAACAAACTGGCACGACCGACATCATGTCATGAGCATGTCTCTTGCCGTGCAAATGGCGAACGGGCAGTGGCTCAATGCAGACTACCGGATCTTCGGATCGCCACGAGGCTGGGCGCGGGCAACCTTTCTTACAATTGCGCTGGTGGGAGTCGCGGTGTGTCTGGTGACGTTCCTGATGCTGCGACGCCTGACCCGCCCCCTGAAAGACTTGGCCACGGCTGCCGAAACGTTTGGACGTGGCGAGAGCCCGCCGCCACTGGACGAAACCGGGCCATTGGAAATACAGCGCACGACCGCAGCTTTTAACCATATGAAGCAGCGATTACGCCGGTTTGTCGATGACCGGACTGCCATGCTCGCCGCCATCAGTCACGATCTTCGCACCCCCCTGACCACACTGCGCCTACGCGCGGAAATGCTAAAGGACGATGAGACGAAGCAAAAAATCCTCGAAACCCTTGATGAAATGAAGCGGATGACGGAAGCGACGCTCGCCTTCGCCAGTGACGAGGCGACACGCGAAGAAACCCGGGTCATTGATCTGGCCGCGCTGATTGAAAGCATCGTTCTCGACCACCACGACATGGGACATTCCGTCAGCTTCGAAAAATCTTCGCCCTTGGCCTATCGATGCCGCCCATCCGGACTCAAACGGGCACTCCGCAACCTGATAGAGAATGCTGTCCGCTATGGGGAAACCGTAACCGTTCGCCTGGAAGAGGGTGAGAGTACTATCGTGATTTCAATAGAAGACGACGGGCCGGGAATTCCCGAAGCTGCACGAGATCATGTCTTTGAACCTTTTGTTCGGCTGGAGGAATCCCGATCAAAGGAAACCGGTGGCATCGGGTTGGGTCTGGCAATCGCCCGTACCATCATCCGAGCCCATGGTGGTGATATTTCCCTCGACAATCGACCGGAAGGTGGCCTCCTTGCCCGTATCGAGTTACCGCAGGCCCCCCTTCCCTGATCCTCGGATCCACTTTAGTGCTTCGGTCGAGCATTATCATAAATGAAATTTCGCCTTCATTTTTTCATTTATGTTGATTAAACTGCCCCATGAGCAGGAGAGTCTCCGGGGCATCCATGACAGATACAGAAAACCCAGACAAAAAAAATGTTGACGAGGAACTGCATAACGCATTTGAGCACGATGCCGAGCGCGGCCCCGACGGCGTTCCCGTTGGTGAACAAATTAGAGACCTCCGCAAAGCGAAGAACATGACGATCGTCACACTGGCGGATCGCATTGGACGGTCTGTTGGCTACGTTTCGCAGGTAGAACGCAATATGTCGCCTGTTCCCATTGACCGATTGAAAGAATTCGCCGAGGCGCTGAGCGTGCAGATTACCTGGTTTTTCCAGGGCGGCGTTACCGGCCCTGAAGAGGAACAGGACTTCATCGTCCGGCGTAGTGATCGGCGGAAACTTACGTTTACAGGGTCCGGCGTCACCGAAGAACTGCTGTCACCCAACCTCGGGGGTGACTTCGAAATGATCATGACGACCTATGCCCCCTACGCGAAAACCGGCGATGCAAACTACAGTCGCCCCTGTGAAGAAGCCGCCTACGTGATTGAAGGCCGCCTCGAGATCTGGATCAGCGAACGCCACTTCGTGCTTGATACCGGCGACAGCATCACCTTCGACGGCCGGGACCCGCATTCATCCGCTAATCCTGACGATACTCCCGCCACAGTCATGTGGGTCATGTCACCACCAACCTATTGAAATCAAGTCCCAACAC
>Ga0316204_10011833_pt1 | contig 10816 bp, 8 predicted proteins | sample 6monrhotite_MG_2_FD_205661 | JGI IMG/M metagenome (GOLD analysis project Ga0316204, IMG submission 205661) | Microbial mat bacterial communities from mineral coupon in-situ incubated in ocean water Damariscotta River, Maine, United States -... | ecosystem: Environmental > Aquatic > Marine >... | reverse complement strand
ATGTTTTTATTCATGCGGTGATAGCTCGCGACAGCTTTTTCGATGCTGCTCTCCTTCAGTAAATGCAGCATCGGGTACGGTGAGCGATTGCTAAAGTTACTGGCATCATCTTCAGCGCTGCCTTCAAACCGGTAGTCGGGATGAAAGCTGGCAAGCTGGTAGATGCCCGCGTAATTCAGGTCTTCAAGTAGTCGGTTGGCGATATCTAAAAAATCGAGATAGTCGTCGAATTGCCGGTATGCTTCAGGAAATATTAACAGGCTGGTTTCATAGGTGTCTGGGTTATCGAGTTCTTTAAAACTATCAGCCAGCTGATGCAGGTGCATGGCCATGTTATCGGCAGTGCCGTCATCGTTTATAACAAGGTAGTTAATACGGTCTTTTTCAAATACAGCTGAAGCAAAAGGGCAAAGGTTTAAGCCGATAACAACTTCCTTAACCCAGCTTTTTGTTTGCTGGATAACAAGCTGCCTTGAGAGAGTCATGGTTTATAGAGGGCTGTCTTAATGCGTGTCGAGTTTGCCCAGCTCGCTGATTATCTGTGTTATCAACGATTCGCCCTGTGCACCCATACGCGTGCATAGTTTGTCGATACTGCGCTCGCCATCTATCATGTCTTTTATTACGGCACTGAGGCTTGCCATGTCACCACCAGCCCTGGACATTTGTTCAGCCATGGTGCCTAACATCGAGAGTGCATTGTGGTCACCACGGCGAGCCTCATTGATCATTCGAGCAATCATCGGTGCCGCTTTAGTTGCATCGCCGCTTTGATCTGAGGACGGTAGTGTTGATGGGTCCTGTAGTCCGCGCAGTATGCTGTCAACGATGACTGCGTCATCTTCATCGAGACCATTGACCAGTGACTGATCTCTGCTACCGGCAACGATTTTATTAATGACATTGACCAGGTCCTGCCAGCCATTCTGTGCAGATTGTTGTAGTACCTGATCTAACTGCGGTTTGAAGTCCGGGTTGTGGATGGTCTGCACTACGGCTAATACCAGGCTGGCGTGCGTTTGCAGGATCTGTTCGGTTTTTTCTGGAGTTACCATAGTATTTTATTGAGTTGTTGGTGTCGCATGAGGATAACGTGACAGGCTGATACTTTGCAAGGGGAAAGGCCTGTAGTAAGTTACTGGTTTTTCAGATTACCTGTAACTTACTTTCAGGCACTTTAAACTGCTATTTAAAGTGCGCTTATCTTGTCGGCCTGTTCCTTTAACTGCTCGATTGCTTTGGTCATTTCTGTGAGCCGTTCACGTTCTTTCTCAACGACAGCTGCAGGCGCTTTATCGACGAAGTTTTTGTTTACCAACTTGGCGGTGGTTTTATCGACATTTGATTGTATCTTGCCGATTTCCTTTTCCAGCCTGGCAAGCTCTGCATCTTTATCGATGAGGCCAGCAAGTGGTATCAGGATTTTCATTCTACCGACCAGCGCAGTTGCTGATTCTGGTGTATCATCATTATCTGAAAGCCATTCGCTGCTCTCTATTTTGGCCAGTGTTTCGATGAAAGGCTGGTTTTCAGCATAGAGTGTTTTATCGTTATCCGATGCATTCTGTAATAACAGTGATAACGGTTTGCCGGGCGGTATGTCCATCTCTGAACGGATGCGGCGTACACCGCTGATAAAGGTTTTAACCCATTCCAGTTCTTCTTCTGCTTTGTCATCGATCTTGCTACTGTCAGATTCAGGATAGGGCTGCAGCATGATGCTGTCTCCCGTCTTACCCGCCAGCGGGGCGACGTACTGCCAGCACTCTTCGGTAATAAATGGAATAATCGGATGGTTTAATCGCAGGATAGTTTCCAGTACGCGCACTAAAGTTCGGCGTGTACCACGCTGTTCATTTTCCGGTGTTTCATCATTGAATAAAACCGGTTTTGATAATTCCAGGTACCAGTCACAGTAGTCTTCCCAGACGAATGCGTACAGGTCCTGTGCGATCAGATCAAGTCGTGAATTATTGCTGTGTTGTTCGATACGTGCTTCTACTCGCTGCAGGCGTGAGATGATCCAGCGGTCTGCCAGGGATAGAGCTACATCGCCATTATCAGAACCATCATCCAGTAGCCCGTTATCTTTGTCTTCAGCCTGCATCAGTACGTAACGTGTCGCGTTCCATAATTTGTTACAGAAGTTGCGGTAACCTTCGATGCGTGATGGAGCAAAGACAACATCGCGACCAGTAGTCGCCAGTGAGGCGAAAGTAAAACGCATGGCATCTGTGCCAAATGCAGGGATACCGTCAGGAAAGTTTTTGCGTGTGAGTCTTTCGATACGTTCTACCTGGTGTGTCTGCATCACTGCAGTCGTGCGTTTTTCAACCAGTGATTCGAGATCGATGCCATCGATCACATCCATCGGATCGAGTACGTTGCCTTTGGACTTCGACATCTTCTGGCCTTCGGCATCGCGTACCAGGCCGTGCACGTAAACTTCATGGAAGGGTACATCACCCATGAACTTGAGACCCATCATGATCATACGTGCGACCCAGAAGAATATAATGTCAAAACCGGTGACCAGTACGTTGGTCGGGTAGTAGGTTTCAAGCTCGGGTGTTTTCTCCGGCCAGCCCAGGGTCGAAAACGGCCACAGCGCAGAAGAGAACCAGGTATCTAAAACATCTTCATCCTGTGTCAGTGGGAAATCATCCGGTAACTTGTTTTTGCTGCGGACTTCATCGATATCGTGACCGACATAAACGTTGCCGACATCGTCATACCATGCCGGGATGCGGTGTCCCCACCAGATCTGACGGGAGATGCACCAGTCCTCGATATTGTGCATCCATTCGAAATAGGTGTTTTTCCAGTTGTCAGGGGTAAACTTTATGCTGCCATTTTCTACGGCTTCGATCGCGGGTTTTGCCAGCGGCTCAACCTTGACGTACCACTGGTCGGTCAAAAACGGTTCGATGACGGCATTAGATCTGTCACCGCGCGGTACCATCAGTTTATGGTCGTCCACTTTTTCCAGCAGGCCGGCAGCTTCAAGATCAGCAACAATCTGTTTACGCGCTGCATAACGATCCAGCCCGATGTAGGCTTCCGGGATAACATTGTACATATCATCTTCGTTGTCACGGATCGAAGCATCGTTGGTGAGGATATTGATCAGGCCGCCATGCGGTAACTCACGCACTTCTGATTTGTTTTTGTGGCGCGTCCATACCTGATAGTCATTAAAATCATGTGCCGGGGTAATCTTTACACAGCCGGTACCAAAGTCCGCATCGACATGTTCATCGGCCAATACCGGAATATTTCGACCAGTCAGTGGCAACTCAAGATGCTCACCCAGTAGATAGGAGTAACGCTCATCAGTGGGGTTAACCGCTACGGCAAAGTCACCTAACAGGGTTTCTGGACGGGTGGTCGCGACCACCACGTGACCGGCACCGTTGCTGCGCGGGTAGCGGATGTGCCACATGTGTCCGTTTTCTTCTTTAGAAAGCACTTCCAGGTCTGAAACCGCTGTGTGTAATACCGGGTCCCAGTTGACCAGGCGTTTACCGCGATAGATCAGACCTTCTTCGTACAAACGGACAAATACTTCAGTCACCGCAGTCGACAGGCCCTCGTCCATGGTGAAACGCTCACGTGACCAGTCGAGTGAAGCGCCCATGCGGCGCAACTGCCTGGTAATGGTGTTGCCGGAGTGTTCCTTCCATTCCCAGATCCTTTCGGTAAATTTTTCTCGTCCGTAATCGTGACGTGTCTTGCCTTCTGCATTGATCAGGCGCTCAACTACCATCTGTGTGGCGATACCCGCATGGTCGGTACCGACCTGCCATAAGGTGTTGTCACCTTTCATCCGGTGATATCGGATCATGGCGTCCATAATGGTGTCCTGGAATGCATGCCCCATGTGCAAACGGCCGGTGACGTTTGGCGGCGGGATCATGATGCAGAAGTTTTCACATTCTTTTTTCTTGCTGCTGCCTTCGCAGGACTGGTCGGCATTAAAGTAACCGTTGTTTTCCCAGATTTCGTACCACTTGCTTTCGATGGCTTGCGGGTTGTAGGTTTTTTCCATTATGGACTCAGTAGCGCTAATCTAAAGCGCAGAATTATACAACATGCCGCTACAGCTTGCTGTATTTGAACGTTGATTTTGTGGTACTAAAGAGCGAGGGGCGGGCAGATATCTGTGGTCTGTTAAGTATGATCAGTCGTTTTTGCCTGTTGAAAGCTGATCGAGTATCTCTGCTGGTAATTTTTCTTCCAGTGCCTGTTGCACGAGGAAGCGCAACTGTTGCTCCAGATCAGGTATCAACTGTTTTACGATATCATCGACGATCGATTCGAGTACGATCGACTGATCCGGCACAGGGGCGATATCGTTTTCGATGCGAATATCATCGGATGGCTGAATATCGTTCTGCTGTGTCTCTTCATGCTGGATATTGAGTTCACGATCGTCAACTGTTTCAGAGTGATAATCGATCAGTGCAGATTCAATCGTTTCTGTCTCGATTTCTTCAGTATCATCGTCTGTTGTATTGATAAATTGATCAATGCTGCCAATTTCAGGTTCAGCGGCTTCAACATCGATGTTTGTGATGGCAATGTCAGCTGTTGCTATGTCGGTTTCTGCAGTAACAAATAAGTCCAAAGTGTTCTCGTCCTGATCAATATCGTTGACGTCAATATCACCAGTATTTTTCTCTTCAGGATTTACTTCGTTATCCTCGATAATATCATCGAGGATAGGAATACTTTTTGGGTCGTAATCAGGCATCTATATTTTTTTATTTGCAATCAACACAACGGTCAAGTACATACTGTGCTAGTAGCCCGACCGGCCTTCCGGTCGCACCTTTATGTGTGCCGCTCTTCCATGCTACACCGGCTATATCAAGATGCGCCCAGTGATATTTTTTAGTAAAACGCGAGAGGAAGCAGGCGGCAGTAATCGTACCAGCGCCTTTTCCGCCTATGTTCGCCATGTCTGCAAAATTGCTCTTTAACTGTTCCTGGTAGTCGTCCCACAGTGGCAGTTGCCAGCAGCGGTCACCGCTGGTCTGGCCGGAAGATAAAAGATCATTGGCCAGTGGGTTATGATTGCTGAGCAATCCGGCAGGGTGTGCTCCTAATGCCACGATGCAAGCGCCGGTCAGGGTCGCAATATCGATAACCACATCAGGATCAAATTTTTCTGCATAGGTCAGGGCATCACATAATATCAGGCGTCCTTCTGCATCCGTGTTTAATATCTCAATGGTCTGGCCAGACATGCTGGTGACAACATCACCTGGTCGGCTGGCGATGCCATCAGGCATATTCTCAACCGTAGGTATGATGCCGATGATATTGACTGGAAGCTGCAGGTCAGCACATGCACTAAGCGTACCTATGACGCTGGCAGCGCCACACATGTCGTATTTCATCTCATCCATGGCAGCGCCGGGTTTCAGGCTGATGCCACCAGAATCAAAAGTGACGCCTTTGCCAACAAAAACGATTGGGGCCTGTTTTTTGTCGCCGGCCGAGTATTCCATGATGATCAATTTACCTGGTTCACGGCTGCCTTTAGACACGGATAACAGGGCGCCCATACCCAGTTTTTCCATGTCACTTTCTTCTAGTACGGAGGTTTTTAATTTCTTGTGCTGGGCAGATAATTTGATCGCCTGTTTTGCCAGGTAATCCGGTGTACATATATTGCCAGGCAGATTGCCCAGATCTTTCGCAAGGTGGATACCGGCAGAAACGGCCATACCCTGACGCACTGCCTGCTCTCCCAGCATCAATTGACCGCGACCGTTAACACTGAAAATAAATTTTCTTAACGGACGGCGTGCTTCTTCTTTTTTAGATTTGAGCTGATTAAACTTGTACAGGCATTCGTCGATAGCTTCGACCGAGTGATGGATCTTCCAGCTGATATCTTTGCGTTTTACAGGTATCTCGGTGAGGTAAGATGCAATCTCGGTGGCACCGCTGGATTGTAGAGTTTTCACCATGTTGCAGTTTATCTTGCGGAAAGTTGTAACATCAATGTCTTTCTCTTTTCCGCAACCGACCAGCAGTACACGATCGCACAGGGTGTTCTCTACATTATGTAACAGCAGGGTGTTGCCTAAATCTCCTTCGATCTCACCACGTCGTACCAGGTTGGAGATATATCCGTTACTGGCTTTATCAATGATCTTTGCGGATGAAGAAAGTTTTCTTGATGCAAAAACCGGTATCACAACACAACCAATGCGTTGTTTTTCGGGATTGCCGCTTTTTACTGTATATTCCATGAGTTCTCCGCAGATATATGTTTGATTGTCTTACAGGAAAAAAAACTGATAGTGGAGATTGTATGCAATTTAGGGAACCGAGGGTAGTGTGATAGTTCGTTTTTTAAGGCATATAGGAGTTATCGTATCATTTATTGCCGTTTACAGAAGTTTTCAGGTTAAACTTCTGTTATTACTGGTGTAAATTTAATGAAACTGGCTGCTATACGCTTATGAAGCTGTCAATAATAGACAAATATATCGCAAAAGAGCTGTTGATAGCCTGCCTCTCTGTGCTTTTTGTGTTACTTATCATCGTGCTCAGTACCGAAGTGGTGCATTTATTGAGCTGGGTATCACAGGGGTTTATCCCGCTTACTGCATTGCTGGCATATCTGACCAACAGTCTTTTTGAATTTACCGTGATACTGATACCACTCAGTCTATTGATGGGTATATTGATCGCGTTTGGCCGTTTATACCGTGATAGTGAAATGGCTGCAATTATGTCTGCCGGTATAGGTCCAGCGCAGTGGTATCGACCTCTAATGATGATCGCAGTACCCACGACGATTTTGTTATTACTATTGATGTTATTTGTCAGGCCGATGATCAATATACACCGTGCACAAATCGCGGCAGAGATTCAGAGTCAGGCCGAAGTCGATACCTTGCTGATTGGCCAGTTTAACCGTGCCAGCAAGGGTGGCGTACTGTTTCTGGAGTCGGCGAGTAAAGACAGTAAAAACATTGATAATGTGTTTTTTCAGCAGCGCCACGAAGACAGGAGCCATGTTGACCTGGCTGCCAGCACCAGAAGCTATTTTAATGAGGATGGCCGTCGTTATATGATGATGCATGACGGTACGCATTATGTCGGTGATGCTGGGCAGGCAGATTTTAAGATCATCCGGTACAAGGAGTATGGTATCCACATCGCTGAAAAGCAGGTTGAGGCACACCTCTCGGAAAAATCCAAAAGTATCACTGAACTCTGGCAGTCCACAGTTCCCAAGGAGCAGGCAGAATTGCAGTGGCGATTTGCGCTGCCACTGGCAACTATTATCGTTGCGTTTATGGCTTTACCGCTAAGTCATACAGATCCGCGTAGCGGCCGTTATGCCAAGCTCGCGCTGGCATTGATCCTGTACCTCGTTTACTCAAACTTTCTGGGTATAGGCAAGACCTGGATCATACAACAAAAAGTCCCGTTATGGATCGGCACCTGGTGGGTGCACTATATCGCGGTCATATTTACGGTTTACCTGTTAAAGCGCAGTGGTTACCTGTACGGGTTAAGCTTCAGAAAAAAAGGAGTACAGGGTGGTTCTTGACCGTTATATAGCAAAGTCAGTTACTTCGGGTTGCCTGATAGCCAGTTTTGTTATGCTGTCTATTTTTGCATTCGTCGATTTTGTTTCTCAGTTAAATAGTGTTGGTACTGGTGATTATGGCGCACTGCAGGCTGCAGTATTTGTTCTGTTACGCCTGCCGCAGAGGTTATATGATCTGTCACCATCGATACTGTTGCTCGGCGGGATACTGTCTTTAGGTGCGATGGCAGCAAATTCAGAACTGATCGTGATGCGTGCATCAGGTATCAGCGTGATGCGCATCACGCGTTCGGTGCTGCAAACTGGTTTATTCATAGCGATCATGGTGGCTCTGCTGGGAGAATATGTGGTGCCATCAACAACTCGAATGGCAAAAACATATCGCGCTGAAGCAATGGAGAAAAAACTGATCGTTGGTGGCTCCAATGATATCTGGGCACGTGATGGCAACCGTTACGTCAATGTGAAACAGATTCTGCCTGATCATCAACTGCGTAACATACGTGTATATGAACTGAATGATAATCGCCAGCTAAACAGAATAATCCATGCTAAACATGCGCAATATCTAAATGATGAATGGGTGCTGGATAAAATAAGTCAGTCTGAAATATCAGCCACAGGCGTAACCACAACATTCGAAAAGCAGCTGAAAATGAAACGCCTTATCCTGCTGGAGCTGTTTACTGTCCTCGAGCTGGAGTCCAAAGACATGTCGGCCGAAGAATTACTCACTTACAGTGAGTATCTGCAGGAGAACAAACTGGATGATGGTGAATATAAGCTGGCGTTCTGGATAAAGATATTTACCCCGCTGACCTGTCTGGCGATGCTGATGATCGCCATGCCTATCGTATTTACTACCACACCGCGCAGTGGCGGTGTCGGCCAACGTCTGATGATTGCTTTGCTTATCGGTATCATCTACTTCGTGATTAACCGTTCTATCAACCATCTAGGTCTGGCGTTAAATATTGCGCCAATATTGAGCGCTGCAATACCACTGATCATGGTCATGGTCGTCAGCCTGTACTTTATGAGCCGGGTAAAATAAAGACTGTTTTTTTGAGTCAGTTGTTATTGGACTGTTTACTTATTTGTACGTAAATCGATAAGTACTGTTTTACTGATCAGGTCATGCCAGCAGCGGTTCTTTTTATCAAAGAAGGCCCACAAAAAACCCAGCGTCATAAACCCCCATGAGAAGAACGCTGTGATGAATCGCAGCGCTGTCTTCTTCCAGCTTACGGGCTCGTCATTATCTGTGACTAGCCTGATGTGCCAGGTCTTCATGCCTAATGTCTGTCCACCATTTATCCAGAACCAGGAGAAATACAGGTAACAGATACTGAACATGCTGATTATATAAAGTGGCCGAAAATTGCTGTCAGTTTCTATAGCTTTACCCTGATTTATCGCCATTGCGACTGCGGCAACGATAAAAAGGATTGCGAACAATAAAAAGCAGTCATAAAGAATTGCAAACAGGCGTCTGAATAAACCGGCATATCTCAGTTCTGTAGTAGTTGGTCTGGTCATAAAGAAGTTTTGTAGTTAATCATTTAGTAAGTGCTGGATGTTATGTGAAATGGGTCGCAAGCAGCATATTTACTGGTGATGAATGTTAACAGGAATCCTTGTATTTGGTTAAGTATGATATATGCTCGTTAAAGAAGCATTTAATGCATTGTTCTTATTTTTTGGACTTTTTTGCGAGATGGATTATGAAACTTAAACATATAATTAGTGGCAAGATTTTGTCTGCGGTCGCCTTATCAGTATTTTCTCATGCGACCTATGCGATTCCCTTTGCCTTTGAAGGCCGTTCACTGGGTATGGGCGGTGCTGCTGTTGCGACTGCCGATTTAGCTACTGCAGCATGGGCCAACCCGGCCATGTTAACCAATCAAAGGCCTTCGGATGATTTTTCATTGTTACTTGGTATCGGCGCATTTGGTAGAGATAATGATGACCTGGTAACAGATATCGACAACTTTCAGGCTGCAGATGAGCGTAGGCAGGCCGCGATAGATTCGGGTGACGCTGCTGGTGCGGCTGAAGCATTACTCGATATGTCTAATATCGTTGCCGGCATTGGTGGTAAAGACCTGGCAGTTGATACGACTGGAGTTGCGGCCATGGGTATCGCATTTGATTCGTTTGCCATGGCCATCAGTATACGCGGTGATGCAATCGCAGCAGGTACGGTAACCAATCAGTCATGCCAGATATTAACTGCTGGATGTGATCCCACCGAAGTGACCAACCCCAATTTTAATATCTTGAATATAGAAGGGGTGGTATCAACTGAGTTTGGCCTGTCCTTTGCTAAGGCTTTTCGAGTTTATGACAGAAAGTTCTCCGTTGGCATTAAACCGAAGGTCGTAGATCTACAGGGGCTAAGTTATCAGGAGTCTATCCTTACTGTTGATAGTCTCGACAGTATCAAAGATCCGAAGAATAAAACAGACCTGGGCACCTTTACTTCGGTCGATATAGGGCTCGCTTACGATATAGCGAAATCGTTTCGTTTAGGTTTGAATGTGAGTAATTTGATTACGAAAGAATTTGAAGTTAATGGGCAGATATTAAACTTTGATACTGGCGCACGTCTTGGAGTGGCTTATCATAATCGTTTCCTTACCCTGGCTGTAGATTATGATCTTATTGAAAATGAACCTTTGCTATCGAACCCGAATTTTGGTGATCTAAAGACACAGTTCATAGCCGTTGGTGCTGAATTTAATGCTTTTGATTTTGCGCAACTACGTATTGGTGCAGCAAAAAATCTAGCGGATGGTATTTCTGATGGTGCGAAACAGACTGCATTAACAGCCGGTGTCGGTTTCTGGTTAGGCTTCAATCTTGATATCGCTGCAACCTATACAGAACGTTCGCTCGGTGGTTTTGTACAAACAGGTTTTAGGTTTTAACTCGAGTATTAATGCTTAAATAAACATAAAGGATGGTTAAAAAATATTTTTTATCTGGAATAAAAAACAATTTCATCGTTTAAGTGTTTTATTTGGTTGATAAAATAAATTTGTAATTTATAAAAAAAGTTTGCTAAATTAGAATTTCGTTTTATACTTTTGAACGTAACTCACAAAAGGGGACTTCGAAGATGGCTCGTACAACAAAGAAAAAAGCAACAAAGAAAAAAGTAGCTAAGCGTAAAGCACCTGCTAAACGTAAAGTTGTTAAGAAAAAAGTAGCTAAGCGCAAAGCACCTGCTAAGCG
>Ga0316204_10011832_pt1 | contig 10816 bp, 11 predicted proteins | sample 6monrhotite_MG_2_FD_205661 | JGI IMG/M metagenome (GOLD analysis project Ga0316204, IMG submission 205661) | Microbial mat bacterial communities from mineral coupon in-situ incubated in ocean water Damariscotta River, Maine, United States -... | ecosystem: Environmental > Aquatic > Marine >... | reverse complement strand
CCCTCCAGGTACCCGAGGGGGGCATCGTTGCCCTCCTCGGCGCCAACGGAGCCGGCAAGTCGACGACGCTTAAATCGATTTCCAATCTGCTGCGTGCCGAACGCGGCGACGTCACCAAGGGCAACATTGAATACAGGGGCGAGCGTATTGATATGCAGACCCCGGCCGATCTGGTCAAAAAAGGCGTTATCCAGGTCATGGAAGGGCGCCACTGTTTTGAACATCTGACGGTCGAAGAAAACTTGATGACGGGTGCGTACACGCGCGCCGACGGCAAGTCCGCCGTCGCTGAATCACTTGAAAAAGTGTATCATTATTTCCCTCGTCTGCGAGAGCGCCGTACCAGTCAGGCCGGATATACATCCGGCGGCGAACAGCAGATGACCGCGCTGGGGCGCGCCTTGATGGCCAACCCGAAACTGATCTTGCTGGATGAACCGTCCATGGGGTTGGCGCCGCAACTGGTCGAAGATATTTTTAGCATTGTCGAGCAATTGAACAAGAAAGAAGGCGTCAGCTTTCTGCTCGCCGAACAAAATACCATGGTTGCCCTGAAACATGCCGATTATGGCTACATCCTTGAAAATGGCCGGGTTGTCATGGAAGGCGAGGCCAAGTCCCTGGCCGAAAACGAGGACGTCAAGGAGTTCTATCTGGGGCTCAGCACCGCAGGACGTAAAAGCTTCCGTGACGTCAAACATTATCGCCGCCGCAAGCGCTGGCTGGCTTAAGAGAGAACCATGACCGATTTTTACGACGATCTGGAAACCCGGTCCGACGACGCCCGGGAAGCAGCCCTGATGGCGGCTTTGGCCGTGCAGGTTGGCCATGCCAAGGCAAGCGCTCCCTACTTTGGTGCGCTGCTGGCCGATGTCGATGCACCGTCGGTCCTGTCACGCGAGGCGCTGGCCAAATTACCCGTGACCCGTAAATCAGCGCTGATCGAAGCCCAAAAAGCGAATTACCCGTTCGGTGGCCTGACGGCCATGGCGACGGGAAACCTCGCCAGAATTTTTCAGTCACCGGGGCCAATTTATGACCCCGAGGCCAAGAGCGACGATTTTTTCCGTACCGCGCGCGGCTTGTATGCCGCCGGTTTCAGGGCCGGTGATGTGGTGCACAACACGTTTTCCTATCACCTGACGCCGGGTGGCTTCATCATGGATGCGGGCGCGCGGGCGCTCGGTTGCGCGGTCATTCCCGCCGGCGTCGGCAATACCGAACAACAGCTTGACGTGATTGGCGACTTGCAGCCGGTCGCTTATGCCGGGACCCCGTCGTTCCTTAAAATACTTCTCGAAAAGGCCGAGGCAGCGGGCGTTGATGCCAGCTGTTTCAAGAAGGCGACCGTGGGTGGTGAATATTTTCCTCCGGCCCTGTGTGCGGAATGGGAAGCGCGTGGAATCATGGCCTACCAGACCTATGCCACCGCCGATTTGGGCCTGATCGCCTATGAAACGTCGGCGCGGCAAGGTATGACCGTTGATGAAGGCGTGATCGTTGAAATCGTCCGTCCCGGCACCGGTGATGTGGTTCCTGACGGCGAAGTGGGCGAGGTTATTGTCACTTTGTTTTCAAAGGAATACCCGCTGATCCGCTTCGCCACCGGCGATCTTTCCGCCGTGCTTGCCGGGCCAAGCCCGTGTGGCCGAACCAATATGCGCCTGAAGGGCTGGATGGGCCGGGCCGACCAGTCGACCAAGGTCAAAGGCATGTTCGTGCGCCCCGAACAGATTGCCGAAGTCCAAAAACGACACCCAGAAATTTCCCGTGCGCGCCTGGTTGTCGATACACAAGAGGGCCGCGATGCCATGACCTTGTACTGTGAATCCGATCAAAGCGCCGGCAGCCTTGTCGATGCCATCCGCGAGACGCTTCAGGCCGTATGTAAATTGAAGGGCGATGTGGAGCTCGGCGCTCCGGGCAGTTTGGCCAATGATGGTATCGTCATCGAGGACAAGCGTTCCTACGATTGAGGCCAATTTATCCCTTGGATATTGTTGGCCCATCAGGCTGTTCATGATCAGAAAAAATCATGGTTTTGCCGCAATTGGCAGGTTCCGCGTCATAATGCTGCCACAGTCCCCCTGCTAAATATAATCACTGCGGATATCCCCCTTATCCGTATCCCAGAGGTACCCCTCTCTGGTCTACAAAAGGGGCAACTCGTTGCCCCGATCATTCGGCCGGATTTCGCTCCCTGCGGTCCGGCCGATTTTTCGTCCGGCTTTATGCCGACAATGCTTTCTCGAAATGGCGATATGGGATACCTTTCGTGCCAGTTGCATCGGGCACGAATATTACAGGCTTCCCATGGGCAAATTTAGCGGCACAAACCTGACCTGCATTCGCGGCGAACGCCGGGTGTTCAGCGGTCTCGATTTCAGCATCGAAGACGGCGGCGCGCTGGTCTTGACCGGACCGAACGGAAGTGGCAAGTCCAGCCTGCTCAGGCTCATGGCCGGCCTGCTTACGCCTGCCGAAGGAGCGCTCACCTGGAACGGCGAGGCGACGTCTGAAGACCCTGAAAGCCATGGCGGCCGTTTGCATTATGTGGGCCACCTTGATGCCGTCAAGCCGATGCTTAGCGTGGCCGAAAATGTCTCGTTCTGGGCTTCCTTGCGGGTTGCAGACAAGGGCCTGAAAGATCTTGTCGCCGGTGCCCTGGATGCCTTTGGTATTTTGCACCTGGCCGATGTTCCGGGACGTTTTCTTTCCGCCGGCCAAAAGCGCCGGGTCAACCTGGCACGGATCGCCGCAGCACCGGCACCGCTGTGGTTGCTTGACGAACCGACCACGGCATTGGACCGGGCAACCATCAAAGACCTTGAACGGCTTGTTGCCAGCCACCGGACGGCAGGCGGCATGGTTATTATTTCGACCCATTCTGACTTGCGACTGAATCCCGCTGAAAACCTGGACCTGGCAACCTGTACCACCCGTCCTTTGACAGAGCAGCTGGCGCAATGATTGGTTTCATCCATATTTTACGGCGCGACCTTCGCCTGGCCCAGCGTCAGGGTATGGACAGTGTGATGGCGGTGATGTTCTTCGTCATTGCTGTCGTCCTGTTCCCCTTTGGTGTCGGCCCGGAACCCAATATCCTGGCCCGGATCGCCGCCGGTGTTATCTGGGTGGCGGCGTTGATGTCGTCCATGTTGTCGCTGGAGCGCCTGTTCCAGACCGATTATGAAGACGGCAGCCTGGAATTGCTGACCCTGTCGCCGATCACCCTTGAAATTGCAGTGCTGGCGAAAATCGTCGGCCACTGGTTAACCACCGGACTACCGCTGATCGTTGCAGCACCGTTGTTGGGCGTGTTGTTGAACATGCCGGTGGATGGTTTCCCCATGCTGATATTGGCGCTTGCACTGGGGACGCCATCGTTGAGCCTGATCGGGGCGGTTGGCGCTGCCCTTATTCTGGGCTCGCGGCGAGGCGGCGTGCTGCTGTCATTGCTGATTTTGCCCTTGTATATACCGATCCTGATTTTTGGTGTCAGCGCCGTGGATGCGGTTATCGGCGGCTTCGATGCCAAGCCGCAACTGCTGATTATGGGTGGTTTTTTACTGGCGGCGTTGCCGCTGTGTCCGTGGGCGGCATCGGCGGCGGTGCGTCAGGCCGTGGAATGAGGCAGCTTAGCGTGACAATGGCGCGATCAGCCATTAAATTGACACTTTCTGGGGTTTAATACGAAACTATGTCCATGCTCTTTCATCGTTTTGCCAATCCAACGCGGTTTTTGCGTCTTGCCGCTGTTCTCCAGCCCTGGATGGCGGGCTTGACCATCGTCCTGGGCGGTGCCGGGCTATACCTTGGATTGCTCAGTTCTCCTGCCGATTACCAGCAAGGCGAAAGTGTGCGGATCATGTATGTGCACGTGCCGGCGGCGTGGATGGCGATGTTTGTTTATACGGGCATGGCCGTGTCGGCGGCGGTGGGTCTGATCTGGAAACACCCGCTGGCCGAAGTGATCGCCAAATCCAGCGCCCCCATCGGTGCCTGTTTTACGTTTTTGGCCCTGTTTACCGGGGCCCTTTGGGGCAAGCCCATGTGGGGGGCCTGGTGGGTTTGGGATGCACGACTGACGTCTATGTTGGTGCTGTTTTTCCTGTATCTGGGCTATATGGCGCTGAACGAGGCGTTTGACGATCCCAGTCGAGGCATCAAGGCATCTTCGATTTTGGTTCTGGTTGGCGTCGTCAACGTGCCGATCATCAAGTTTTCCGTCGACTGGTGGAATACCCTGCATCAACCTGCCAGTGTTTTTAAAATGGGGGGGCCGTCAATTGACCCGTCCATGCTGTGGCCATTGTTGCTAATGGCTGTCGCGTTCAACACGTATTATGTCTGGGTCTTGTTGATCCGGGTGCGGGCGGAAATTATCGCCAACCGTGTCCGTGTCCTGCGCCTGAAACAAGTTCACGGCTGACCCGGAACAAAGACCGAAAGGGAAGTCATGGCAGCACTAACGGAATATTTCACCATGGGCGGCTATGCGGGCTATGTCTGGGCGTCATATGGCGTTACGGCCATATTGCTGCTGGTGATGTTGATCGCCAGCCAACGTCTGCTGCGCCGTAATCAGGCGACCCATGAACAGTTGGCGCCCGCCGAACTGGAAAAAAACAAGGACGGAACCGTTGAAGAGAAAACATAAGCGACTGACATTCGTTGGTGTCGCCCTGCTTTTGCTGGCAGGCGCTGTCGGATTGATGCTGAACGCCTTTGAAGAAAGCATCGTGTTCTTCCATAGTCCGACCGATATTGCCGAAAAACCGGTGACGCCGGATCGTCGCATGCGTCTTGGCGGCCTGGTTGAAGAAGGCAGTGTCGAAAAGATGGCCGATGCCGTCGTCGTTTTCAAGATTACCGATCTGGCTAATTCAACCAGGGTGACCTACCGTGGTATCCTTCCCGACCTGTTCCGCGAAGGTCAGGGTGTGGTCGCCGAAGGAACCTATGCCGACGGTCTGTTTACCGCCGATGAAGTGCTGGCCAAGCACGACGAAAATTACATGCCGCCCGAAGTCGCAGACGCTTTGAAGAAATCCGGGAAGTGGGATGAAATGAGCGATGAAATGAAGCGCCAGGGCATGATCACAAAGGAGACGCAGCAATGATCGCTGAAGCAGGTCATTTTGCCCTGGTCCTGGCTTTGTTCGTAGCCGTGGTTCAGGCCGTGGTGCCTATGGTTGGTGCCCATCGCGGCAATGAAACGTGGATGGCCATGGACCGACCGACGGCAATTTCGCAGGTCTTTCTTGTCGCCTTTGCCTTTGGCTGCCTGACCTATTCGCATGTCGTGTCCGATTTTTCCGTACTCAACGTCTATCAGAATTCCCATTCTGAAAAGCCCATGCTGTACAAGGTCGCCGGCGTTTGGGGCAATCACGAAGGCTCGCTTTTGTTGTGGGTCTTTATTCTTGCCCTGTTCGGTTCTGCGGCTGCCTTCTTTGGCAACAATTTACCGCCCACCCTGCGGGCCCGGGTGCTGGGCGTTCAGGCCATGGTATCGGTCGGATTTTACCTGTTTATGCTGCTGACCTCAAACCCGTTCGAACGCATGCTGCCTGCCGCACCCGATGGCAAGGGGCTCAATCCCTTGCTGCAAGACCCGGGACTGGCCTTTCATCCGCCGTTTTTGTATCTGGGTTATGTTGGTTTTTCCATGGCCTTTTCGTTTGCCATCGCCGCGCTTATCGAGGGCCGGGTCGATGCCGCGTGGGCGCGCTGGGTACGACCGTGGACTCTGGCCGCCTGGTCTTTCCTGACCATCGGCATCGTGCTGGGGTCGTGGTGGGCCTATTACGAACTGGGTTGGGGCGGCTGGTGGTTCTGGGACCCCGTTGAAAATGCATCATTTTTACCGTGGTTGGCGGGAACCGCCTTGTTGCATTCGGCCATCGTTGTGGAAAAACGTGACACCATGAAAGCCTGGACCATCTTCCTGGCGATTTTGGCGTTTTCCATGAGCCTGCTTGGAACCTTCCTGGTTCGTTCGGGCGTGCTGACCTCGGTGCACGCCTTTGCTACGGACCCTGAACGGGGTGTTTTCATCCTGATGCTGCTGTTGGTCGTCATTGGCGGTTCGCTGGTCTTGTTTGCCATTCGCGCACCGGCATTGAAAAGCACCGGCGTATTCAAACCGGTTTCGCGTGAAGGCGGTTTGTTGCTGAATAATCTTGTGATGTCGGTGGCCGCTGCGGTGGTCCTTTTGGGCACGTTGTATCCATTGTTCCTGGATGCCGTCGGCGGTGCCAAGGTTTCGGTGGGGCCGCCTTTCTTCAATATGGTCTTTATCCCGCTGATGATGCCGATGCTGGTGGCCATGGGCGTCGGTCCCATGCTGTCGTGGAAACGCTCGGACCTGGGTGCCATTGCCAAACGCATGCGCCTGGCTTTCATATTGTCCATTGTCGCCGCCGCTGCCGCCTGGTCATACGATACGGGGGCACCCTTCTTCGCCATCATGGGTGTCGGCGTAGCGCTTTGGCTGTTTTTGGGAACGCTGATTGAATTGGCCGAAAGAATACGGCTGTTTAAAGTGCCGTTGAGTGATGCCCTCAAACGCCTGGTGCGTCAACCGCGCGCCTCGTGGGGCATGACGCTGGCCCATGGCGGCCTGGCAATCATGATTGCGGGCATGGCCGGTGCCGGGGGCTGGAAGTCCGAAAGTATTCAGGTCATGACGCCTGGTGAAACGGTTCAGGTCGCAGGTTACGACTTTACCTTCAGGGGGGCCGAAGACGGACAAGGGCCCAACTATACCATCATTCGCGGCGTCTTTGACGTCAGCAAGGACGGTAAACCGATTATCGACCTGCATCCGGAAAAACGCGACTATCCGGTGCGCCAGATGCCAACCACTGAAGCGGCGATCCACACCATGTTCACGGGCGATCTCTATGCCGTGATTGGCGATCATGAAGGAACGGAAGGTGGCTATGTCACCCGAATTTACTTCAACCCGCTGGTCGTCTGGATGTGGTTCGGTACCTTGGTCATGGTTGCGGGTGGGGTGATTTCCATATCCGACAGGCGATATCGTATCGGTGCTCCGGCACGTCATCGCACAAAATCGACAGCGGTAGAAGCTTGAGGTCATATTGAAATGAAGCGTTTCACTTACCTGCTGCCGCTGGCCGTTTTTCTGGTGATTGCCGGCTATTTTGCGGTTGGATTGACGCTCGACCCGAAAAAACTACCCTCGGTCCTGATCAATCAGGAGGTGCCGGAATTTTCACTGGCACCGATCAAGGGATCCGACAGGGGTTTCTCCAGCGCCGATCTTAAAGGCCAGGTCAGTATCGTGAATATTTTCGGCTCGTGGTGTTACGCCTGCCTCGCCGAACATCCCGTACTGATGCGAATCAAGGAACAAGAACTGGTTCCCATCTATGGTATCGACTGGAATGAAAAAGATCCCGATGCCGGCCCAGCCTGGCTTCAGAAACAGGGCAACCCCTACAGCCTGGTTGGTGATGATCCCGATAGCAAGGCGGCCATTGCTTTTGGTGTGACCGGCGCGCCAGAAACCTTCTTTATCGATAAGCGCGGCTTCATCCGGTACAAACATACCGGGCCGATTACCGTATCCCTTTGGAAACAAACCCTGTACCCGCTGATTGAGGAGTTGCGCAAGCAATGAAAAATCTGTTTGTAGCGCTGGCAGTCCTGCTGGCTTGTTCGCAAGCCTTTGCCGTTGAGCCCAGTGAAATTCTGGATGATCCGGTGCTCGAATCGCGGGCTCGCGAGATCAGCAAGGAACTCAGGTGCGTGGTCTGTCAAAACCAGTCGATTGATGATTCAAACGCCGACCTTGCGCGCGACATGCGCGTATTGGTGCGCGATCGCGTGCGGGCGGGCGACAGCAATCAGCAGGTCCTTGATTACATGGTTTCCAGGTACGGTGATTTTGTCCTGCTGACGCCGCCGTTCAAGGCCAGCACCTATGCCCTGTGGTTGGGGCCCGGTCTGATCGGTATCTTGGGCATTTTTGCCTTGGTGAATTTCTATCGGTCCAGGTCCAAACTCGAAACCGCTTCGGGCGCGCCTTCCCAAACGGTGGTGGCGGGTTTAAGCGAAGACGAACAAAAACGGTACGACAAATTGTTGGAGAATGATCAGGTATGAGTGGCGAAACCCTTCCGTTGTGGGGGCTTGTCGCCGCCGTTACGATTATCACCCTGATTATTTTGGTTGTCCCTTTGATGCGCCGTCGGGGAGCTGCTTCGGCCGCTCGCGAAGTGTATGACATTAATGTCTACAAGGATCAGCTTGAGGAAATAGACCGCGACCTTGACCGTCGGTTAATGGACGAGGCCCAAGCCGCGGCCGCCCGGGTTGAAATCAAGCGCCGCATGCTGTCCTCGGCCAGTCAGGTCGATACGAGGAAACAGGAAGAAAAAAGCGACGTTACGCCGTCATCCAATCTGGTGATGATCGTGGCCATCGTACTTGTGTTGCCTGCTGCTGCGCTGGCCACGTATTTACACCTGGGTCGACCGGGTCAGCCTGATCTGCCTTTTGCCGAGCGTCCGGCACCGACCCGCCTTGCCGCCAATGTGGAAAACAGGGAATTAAGCTCGGTCACCGAACAACTGAAAAACCGCCTGCAACGTGAACCTGATGATCTGCGGGGCTGGATGCTGCTGGGTCGCAGTTATATGTCGCTTAGCCAGTTTGCTGATGCCGCCGAAGCCTATGGCCGGGCATATGGATTAAGTGGCGAAGACGGTGAAATCGGATCTGAATATGCAGAAGCATTGTCGTTGGCCGCCGATTCGGTGATCACGCCGCTGGCCCATGGCATTTTTAGAGACGCCCTTCTCACAGATCCCTTGAATGCCAAGGCCCGGTTTTACCTGGCCATGAAGCTGGCGCAAGACGGCGATATTCAGGGGGCACTGCAAGGGTGGATCGACCTGGCCGCTTTGTCGGACCCGAATGCCCCGTGGATGCCGGTGCTGTCGGCACAAATCAGCCGTGCGGGACAGGAAATTGGTGTCGACCCGCAAACCATGGAACCCTCGCCCAAAATCAAGGTTCTGGCCGCTTCAATGCCCAAGGCCGCGCCGCAAATGACGCCTGTGCCTCAAGCCTCAGCACCGGTGGCAGGCCCGGGTCCCAGCCGCGCCGATGTGGAAGCCGCCGCCGAAATGTCGGGTGACGATCGCAACGCGATGATCAGGTCCATGGTCGAACGTCTGGCCGACCGCCTGAAGGACGAGCCCGGCGATAAAGCCGGTTGGCAACGTCTGGAACGGGCTTACCGTGTTCTTGGCGAAACAGCCAAGGCCGATGAAGCCGCCGCCGCCGCCCAGAAGCTGCCCTGAACCCACACTAAGGGGTGTTGCAAATTTCTCGCGCACCAAGGATAAAGCTCAAAATTCAGCGGCAACTTCCTCTTGGACAGAGGTCGATTGACCAAGCGCAACAGTGAGGGTTCTTTATGTCTCAGTTTAAAACCATCGATGATCTGGATGTGGTCGGTAAACGGGTGCTGGTTCGTGCCGATTTAAACGTACCCATGAGCGACGGCAAGGTGACCGACACCACCCGTATCGACCGCACGGTGCCGACCATCAACGAGCTTTCTAACAAGGGTGCGAAGGTAATTGTGTTGTCGCACTTTGGCCGCCCCAAAGGGCAGATCGTTCCGGAACTGTCGCTCGCACCTATTGCCGAGGCACTGGCCGTGGCCTGCACCCAACCGGTCAAGTTTGCTTCTGATACCATTGGTCCGCAGGCAGAAAAGCTCATAGCCGATATGGCTGACGGCGATATCGTGATGCTGGAAAACCTGCGCTTCAATGCCGGTGAAGAAGCCAATGACCGTATCTTCACAGTTAATTTATCGAAGCTGGGCGACGCCTACGTCAGTGATGCATTTTCCTGTTCCCATCGGGCCCATGCCTCGACCGAGGGGTTGGCCCATCTGTTGCCCGCCGCCGCCGGGCGCCTGATGCAGGTCGAAGTCGAATCCCTTGCCAAGGCGTTGGAAAATCCTGAAAAGCCGGTCGCCGCCGTCGTGGGCGGGGCCAAGGTATCGACCAAGATGGAAGTGCTGGGCAATTTGTCTGCCAAGGTTGAAGTGCTGATCATTGGCGGCGGAATGGCCAACACCTTCTTGTTTGCGCAAGGTTTCGATGTGGGCAATTCCTTGTGTGAGAAGGATATGGCCGATGAAGCTCGCGGGATTCTGGAGCGGGCGGAAAAGGCCGGTTGCCAGATTGTCCTTCCCGTGGATGGCGTTGTCGCACGCGAGTTCAAGGCGGGTGCCGCCAGCGACATCGTCGCCCTGAATGAAATTCCCGCTGACGCCATGATGCTCGACATCGGGCCCGCGTCTATCGCTGATGTTTCGGCGCGCCTGGAAAAATGCAAGACCCTGGTCTGGAATGGTCCCTTCGGCGCCTTCGAGATCGAGCCTTTCGATGTCGGTACAAACGCGGTCGCGCAGGCCGCGGCACGCCTGACCCGGGACGGCAAGTTGCTTAGCGTTGCCGGTGGTGGCGACACGGTGGCGGCGTTGGCTCATGCCGGAGTTAGCGATGATTTTTCTTATGTGTCGACAGCAGGTGGCGCCTTCCTGGAATGGATGGAAGGCAAAAAACTACCTGGCGTAGAGGTGCTTAGAAAGTAGCTATTGCCCCGTTTTGTTTCCGTCGGCGGGCTAAAAATCCTTGATCAGTTTGGTCGTTTCCGGGTCAAGGAACCCGGCAATCGTCGCATCGGTTTCCAGATGCAATGCCAGGTTTAGGTCACCCGATGCCGATTGGTTCAAAACACGTTTCATGGCGCGCACCGAAAG
>Ga0316204_10011831_pt1 | contig 10816 bp, 6 predicted proteins | sample 6monrhotite_MG_2_FD_205661 | JGI IMG/M metagenome (GOLD analysis project Ga0316204, IMG submission 205661) | Microbial mat bacterial communities from mineral coupon in-situ incubated in ocean water Damariscotta River, Maine, United States -... | ecosystem: Environmental > Aquatic > Marine >... | reverse complement strand
ACCCACTTGCGAATTTGCTCTGCATAAGTGCGAATGTAATCCGTTGCAACAACTACCGGGCCACGTTTGTCTTTTAAAGACTTCTCAACAAAACTCACACGCTTGTCTTCTAATGGATGTAACATATTCCAGCGATCCACATCTTCGCCGTCACGTTTTAATTCATTAAAGCTGGTTACACTCCAGATGTCTGCATCAATTGACCAGTCTTTATCCAGCAACTCAGCGGCAGCAATCACTTCACGTAAAATTGTGCCTGAACCCATCAGCTGCACTTTCTTACGACGTTTACCACCGCCCTGTACAAGATACATGCCTTTAACAATACCGTCTTCTACACCTTTAGGCATTGCGGGTTGCTGGTAATTTTCATTCATCACTGCGATGTAATAAAACACGTTTTCCTGGTTCTGATACATGCGACGCATACCGTCCTGAATAATCACCGCCAGTTCATATGCAAAAGCAGGATCGTAAGATACACAGTTTGGGATGGTGCCTGAGACCATAAAGCTATGACCATCCTGATGTTGCAAACCTTCACCGGCAAGTGTTGTTCTGCCAGCTGTGCCGCCTATGAGGAAACCACGCGCCTGCATGTCCCCTGCCATCCATGCAAGGTCACCAATACGCTGGAAACCAAACATAGAGTAATAGATATAAAATGGAACCATGTTTACAGCATGAGTACTGTAAGAAGTTGCAGCGGCAATCCATGAAGACATTGCACCAGCTTCGTTAATACCTTCTTCTAAAATCTGCCCTGTTTTATCTTCCTTATAAAACATAACCTGTTCTTTATCCTGAGGCGTATACAACTGCCCCACAGAAGAGTAAATACCTAACTGACGGAACATGCCTTCCATACCGAAAGTACGTGCTTCGTCTGGCACGATGGGCACTACATATTTGCCCATTTTCTTGTCACGGGTAATCAGTGTTAATAAACGAACAAACGCCATCGTCGTTGACATTTCACGATCACCAGAACCTTTGGTGATCGGCTCGAAAACCGACAGCTCAGGCACTTCTAAAGGTACAGCCAAACGCTGACGAACTGGCATTGGGCCACCCAGCTTTTCACGCTGAGCTTTCATATATTTCATTTCTTCAGAGTTTTCATCCGGGCGATAGTATTCGCACTTCGCCGCCTGCTCATCCGTAATAGGAATATTGAAACGATGCTTATAAGCGATCATTTCATCTTCATCTAATTTCTTCTGCGAGTGCGTGCGCATCTGGCCTTCACCCGCAGCGCCCATGCCATAACCTTTAACACTATGCGCAAGAATAACCGTTGGCTGGCCGTCGCGCTTCGAGGCTTCTGCATAAGCCGCATAGACTTTAAATGGGTCATGACCACCACGGTTTAAACGCCAGACATCTTCATCTGACATATCTGCAACCATTGCTTTAAGTTCCGGGTACTTACCAAAAAAGTGTTCACGCACATATGCGCCATCTTTGGATTTATAATTCATGAAGTCGCCATCAACCGCTTCAAGCATACGCTTTTGCAGTAAGCCATCATGATCCTTCGCTAGCAACGGATCCCAGTAGCTACCCCAAAGTACTTTAACGACTTTCCAGCCAGCACCACGGAATACCGCTTCGAGCTCCTGGATGATTTTTCCATTACCACGCACCGGGCCATCTAAACGCTGTAAGTTACAGTTAATAACAAAGGTCAGGTTATCCAGCTTTTCACGGGAGGCTAATGAAATAGCCCCCAAAGATTCAGGCTCATCGGTTTCACCGTCGCCCATAAAACACCACACATTACGATCACGTGTATCTGCCAGGCTACGGTCTTGCAGGTACTTCATAAAGCGCGCCTGGTATATCGCAGAAATCGGGCCCAAGCCCATTGAAACAGTCGGGAACTGCCAGAAGTCAGGCATTAACCAGGGATGCGGATATGAAGACAGGCCATTGCCGTCCACTTCCTGGCGAAAGTTATCCAGCTGACCTTCGTTTAAGCGGCCTTCCAGGTAAGCACGAGAATACATGCCAGGAGCTGAGTGCCCCTGGAAGAATACCAGGTCGCCGCCATGCTCATGATTTGGCGCACGCCAAAAATGATTAAAACCGACATCATAGAGTGTTGCAGCTGATGCGAAACTAGCAATATGGCCACCTAATTCAGATGCTTTACGGTTGGCTTTAACCACCATTGCCGCGGCATTCCAGCGAATCAACGCACCAATACGACGCTCTACACTTCGGTCCCCAGGCATATTGGGCTGAAGGTGAGTAGGAATGGTATTTACATAAGCGGTAGTGGCTTTATGCGGAAGATTAGCCCCAGAGCGTCTAAGCTTATCGATCATCTGTTCCAGAAGATAATGCGCACGATCAGCACCATCTGCTTGTAATACCCCTTCAATCGCCTCAAGCCATTCATGGGTTTCCTGATGATCAATATCCTGATCATTATTCGCTGTGGACATACTCTCTCTCCAGTTCCCGTGCTTTCCTGGCTGACACATATATATAAGGTGAAATAGCCAAACACTAATAATATCTGTCCGACACTTTAATATTATACTGATTAAAATCAAGTCTTTATTACAGCGCTAAAATTATAAGCTTAAATATCAATAACTTACAATCATGAAATAATTTTATAGTGATTAAGTATAGCTGGATATTATGAAAATATAGCTTTTATTGGCGAGATTTTGACTTACGACTTACGACTTACGACTTACGACTTACGACTTACGACTTACGACTTACGACTTACGACTAAGCTTCATCTTCCCAGTCATAATACGCAACAACAGAATTCCCCTTTCCCAGAACCTTCATTTCAGTACAAAGCGAAGAGATTAGCTTCAGCCCTCGTCCAGAGTACTGATTTTTTGTCACCTGATTAGCCGGTGTATGGCTATAACCTTCTCCACTATCTGTCACATACATACTCAACCGACCACCACCATGTTGATGCAATTCATGTTGCAATGTGACCTGAATATGCCCTTCCTGCATTGACTCCAGCCTTGATTGTTTTTCATTATAATAATCCATATAACCCTGAGGAGTAGCTTTCATTGATGAGTCAAGCTTTAACACCCCATGATCCAGGGCATTTGCAAACATTTCTGTCAGAACCGTATGTATACTGGTGCGACCATACTCAAGGGGTTGCAACTGATTTACGCTTTGCATAATATAAGGTAATACATCAAACTGCCTTAAACTTTTTATGTCCAGTGTAAACTGCATCGACCAATCAGATGGCTCTCTATGTTCATTTAAATACTCAACGTCCCTTTTATACTCAACTTTTTCTAGATGACAGTATTCCAATAAAGTTATATCGTCAGTTTGTTTTGCACCTGCACAAAATTCAGCAACATTCTCAAGAATAGAGTCAAACAATACCGCGCTTTGAGTATTCTTTTCAAAAACATCTAACAAACGCTCAAGACCATACATAGCTCCAGTTTCATTAGTTGCTTCCATTACGCCATCGGTCGCAGCATAAAGCCTGTCACCATACTGCAATGTTTCCATTTCAACCTCAAATTGAGCGGAAGTTAAACGGCTAATACCCAATGGTATATTTTTAGATTTAAATGTTCGAACAATTTTATTATTTCTGTATAAATAAATATCAGGCAAGCCAGAGTTAACAACACTAATAATATTATTACTTCTGTCTATACTTACCAAAGCAGCCGCCATGAACATTTGTGTCGGGAGTAAATCCATCAACTTTTCATTTGCTTCGACTAACATATCGGTAAATTCAAAACACTTTTGCGTCATGCTATGAAAAACATCTGTTACAGGAATAGCACCAATAGCAGCAGATAAACCATGCCCGGTAAAATCACCTATTAAAAAATTAAGGCCCTTTGTCTGGTTTTTTTCAGCAAGTATAATATCTCCATTAAACATTGACATGGGAGACATAGAGTAATTAAGACCTGTCTTCTCTCCCCGCATATCATTACTAATAATTTTATCAAAAAGCTTCTTTGAAACATTCATTTCCTGCTGCATAAGAAAATTGCTTTCTTCAATTGCTTTATTTTTATCTTCTATATTTTTGTAAAGAGAAGAGATTCGAAGCATAGAATCAATTTTTGAACTTAGAATTATGTGTTTATACGGCTTAGTAAGAAAATCATCCCCCCCTGCTTCAATACACCTGGCTAAAGCGGCATCATCAGTCATCGCTGTTAGAAATATAATAGGAATAAATCTTGTCTGTCTGCTTTTAATGATTTTTGCCGCATCATAACCATCCATTACTGGCATCATCACATCAAGCAGTACAATATCAATATCGTTCTCTTCTACTGCTGCAACAGCTAACTCGCCGTTTTCAACCTCAATAGTATTAAAACCAGACTCAGCCAGAAGAGCATGTAAAACCATTCTATTGGTGGAATCATCATCAACAATAAGTACTGTCTTTGTGGACTCATCAAGAACAGACATCATTTAACCGAATGAAAAAAGCTTATCAAAACTGGCAATAGTTAAAATTTCTTTAATGTCTTCACTAAAATTAATTAACCGTACAGAAGATGACTGAGACTCGGCATGTTCTTTTAACAACAACAACATACCGAGCGCAGAACTATCAAGGTAGTCTGTGTTGCCGAGATCAACAACATACTCGCCTCCAGAAATATTCACATTCTTATATGATTTTCGAAAATCATTGTGAAGACTAAAATCAAAGCGACCATTTATTCTAATGGTTGCGGACCTGTTATCATCAGTAGTATTAATCGATACACTCACAGCAATATCCTATTAGTATCTAGTTAAATTTTTATTAACATCTAAAAATATTTCAGAACTACACTACATATAAATACAGATTAAAACAGCTCCACATCACCCTCACCCATATCATTCTGACTCTGAGTTGTAGAATGAATATCAACTGCCTTTTCTGTTACCTGCTTTATTCTTTCATTGAACTCATCTATAAGCTCTCCCAGCTTTTCAAGAACAACCTGGCCAGAACTTATAGATGACATTTTTAACTGCATTTCATTACAAAGATCATCAACAAGACCAATATGGCTATTTAATTGTTCGCATTGTTGCCTGGCTATATCTTCAAATTGCAAAGATCTCACAGCAACATGCACACCACTTTCAACCCTAGATGCAATATCCTGAACATCAGCAAGCTTTTTATCTACATATGAATTCTTTTCATCCATTGCAGTTAACATCTCATCAACTCTTATTTTATGCTGCATGGCAACACTCATATCTTTACCTGCAATTTCACTTACAATTTTTTTGGCTTTAGATATATTTGATTTTGAATTATCTACCACTTCTCTAATTTTGTTATTAAGATTATTTGAGTTTGTTGACAATGCTCGAACTTCATCAGCAACAACAGCAAAACCTCTTCCCGCCTCACCTGCTCTTGCGGCTTCAATAGCTGCGTTTAGTGCAAGCAAATTTGTCTGATCAGCTATTGAGCCTATTTCTGATAACAGCTGGTTTACAGCTTCCATCTGTTTTTCAATATCATCTACCGTATAAACCATAGTCATACCGCCACGGCTAACCTCGGTAATATTAGTTACGAAATATTCAAGTACAACACGAGTCTCCTCTATGAAGTCATCATGCCCTTTATCACCTGAAGAATGTAACACATCGATTATTTCATGGACCAGCGATTCCTGAGCAGAGGTTTCCTGTGACATAGTTGTAAAACTATTAGACAATCCATGCACCGCGTCTGAAACAACAGTAGACATTACATTTACTTTACCCACGATTACCTGGAGCTCGTCTGCCAATAACTTATATTGTTTTTTAGAACTGGACACAACATTTATGCTTGAGTCATTATTCTGCTTATTGAACGTTTCTTCCAGCCTGGAAAACTTATTTTTGAATATTTTTAGCAATATAAAACTAGTTATAAGCCAGACTATGAGCAATAAGACAGAGCTAAATATCGCAAGCGACCCTTTGAGAAACATAAATTCAAAAACAATAATCCCAAACGAAATCGACAACGAAACAGATAGTAACTTCATATATGATAAAACTCTGTTGTTAAAATTGATAGAAAGCTATTTATATAAGCCTACATGTCATAGCCTTAAATTGAGCAATATCTTAGTATTTCATCTGCAATCTTACTTAAATTAAATTCTTTATCGACTGCACCGATTTTTACAGCCGCACCAGGCATCCCCCAAACCACACAGCTTTCCTCATCCTGAGATATATTGTAACTACCCTGCTGTTTCATTTCCAACATGCCCTGGGCACCATCTGCCCCCATGCCAGTTAACATAACTCCAACCGCATTAGGCCCTACATTTTGAGCAACCGACCTGAACATAACATCTACGCTTGGCTTATGACGATTGACTGGTGGGCCATCATTAAGCCGACATATATATTCTGCACCACAACATTCGACCAATAAATGCCTGTCACCTGGAGCAATATAAACATGACCTGGCAATATTTTTTGCCCGTCTTTGGGTTCACATACTATAACTTGTGAGTTTCTATTAACTCGTTCGGTAAATGCTCTGCTAAATGCTGCCGGTATATGTTGTGATATAACAATACCTGGTGAATCTGCTGGTAAATTTTCAAGTACTTCTTTTATTGCCTCAGTACCGCCTGTTGAAGCACCAATCGCGACAATTTTGCCTGTGGTTTTGAATCGAATCTTTCCAGTTCTTTTTTCAATAACTGCATCCGCATCCAGCTTTTTACTCGTCTTTGCTTTTAAATCACTATTTTTATACTCTCTCACCTTTGCACTGGCAGCAACCTTAATTTTCTCTATTATTAATTCTGAATAACCCTCAAGCCCGTCCTTAATATCTATTTTTGGTTTCGATATAAAATCAACAGCACCTACTTCAATAGCTTCCAATGTAATATCTGCCCCCGCCTCAGTTAATGTAGAAATCATTACAACTGGCATTGGGCGTAAACGCATTAAATTCTTTAAAAAGGTAACCCCATCCATTTTTGGCATTTCAATATCAAGCGTCAAAACATCGGGATTTAACTTTTTAATTTTATCACGAGCATCTATCGGGTCTCTTGCCGCACCAACAACTTCAAGATCTTCAGACTCGTCAATAATTGTAGTCAGCACCTGCCTCACAAGTGCCGAATCATCTACCACGAGTACTTTTATTTTTTTTTGCATATTTTTACGCTTCTAAAAAAGCTCAATATCACTTTCAACAGGTTTTTGATCAATGCGCTTACGATATGATTCTTCGCGCTTCCTTATTGTATCATTGTGCAAATTGTGTAATTTTTTCATCCTTACGCGGCCTGATTCAGGGTAATAAATAATTTTTCTTGGATATATATCACCTGTATCTTCAGAAACAACATCCAGCCCTTCCTCTTCCAGATACTCATGCACAAAGTTAATATTCTTATTACCTATATCAAGCGTTGACATATTTGAAAGAACGCGACCACCACCAAACAATTTAACTTCCATATATTTTTTGCTACCCCCTGCTTTTATAATCCCGTTTATGAGCATTTCCATTGCGAAATTCCCGTACCGTGTTGCTCCAGTTAAATGTGTTTTCCCAGAGTGTTCAACCTCACAACCCAGAGGTAACATAAAGTGGTTCATTCCGCCAATACCAAACTTAACGTCTCTAATACATGCAGAAATACATGAGCCTAACACTGTAGTAATTAGTTCGTTTTCAGTACTTACATAATATTCACCAGGCAAAAGTTTAGCCGCGAATTTATTATTTCTTTTATCCCAGTATCGTGATATGTGCTCAAGACCTTCTGGACACTTTGGAAGCTCATTATTAGCGTTGTTCAAAATCCCTGTTTTTCTAGATAAAACCACTTTATTTAACTTTCCGATAGATCGTTCTGCCAATCGACTTAAATCTGTCTGTCACTTTAAAAAGAGATTCTGAGTGACCAATAAACAGTGCAGAATTATCTGCCAACATATCTGCATATCGATCAAACAGTTCTTTCTGCGTTTCTTTATTGAAATATATCACCACATTACGACAAAACATAAAATCAAACGGCCCTCTGAATGGCCACTCATGCAACAAGTTTAATTGCTTAAATGTTATCATATCCATTAACTCACTATGCATTCTCACATTTCCAACATGTTTTCCTTTTCCTTTTTTTACATAATTTCTAAGATGTTTTTTATCGAGTCCTGTAACACGTTCTTCTTTATACACACCGCTTGCTGCGCGTTCAACCATATCAAAATCAAGATCCGACGCTAAAATTTTGATATCCCAACCGGGTTTATGTTTAAAGTAATCATTCACTGTCATTGCAATTGAATATGGTTCTTCACCAGATGAACACCCCGCTGACCAGATGCGAATTTTTTTATCTACTTTACTTTTCTCTAACTCGGGAAGAACTGTTTCAGCCAAATACTCAAAATGATGCTCTTCGCGAAAAAACGAGGTTAAGTTAGTTGTTATTGCATTTGTAAAAGAAATCAGCTCTGATTCATCACCAGCCTTCAACAGATCACAATATTCAGAAAAGTCTTTAACACCACACTGACGAATACGCCTGGCTATTCTGCTATAAACCATAGTGCGTTTAATATCGTTTAACACGATACCTGTACGCTCAGCCACTAGATTTTGAATAAAACGAAAATCCTTATCTGTAAAAGGAAATTCCTTATTCTCAAAATTCACCTGAATTTGACTGTTAGATATTTCTGCCATTGCTACCAGTACCGATTATTTAATACACATGTTTTATTAGATTTCTCTCACCTACATATAACCTGTGACATTTAAACCCACGGTTAATCATGTAATTAGCTCTAGAATTCTTCCCATTCATCATCATCATCCGCCACAGGCGTAGATGGCCTGTTAGTTCTTTTAGGTTTGTGTGATCTTGTCTTTCTTTCTACAGGAGCCGCTGGTGGTTGCTCTACCACACGTGTTTTTCTACGCTTTTTTTTCGGCACCACTTTAACTGGCTCCTCCTCTTCATCAAGCAAGAAAAAGTCCATCAACTCGTTCATTGATTTTGCTTCTTCATTCATTGACTCACTAGCGGCCGTTGCCTGTTCAACTAATGCTGCATTTTGTTGTGTCATCTCATCCATCTGTGTGATGGCTTTATTAACCTCTTCAATACCTGCAGATTGCTCCTGTCCTGCTGCAGCTATTTCTGCAATTATATCGCTTACTTTTTTTACAGCACTAACGATTTCATCAAGCGTCTTACCCGAATCATCCACAAGCCTCGAGCCTTCTTCCACTCTTTCTACACTATCGTTAATTAACCCCTTGATTTCTTTTGCTGCACCTGCAGATCTTTGAGCAAGATTTCTGACTTCAGCCGCTACAACTGCGAACCCCTTACCCTGCTCTCCCGCTCTAGCAGCTTCAACTGCAGCATTAAGAGCCAACAAATTTGTCTGGAATGCTATTTCATCTATAACACCAATAATGTCAGCAATCTTTTTACTACTGGTGTTTATCTCACCCATTGCAGAAACTGCTTTCTGTACAACCTCGCCACCTTTTTCTGCCTGATCACGTGCTGCAGCTGCAAGCTGATTAGCTTCTCGTGCATTGTCAGCATTCTGTTTTACGGTTGAGGTCATCTGCTCCATGCTTGAAGCTGTTTCTTCAAGACTCGATGCCTGCTCTTCAGTTCTCTGACTTAAATCAGAATTACCTCTTGATATTTCATCAGCAGAAGTCAAAATTGTCTCCGACCCTTCTACTATCTGATCTACCATATCTGCAAGTACCTCAGTGGTAGAGTTTAAAGCATCACGTAATTCTGCAAATTCACCTGAATACTCACCTTCCATCTGATCAGTCAGGTCACCCTCAGATAACAGCTTAATAACTCTCTGTGATTCCCTTAAAGGCTCTACAACTGCTGTCATCAGTTCATTAATACCATCACCAAGGCCTTTCATAAAACCTTTATAATTGGAAGCTTCAATTCGTGCATCAAGCTGGCCATTAACAGCATTGTCAATAAGACTCTGTATTTGTCTTTCGGCATCCTTCTGTTCTGTAATATCACGCCACTCAACCATAGCTCCCATCATTTCGCCCTGATGATCGAGTACTGCCGTAGCATTTAAACCAAATTCCAGACCACCAACCTCTATCTCTGCCTGGAAAGGCAAATTAGCTGGATGGCTGAGTAATTTACGCTGATGCGATGGATTTTTATGAAATTGATCAATGCATTGCCCTAATAAATTATTTGCATCAAAGCCGGGAAATACCTGTCTTAATTTATCCGCTCTTGCAGACAACATTTTAACCACGGCAGGATTTGCATAGGTAATCACCAGATCCATATCACAAATCATTAAGTTAGCCTGCGCGCCATCAACAGCAGATTGTAAACGTGCAACTTCCAGCTCTTTTTTTCTAATCTCAGTTACATCTGACCACTCGAGTGCATTACCTACGTAATCACCTTTATCATTCATGGTCGCTGTTACATTAAGTTCAAACCTTAAGTCACCAACAGCAATATCTGTTTTATATGGGAGGTTACCTGGATTAGAAAGCATCTGACGCTGGTGTTCAGGATTTTTATGAAATGAATCTATGCAGCTTCCAATAATTGATTTATGGTTAAACCCGGGGAATGCTGCGGCAAACTGCATCTGATATTTGGCCAGTAAATCCATGGTTGATTGATTGACATATGTAACAATAAAATCACGATCGACCATCATTACCGCTTGCACAGATGCGTCAATAGCCCCCTGTAATCGAGAGACATGATTTGCTTTTGCTATTTCATCAGTTACATCAGACCATTCAAGCGAATT
>Ga0316204_10011830_pt1 | contig 10818 bp, 8 predicted proteins | sample 6monrhotite_MG_2_FD_205661 | JGI IMG/M metagenome (GOLD analysis project Ga0316204, IMG submission 205661) | Microbial mat bacterial communities from mineral coupon in-situ incubated in ocean water Damariscotta River, Maine, United States -... | ecosystem: Environmental > Aquatic > Marine >... | reverse complement strand
ACCCAACCACTTGGCAGAGGCACCGGTCGAAATAATGACTGCTCCAGCTTCAATTTCAATCTTTTCATCAACGATAGCTTTTAGCGGATATCCCGAAAAGTCTACCTTGGTCACCATACCATATCGCACATCGGTACCAAATCGTTCTGCTTGCTTCTGAAAGTCAATCATCATTTGAGGACCATTGATTCCATCTGGATAACCCGGATAATTTTCGACATCATTGGTAATGGTCAATTGCCCACCTGGCTGCCCACCCATATACAAAACCGGTTTCAAACCTGCTCTTGCAGTGTACAATGCAGCAGTATACCCCGCAGGGCCAGATCCGATTATTAATACATCAACAGTCTCTTTCATAATTATCTCAGATTATATTCGTAACAAAAATAACAATTCAAATAAAAAAAGGTCTCAAAATTGAGACCTTTATTTGTCAATTTTCTTACAAAGAACGTATTATCCCAAATAGGGTTTCAACGCTTTAGATCTGGAAGTGTGTCGTAGACGACGAATCGCTTTTTCTTTGATCTGTCTAACTCTTTCACGTGTAAGATTGAATTTTTCTCCAATTTCCTCCAGAGTCATTGAATGCTCTCCATTTAAGCCGAAATACAAAGATATTACGTCTGCTTCCCGTTGAGTAAGTGTAGATAATGCCCGTTGAACTTCTCTTCTTAATGAATCATTCATTAAGCCTGAGTCGGGTGTTTCTTCACTATCATTTTCAAGTACATCCAATAGACTATTCTCTTCTCCCTGAACAAAAGGTGCATCCATGGAAACATGTCTACCTGAAATTTTCATGGTATCCACTACTTCATTGGTAGTCACTTCCAATACTTCCGCTAACTCATCTGGAGAAGGCTCTCTTTCGAACTTTTGTTCCAATTCAGAAAAGGTTTTTGAAATTTTATTCAACGAACCTACTCTGTTCAGTGGTAATCTAACAATTCTGGATTGCTCAGCTAATGCCTGAAGAATAGATTGTCTGATCCACCATACTGCATAGGAAATAAACTTAAACCCACGAGTTTCATCAAATCTTTGTGCTGCTTTGATCAAACCAAGATTTCCTTCATTGATTAAATCTCCTAATGAAAGTCCCTGATTCTGGTATTGTTTTGCAACAGATACCACAAACCTTAGGTTTGCCTTTGTTAATTTTTCAAGTGCAAGCTGATCACCCTCCCGAATCCGGACCGCGAGATCTACCTCCTCATCCGGGGTTAAAAGGTCAACCTTGCCAATCTCCTGTAAATATTTATCCAGTGATTGACTTTCCCGGTTGGTGATCTGTTTACTTATCTTGAGTTGTCTCATTTAAAATACTTTTTGTTATAGTATAAAAACACGTTTACTTGGAATCAAGTTCCAGTGTATATTCCAATAATATACGTTATTCTGCGTTCTTTTTCTCAGGTTTTGGTAACAAAACTTTTCTGGAAAGTCTAAACTTACCGGTCTTTTTATCAATGTCGACAAGTTTTACTTTGATATCTTCGCCAACTTCCATTACGCCATCCATCGTCTCTACTCGCTCCCACTTGATCTCTGAAATATGCAATAGACCATCTTTACCAGGCATAATTTCTATAAACGCACCAAATGGCATTATGGATTTAACCACACCATCATAAACCTCACCAATTTCAGGCATGGCCACAATATTTTTTATGCGCTGAACTGCTTTGTCCATGCTTTCCTGATTGGTCGCAAATACATTTACTTTTCCATGGCCATCCACTTCTTCAATAACAATAGTAGTATCAGTTTCAGCCTGAATTTCCTGGATAATCTTTCCACCAGGTCCGATAATGGCCCCAATCATGTCTTTTTCAACGTTCATGATGAACGATCTTGGAGCATGGGGTTTAAGATCTGCACGTGGCTCAGCCAGTGTTTTCTTAATTTCATTCAGGATATGAATTCTTCCCTCTTTTGCCTGATTCAATGCTTTTGCCAACACTTCATAAGAAAGGCCATCAACCTTAATATCCATTTGGCATGCAGTAATTCCCTTTTCTGTACCCGTTACTTTAAAGTCCATATCTCCCAGATGATCCTCATCGCCAAGAATATCTGATAGTATGGCATACTTACCAGTGTCGGGATCAGAAATCATTCCCATCGCAATACCTGAAACAGGTGCCGAAATTGGAATACCAGCATCCATCAATGCAAGTGAACCTGCACATACGGTTGCCATAGATGAAGAACCATTAGATTCCAGAATATCTGAAACTACTCGAATAGTATAAGGGTTATCCTCATCCTTAGGTAATACTTGTCGTAAGGCGCGAGCTGCAAGATTTCCGTGACCAACTTCTCTTCTTCCTGGCCCACGATTTGGTCGAACTTCTCCCGTTGAAAAACCAGGGAAATTGTAATGTAGAATAAATTTTGAAGATCCACTGATTACTGCACCATCCACAAGTTGCTCATCCATTTTGGTTCCTAAGGTAGCTGTAGTAATTGCCTGAGTTTCTCCCCTGGTAAATACTGCAGAACCATGTGTAGATGGTAAGTAATCAACCTGTGACCAGATCGGTCTGATCTGATCAAGTTCTCTACCATCCAGTCGTTTACTTTCTTCTAACACCAAATTCCTGGAGGCTTTCTTTTCAGTTTCCTTCCAATACTTCTTAATTAGACCCTCTTCAATTTCTTCCTCACCTGCCAAAGTCTCCATATACTCTTCAAAAACTGCTTTAAAGGCTTCCTTACGTTCAGTTTTATCCGCAATTTCCAGAGCTGCTACCGCATAGATCTTATCGTAGTAATTCTTTTCAATAAATTCTTTCAGTTCAGGATTTCCTTCTTCCGGAACATGCACTCTCTTTTCAGTGGATCCTACTTCCTTTTCAAGATCCAGTTGCAATTGACACTGTTCTTTAATGGCCTCATGCGCTACTTGAAGAGCTTCTAACATCATTTCTTCCGGAACTTCCTGCATCGATCCTTCAACCATCATGATATTGTCCATGGTTGCTGCCACAATCAAATCAAGTTCTGCATTTTTCAGTGCTTCAGGTGTTGGATTAATGTGGTATTCTCCATCAATCCTTGCTACTCTTGCTTCGGATATTGGCCCTGCGAAAGGAATATCTGAAACAGCCAATGCAGAAGATGCTGCAAATGCAACCAATGCATCAGGGTATACTTCACTATCCGAAGACATTAATGAAATATTTACTTGGGTTTCACAAGCATAGCCATCAGGGAAAAGTGGTCTTAATGCCCTATCAACAAGTCTTGATATTAAAATTTCATAATCAGATAGTCTGCCTTCTCTCTTTAAAAATCCACCAGGGATCTTACCTGAAGAGGCAAATCTTTCCTGATAGTCGACAGATAAGGGAAGGAATCCAATTCCTTCTTTAGGTTCTTTGTTGGATACTACAGTGGCCAATATCATTGTATTGCCCATGGTTACTACTACAGATCCATCTGCCTGTCTAGCTAATTTGCCGGTTTCAACAGTGATGGTTCTTCCGTCTTTAAGTGTTAAAGACTTTGAAATTACGTTTTGCATTTATTTGTTTTTTAATATCGGCAAGTATTCATTGAAGGGGAATCCTAGATCCGTTTCTATACCGATGTGAAGCAATAAAGGGAACCCCTATGGCTCCCTTATTGTATTTAATTATTTTCTTAATTTTAATTCCGCGATGATCGCTCTGTATCGATCAATGTCCGTTTTGAATAGGAAGTCTAACAGACGTCTTCTTTTACCTACTAATCGTAAAAGCCCCTGCTCGGTAGAATAATCTTTCTTATTATTCTTTAAGTGTTCCGTTAAATGGTTAATTCGGTAGGTAAATAAGGCAATTTGAGACTCAGGTGATCCTGTGTCGCTATCTGCTTTTAACCGACCATGATTTTTGAAGATTTCTCTCTTCTTCTCGTTGGATAAATACATGCTTAGTCAAAAATTTAAGTTCTATATAAATTTAATTTGCAAAGGTAGATAGAGATCTACTGATATACAACCCAATACAGTATTATTCCTTGTCTTTTTTACGGACAAAATAATTTCGAACCTTTGAAATAGCCACATTATAGAAATCCATTTCCAATAAGCGCGCATCGTTCTTTGCCTGAATCATAAACAATATACCAAACGGAAGTAATACCATATCAGCCACCCATACTGAAACAACAGGATCCATTGCCCCTTCCTCTCCCCAATTCTGACCTGAGATAACCAGAACATAAAAGATTATAAAAAAGAAAATAGAAATAAGTACCGGAACACCCAGTCCTCCTTTTTTAATAATAGCCCCTAAAGGCGCTCCTATTACGAACATAATCATACACGCAATTGCATGGGAATACTTTTGATGAAGCTTTATTATATGACCGGCAATATCCTTTTCCAGGCTTTCTATTTTTCTCAATTCATTGGCCATTCTTGTTTTGGTCTGCCTTGTCCTGGATAGAGCCAACTTAAGAACTCTGGATTCTATATTTTTTCGTTTCCAATACTCATTAACCTTAGCAAGTTGATTTTCAAATGAATTTTCACCATTCCCCACTTGCTTATCCTCATTATCTTGGGAAATCGTGTATTCGGGGTTAATACTAACTTGTTTTACAGAATCAGATTTTTGAGACTCTGCCCGAATGGTTTCTAGTCGTTGCTGAATATCCCCGGTATCTTGCTTTATCACTTCAGTATATGTTTTTGCCGGCCTGATTTTTGGAGATGCAGAAGTCTTCAGTTCCTTGGGAACTTTAGCGGAATTCCTGGATCGACTAGGGATCGGTGGATTTTTTTCTGAAGCGGAGATCAACTTTTGACGAATAGAGTCATTTCTGTTACCAACTACCCTTTTACTTTTGGAGGTTTTAGGTATTACTCTGCTTTCTGAGTTGAATTCAAATTGTTTCAAATCGTCGGATCGCCTCTTATTAACCCGTTGATTTTCAACTTTTCTAAGAGAATCCATCCTATCTGCTTTCACACGCTGCATTGAATCTAAATAATCATGTCTACTTTTAATATCCTCAGGAACTTTCCAAATATCTTTCATATGATATTTATTGATCGTTTCCCAAGACTTATACACCGTATACTTAGACATGATAATGGAATTATTCATAGAATCAATATCTACCCGAAGCTTAGTAATATCTTTCATCATCTTATTTCCAGCAAAGAGTTCATCAGGAGTTTGGTCAAGATCAAAGGATGATAGGCTAAAAATGTATTGACTTCGATCAAAACTACTACGAACAAACTCTCCCGGCTCTCCCTTATTTCGGTCTTGAATAGATCTGGTAGATTGCCCCTCAGCATACCTGTTCCCATTAAACAGCTCCAGAGAAAGATACCGACTATTTAAAATAGTTTCCATCTTGCCTGAATCAGCCATGATTATCTGAGAGTTGCCAATTTTTTTCGCATGATTGTAAATAATCAAATTCTTTAGAGTAATCCCATCAGGAAATTTCTTTTCAACTTTAATGGAATACCCGGGAATTCCATCGTAAAAAGTGCCTTCCTTCAGATCCAGAGAAGGTTTTTTTTGTTTAATATCATAAAGTAAACTATATGCCTTAAGTGCTGCCTTAGGGACTAAATAATTATTGGAAAGAAAAGCAAAGACGGTAACCAGACACACGAAAAAGAATAAAGGCCGAAGGGTTCTGATTAAGGAAATACCTGCACCCTTTATAGCGGTAAGTTCAAAATGCTCACCCAGATTACCGTAGGTCATCAAAGACGACAACAGTACTGCTAGTGGAAGTGCCACCGGTGTCATAAATACAGCAAAATACATTAGAAGCTCGCTGATCACCAATATTCCCAGATCCTTTCCAAGAATATCGTCCATATACTTGAGCATATGTTGCATCAATAATATGAATACTACCACCACAAATGTGAGGAAGAAAGGGCCAAGAAATGATTTTAAAAGGAGTTTGTCAATTTTACGCATCAATCCTCACAGTTTCATAGCGGATTAGGCAACAACATTCATGCCTTAGCTGTAAAAATAATTGATTTTTTTTAGCCGCCTACTATTTCTTTCAGGACATCTACAAGATTTGCCCACATATCCTGGAGCTCATCATTATCTGGATTGTCAGTGTAGTCGGTAATATGCAGAAAAACGGTCTGGGTTAGTTCATTCATCTCAAGGCGAAACTCTACAAAGTTTCCATCCTCCTCTTCATTATCGGACTCAAATTCAAATTTTACGAAATTGTTTACCCTCTGCGTGGCTATATGTGCCTTGTGATCTTCTCCGTCCCACAGAAAATTATACACCTTATCCTCATTTACATTCACGTCATCGGCAAACCATTGGGATAAACCACTGGGAGTGCTTATATAAGGGAAAAGCATCTTTTTGGAAGCGTTGATCTCAAAATCCGTCACGAACTTATTCTTCTCCATAAAACAACAGCTTGTTTAGATTTTTAATATATCACATTTTTTGGTTTTACACAATAAGAATCATAGAGTTACAGATTATATATTTTATCCAGATGAAGAGATTGGCGTTTTATTTGAATTTATCTGGCTAGTTTAAATTTATCATATATAATTTTGGAAATTATAAAGGAGGCGTTGATATTTGCACTCCCAATTCCTGGCGAGGTAGCTCAGTTGGTTAGAGCGCAGGATTCATAACCCTGAGGTCACGGGTTCAACTCCCGTCTTCGCTACAAAAACCGCTTAAATCTTTAGGCGGTTTTTTTTATTACATTTCTTTAGTTTGATTGCCTAATAAATTATAAACGATATTGCATCAAGCTTAAATTTAAGATAGATTTTCTACTAAATGAAGATACTTATCATTCCAGATTCCTTCAAAGGAAGCTTAAAGGCCATTGAAGTGTGTACACATATTAAAAACGGGCTAATTCAAAGCAATTCTGATCTCGATATCTCCATGCTTCCTTTTTCAGATGGAGGAGAAGGTCTGATTGATTGTATTCTGTATAATCAAAAAGGGAGTAAAGTTAGTATACCTACCTTTGACCCTCTTGGTAGAAAAATCAATGCTGCATATGGGCAATTAAAAGACAATACAGCCATTGTGGAAATTGCAGAAGCTTCCGGGTTAACGCTTCTAAAGCCAGAAGAGAGGAACCCTTTAGTTACCTCTACCTATGGAACCGGGCTTATTATCAAAGCAGCTATTGAAAACGGTAACCGAAAAATAATTCTTGGATTAGGCGGATCTGCAACCAACGATGGTGGCGCTGGAATACTACAGGCTCTGGGAGTACAACTTCTGGATAAATATGAAAAACCGATTAACCATGGCAATGTTGGATTATCCACTATTCATAGCCTAAAAACAGACCTGGTACCCAGAGAAGTTTATGAAACTACTTTTATCATTGCCTCTGACGTAGAGAATCCTTTAACAGGTCCTCAAGGAGCGAGTTTTATTTATGGGCCTCAAAAAGGTGCCCAGGACAGTGAACTGGCGATTCTGGAATACTCCATTCTAAGTTTTGCTAAAGTACTTCAACAGCAATGCAAGCCGAATATACTTACATTAAAAGGTGGAGGTGCTGCTGGAGGTGCTGCTATTGGACTTCTTTCTCTGTTTGATGCCAGTATTAAACCGGGCTTTAATCTGATTTCACGAATGCTTGGCCTTGAAAGTATTATAGAAGATACTGACCTTATTATTACCGGTGAAGGAAAACTTGACACTCAGAGTCTCCAGGGAAAAGTAACCGTTTCTGTTGCAAAATTGGCGAGCTTTCATAGCAAGGAATTAATGGGAATTGTTGGGATTATTGAAGGCGATCCAAAGGAGTATGAAAAACTCGGGTTCACCAAACTAGTCAGCATTCAGGAGTTGGCAGCCAATACCGAAGATTCAATGAAACATGCAGGTAAATATCTGGAACAGTTGAGCAAGAAAATTTTAGATTAATATTGATATAGATGAATAAGAATCAAGTTTTATTTACCTTGTGTAATTGCACTAAGCCAATGATATTGAGTTTGACCCTATTATATTTGTACGTTAAATAATTATCTGTGCGAGCCTGGTTTTTAATTCTTTTAGTATTTCTCATCTTTTCGGGATATCGATCCTTTGGTCAGGAAACGATACTGGAATGTACGGATTCAACATTCTGTATTCCGTCTGTGGCCTGGATGCCCCGTACTAAAGGAATTGAGATTAATAGAGAAACTGTTTATGATTATAAGATCACTTCCACAGGAAAGAATGGATACCCTCTGAATGGCGAAGGTGAGATAGGCACGAACTCCCGAACTGAAATCAAAATCAAGGCGCCGATAATCCTTAAACCTAATTTAAAGATAGCATTAGGAATACGATATTTTCAGGAAGAATTTGAATTCGAAGATCTTGCAGAATCGGACCTCCCTTTCTATACCAGCCTGGATGATAAAGATTTAAAGAGCCTCGGTGCAACTTTGTACATTGTTAAACCATTTAAAGGGAATAAATATTTTTTGCTTAGAGCAAGAGGAAGTTTAAATGGCGATTACACCAAAGATGATGCGTTCACTGTAGGTGATTTTTTAAGATTTTCAGTAGCTCCCATGATAGGATGGAAAAAAAATCCCTATACCTCATTTGCTGTGGGAGCAGCCTTCGGTGTAGACTTTGGGAGATACTCTATATATCCTGTTTTTTCCTATAACCAAAGCTTCAGTCCAAAATGGGGTATTGAATCCTTAATACCTGTTAAGATTAAGCTAAGATATACTCCTAACCCAAAAAACCTTCTTTATTTAAAAACGGAATTTAAAGGCGCTAATTACAGAATAAGCCTGGATGATCCCAATCTGGAATCGGACCGTTTGTACAACCTGCAAAAATTAGAAATTCGTTATTTGCTAACCTATGAGAGGGAAATTCATGACTGGCTTTGGTTTGGTGTAGAGTCTGGTCTTAGATCTAATGTCCGATTTAACCTGGATGAATCTGACTTTGGTAGAGATACCATTATTGAAAATGAATTCAATTCAGCCTTTATTCTTAAGGTAAGTATCTTTGTCGTGCCACCGCGGAAGCTATTGGAATAATTCTAAAAGTCTGCAAAGTAAATATCAAAAACCTGTCGGTCATTATAAAGATCCTGATAATTAGAAAACCCATCAGGTATGGGTGCAATTCTTCGACCATTGTTTGCCTCAAATTGTTTTGGGTATTCAGGCTTCATTTGCACTGGAAATTCAATAGTTGTTTTTTCTTCCCAAAAGCTATCCATGAAACTTATTTGAGGATTGACCATTTCATAAAACAACACACTTTTCTGAGCCTGATTAGTTTTAATTACACCTGATCCAGAATTATACTGGCCTGCATAAAGATCAAAATGCTCCCGTATTTTGGATTCTTCAGTGTCTTTTTTTATCGACTCTAAATCAAAGCTTATTGCATTTATATAGTAGATTTTTCCAATCTTAGACATAGAAAGTGTGAATTTGGATCGGACTGACTTTATCTTTTTATTAAAGAAGTCATACTTCTTATCTTCATTGGAATTATTGACTTCAATATTTAATATAGAATACGTTTCCTCATCAATTACCAATCTGCCGGTTTCGCCCTTATTTTTTTTAGACTCAAAGCGAATCAGGAATACTGTTGCATCATTATAGATGGACAAACTATCCAGAAAATACTCGTAATTTGCAATCCTAGGAGTACTTACAGGCCCATTATAAAAATAATTATCCTTTGCTTTCAATAGTTTATAGGCACCAACATACGAGGTATACTCCTCAAGTTGATTATTGTACTCGCTTCTTCTGATCTGCTTCCATTGGATTTGATCTCTGGGCTTATTTTGAATGGCATAATTTCGATCATTATACCCATCAATATAAGCCATTCCAAACCCCTGCATAGCTCCCGATAACTCCTCTTCAATGTACAACTGTTCATTATAAATGGCTGAGATCAGGTATGGTTTGCCCGACATAATCTTCTTGCGATTTTTGGCAGCTTTGCTAACAATTGCGCGGGCATCCAGTGCATCTGCAGTCACTACCTGTTCCTCCAGCATAGTGAGCCCTTGTGTAATTTTGATAATATTGATTGAATTATCTTTTAATTCAGACAAAGAGATTGTCTTAGAGTTGTATCCTACACAGCTTATGAGAAGGACATCTGTTTCTTTAATTTTTTTCAATTCCAGAATAAAATATCCATTTTCATTCGCTGAAGTTCCTGTTTTAAGGCGTGCAAGACTAATTGTAGCAAACGGAACAGGCGAATCGTCAGATTCTGATATGATTTTTCCCCTAATCTCCATATTTTGAGAATAGACAAAAGAGGAGTTAAATAGGCCAAAAACAAAGAATACAATAAAAAAACAGGTCTTATAATGCCTCATTCCTCAAGATAATTTTAAAAGATTAAAATTTGGGTAAAAATAATGTAATTTTTGTAGTTACCATTGTTATTTTTTAGGTATAAATCAGTAAATTCAATAGCAAAAATTAACATGGGATTATTTAGTTTTTTCAAAAAAGACAAATCAAAGGAAAAAAGTCATTTAAAGTCATTAATGGATATGGCTATGGCCGATGGTGAAATTGATAAATTCGAATATGAATATCTACTTACTATAGCCACTAAGCTGGGTATTAGTAAGGCAGAACTCGACGCATTAAAAGATGGAAAACAAGACTTTGAATACAAATCACCTTCTTCTAAGAAAGAGAGTTTCAAGCAGCTTTATGAACTGATCTGCATGATGATGATCGACGGAGAAATTCATAATAAAGAAATGAGAATGTGTGGAGTCTTTGCAAAGAAACTTGGATTCTCTCCTACCTACATCGAAGAATTGGTAGAATCT
>Ga0316204_10011829_pt1 | contig 10819 bp, 9 predicted proteins | sample 6monrhotite_MG_2_FD_205661 | JGI IMG/M metagenome (GOLD analysis project Ga0316204, IMG submission 205661) | Microbial mat bacterial communities from mineral coupon in-situ incubated in ocean water Damariscotta River, Maine, United States -... | ecosystem: Environmental > Aquatic > Marine >... | reverse complement strand
CGTTCGTCAGGCAGTGCGGAAGCATAGAGCCCGGAACTGATAGACCGATTGGCCCAACAAGATGAAACCCGGTGGAAAACAATGACCGATCCTCATCCAAATACCGAATTGCTGATGAAGCTGAACCTTCGAGATCTTGACGCATCGGCGACGCTCTTTTCCAATGACTTCATCTGGCACTTCTTCAATCCGAAACTTCCCGATCTGCAGGGAAATTACGTCGGTGTCGATGGATTGAAGGCGTTCTTCAAGGCCATGGCGGAAAAGACCGAAGGCTCCTTCAACGTTGAGCCGGTCTCCGTCACACCCGTAGGGAACGAACTGCTTGTCGTCCATGTCCGAGATACAATGGATCTTGAAGGTTCATCGGTGACAACAGATGCCGTTGTTGTCTGGAGCATGGTGGACGGCAAAATTGCTGAAGCTTGGGACATACCAGCGGTCTTCACTGCGCCGGAACCATAAGCCCGCACTGCGCGCGAAACGGGCTTCAGGTTGGATGGATCTGCTCCATGCCGCGCTCCTGCGGACCTTCGAGGACTGCGTGGCACGGCGTCCAACCCTGCAGAAAGAGCACAAGACAAACCCGGTCCATCAACACGAACGTGTCACATCGAGGCACGTGCCCTAGTCACCCTTGCCTGTCGTCAATAAGTTCGAAGGTCAGCCCGGCATGCGCGGTGATCCGGTCGCGCAGCAATTCACCCATTGCGGCTGCCGGGGTCCAGAAACCACCACCGACGGAGATTTTGCCCGAGTCCTCGGCAAGACAAAGGGCCGCTTCGGTCAACATCAAGGTCGTCGATCGCACGCCCGGATCACCCTGTCCGGTGATGCGAGCCTTCAGGATGATGCCACCCTGCATCTCGCCCACCAGCACCAATTCATACGAGCCGCTCTCGCGCACCTCTTTGCTCGGCCCCTCGCCGGATTTTGGCAGCACGCGGCGTTGCAGCAGGCCGCGTGTTGCCGGGATCGCCATAGCAATCAGAAACAGGCGACCGAAGAGGGCATACCGCATCGCAGCCCACCAGCCACCGATCCCGGCCCGGGTCAATGCGGTCTCCTGATACCTGAAGTCGCGACCATAGGGGTAATCCATGATCGCATTGCTGCGCCGCACGACCTTGGAATTCATCGGCCCCATGAAAAAGGGCTTGGTCCAGGCCTGCAGGTCCGCATCCCATGTCACCTCGAGCGGCATCATGCGGTCCGGCCCGTCCGGGCCCTGCCGTTCGCCTTCGGGGCAGAGCGCATAAGGGTCCACTGACAGCCGGTCGAAATCGGGATCGGTTTCGCGCAGCCGCATGGCATTGAGGAAACTGGCGGCTGTGCCACCGCTAAAGCCGCCCTTCATCCGCGTCACCCGGGTCGTGATGCGCTTGCAGGGCTTGCCATAGCGAGCACGTGCCGCGCCTTGCAGGAATTGCACGCCGAGATCGGAGGGGATCGAGTCGTGCCCGCAGGAATGAACGATCCGCGCGCCCGTTTCGCGCGCCTTCGTTTCATGCGCGTCGATCATCGCGCGCATCCATTGGGGTTCGGCGGTCAGATCGCAGTAATGGGTTCCGTTCGCCACGCAGGCCGCAACAAGCTCGCTGCCATAAAGCGCGAATGGTCCGACTGTCGACACGACCACCTGCGCTCTGGCAGTCATTGCGCTCATAAACGCAGTGTCATGGCTGTCGCCCACCAGGATCGCGATACTGCCACCGGCATCGGGTAAGTCATCGCGCACCGCTTCCAGCTTCTTCTGATTTCTGCCACCAATCGCCAGTGCAAGGCCGCATTCCCTGCAACGTCTGGCCAGATGGTGCGCGGTGCGGCGGCCCGTGGCACCAGTTGCCCCCCACAAAACGATGTCAAACTCGCGCTTTGTCATCTCGCCGGGCCCTTTCGCTACATGCCTTCATCGCGTTTGTCGGCGTCGGAATGTCTGAGCTCGCGTTCAGTCAGAGCGTCGAGGATCGTGTTTCTGTCGGCCAACAGGAACACCCGCGCTCCATGAAGCGCGACGGCAAGCCCCCAACCGATCAGCGGCCAGATGAACCAGAGGGTTGCGGGCGACGTGAGCATGTTGATGACCACCAGCAGCACCATGATGGCGACGTAGACGACGGCATGAACGAAAAACCCATACTTGGCCTGCGCGCGCCCTCTGGCTCGTTCGTAGATCTCTGTCTCTGGCATCGTTGATCCTCCAAAACATCGATATCAACGACGCAAGACATACCCCAAATCGGAGTGCACGAGGATGACCGAGATCAATCGTAGGCCGCAAGTTGTCGACATTCAGGCGCGTGCAGCAGAGGTTGGCACCGTCTCAGGCTCTTGGATGCCGTGAAGACCAGCCGGTCAAAATTCCGACAAAGCGAAATGAATCGGGTAAACTGGCGGTATGACCGACACTGCGATGATGAAGGCGGCAGTCTTCCACCGATACGGCCCACCGGAAAGCCTCTTGTTACGGGAGGTACCTGTCCCGCGCCCGGCACCGGGTGAAATCCTGGTGCGGGTTCGCGCGACGACGGTCAACCGCACCGACACCGCCACACTTCGGGCGCACCCGTTCTTTGCCCGCGCGATGACAGGGCTTCTGCGCCCGAAGATGCAGACGCTCGGTATGGATTTTGCCGGGATAGTTGACGGGCTGGGCGACGGCGTGACCGCTTTTCAGCCGGGCGACCGGGTCTTTGGGCTCTCGCCAGATACGTTCGGTGCCCATGCCGAATACCTGTGCCTGCCAGCCGACGGGGCGATCGCCCGTATTCCCGGAGATCTTGGCTTTGACGCGGCGGTGGTCGGTGAGGGTGCATGGTATGCCAGTTCAACGACCGCACTGCTTTCTGAGGGCCAACGGTGTCTGATCTACGGGGCGTCCGGGGCCATCGGAACCGCTGCGGTACAACTTGCAAAATCACGGGGCGTGGAGGTGACTGCCGTCGTCGGAACGCGGCACCTGGACCTTGCCAAGCGGCTCGGCGCGGACAGGATCATCAATTACGAAGATGAGGGTTTTACCGAGATCGGCGAAACCTTTGATCTGGTTTTCGACGCCGTGGGCAAGACATCCTGGTTCACCTGCCGCAAGCTTTTGAACCAGAACGGGATTTTCACTGCAACCGATCTTGGCCCCTTTTGGTCGAATATCCTTCTGGGTATGTGGTTCGGGATCACGGGCAGCCGCCGCGTGCGCGTCCCATACCCGGAGGACGCGCCGGGGTTCGTCCGGCACCTCGCAGACCTGATGGCAGAAGGCCGGTTCAGGGGCGTCTTTGATCGCAGCTACCCCCTGGAAGACATCGTCGAGGCATTCCGATATGTGGAGACCGGGCAAAAGACCGGAATTGTCGTGATCAAATTTCAATAGAAAAGGCACGGGCCGGCAGAACATCAGGGATTGATCACCAATTTGCCCTTCACTTCGCCAAGACCGGTACGCCGCAAGGCTTGCGGTACCGACGACAGCGGCAACGTGGCCTCCAGATGCGGAGTGAGTTTACCCTCGACGGCCATTTGCGCGACCCTTTCGGTCAGATCCCGGCCACTGGGAACCATCAGCATTCCGATGGACTTGTCCTGAAAGCGGAACCGCAGGCCACCGAACACCAGAGGCAGCAAAGCACTTACGTTGCCGCCCAAGGCCCTGTAGATGCCGCCGCGAGAGAGGGCTTGGGCGATCTTGCCCGGGCCGCGCGTGGCGACCATGTCCAAAATTCGGGTCCATTGCTTCCCTGTTTCAGTAAAATCCTGCGCGCGGTAGTCGATAACCTCATCGGCCCCCAAGGATTTTAGCCAATCGATCTTGCCGGCGTTGTCCACAGCCGTGACATGTGCGCCTGCCGCTTTCGCAAGCTGGAGCGCCATGGTTCCCGATCCACCACCCGCCCCGTTTATCAAAAAAGCGTCGCCCTGGTTGAGCCCTTGTGTCCCCGCGACCGCGATGCCACCGGCCTGTGGCAAACATGCGGCGACCTCGCTGGAAAGCCCGTCCGGAACCCTGACCATCTCGGCGGCGGGCACGCAGGCATATTCAGCAAACCCGCCGCGCTGCATGACCAGATCGCCCATGACCCGGTCGCCGACCCGGAAGTCGGTGACGTTTGGGCCAAGCTTGTCGATGACGCCGACGATATCTGATCCCAGAACCTGGCGCTTCGGCTTCGTCAAACCGCCCACGATCCGCGCATACAAAGGCGCGCCGATCAGATATTCCCAGTCGGAGAGGTTCACGGCACATGCCTGAACCCTGACCCTGATCTGTGCTTTGCCGGGTTCCGGAACCGGGATATCGGTAAGTCGGAGGTGCTCCGGGCCTCCATATCTGTCCTGAATGATGGCTTTCATCGCTCCTCCCCGGCATTCGGCACGTCCCGTCAAGAGGGCCGACAGGAGCAGAGTGCGCCGGTTCAGGCGCGCGCTCAAGGATTCACTAGGGTCTGCGGGGAAAATCCGCTCTGACGGGGTGCCGCAACCGCAGGCCAGTTGCAGCGCGCTGTCATCAGGGGCGATCTGTGTCGCGGCGGCATCCGACAGCCGATGGTACTGATTTCACAAGGCCGCCGATACGACCGGCCCACGATCAAAGATGCGCGGGCCGGCCGAAGCTATGTAAGCCCATCAGTCGCGCCGCTCCAGATCGTCGGGGATCGGTGCCCGAATATCGTTTGATGGATTCGGATCCGCGTGCGCGCGTCAAGCACGGTGCCCACGCCCCGCAAAGCCGATCACGATCAGGACCACCGCGCCGGCAAAGAAGGTCACCAGCATCCATGTCGGCAGATAGAACGTCGTGTAGACATTCCAGCCGATCCAACTGAGGCTTTTCGTGACCAGCGACGGCGAACCGGTGAGCGATCCACCAAGCGTCCCGGTGATGGTGATTACCAGTGCACCGATCGTCGCCAATGCGAAGGTGATCCAGCGTTGCGCGCCGTCAAACAGGTGCCGACGGAACCGGTAGCCCAGCACGGTCATCACCGTCCAGTAGGACAGCGTCCAGGTTGCCAGCAATATGTGGTTGCGCCCCAGCGGCGATTCCGTGATCGCCGACCACGGATAGATCGTCAGGCCCAGCCCGTAGGTCACCGCGCCGGCAAGCGTGCCCAGAACGGCCACGGGCCACACCGCCCTTTGCAGCCGAACCGCGATTTCGGAGTCAGAGAAAGTGCGGATCAGGATGAACAGATAGGCCGTCATCCATAACGCCACCGGGAAATGCGCGACCAGAATGTGATAGACCGGGCTGAGCGAAAACGCGGACGCAGCTTCAGCGGCCCCTGCGGCTCCGCCATCGCTTTGCGCCAGCGCGGCACCGGTTGCAACAAGCGTCAGCGCCGCCGCTGTTGCCGCGATCCGGCGACCCCGCCGCATCATTTCGCTGCGTTTCATATCGTCTTCCTTCGTGGCAGGTTTGGGTGGGTTCGAGGCTGCGGTCAGAGCGGTCATTTCGCATCCTCCCGGCGGCGCATCAGCAGGTTGATGTTGATCCCCAAACCGATAATCAGGCTGAGGCTCGCGATCAGGGTCCAGATCCATTGGGTGCGGATCTCCTCGGCGAACTCCATCTGCACGCCGTAAAGGGCCAGCTGTTCTTCACTGTGGCGCACGGCGACCGGCACCCGCTCGGCGATGCGGTCGGCACCGGGGTGCAGGCGCGGATCGGTCAGCCGGCCCCAGGTGACCTGGCCGGGATAGAACATAGACACCTCGGTCCAGGGTTGTGACCAATCGGGCTCCGTGCCCGGTTCGATCCGTTCGGCAACCATCTGCGCCGGTTGCTCCAACCCAAGCGAGACCGGCAGCGACACGTAGTGCCAGCGCATCGTCGAGGCATTGCGGAATACCGCGAAAGCCAGGTCGTAATTGCCCCCGTCCCGGAAAATCTTGTCATCCAGTTCGTTGCCGGTATCCATGTCGCGCACCAGCGTCACATCCCAGAACCCATCGTTCCAACGTGCCGCCTGCGGCATCGCCACATCGCCGCGTGACCCGGAGGTCTGACGCAACATGCGCCGCGGCACGGTATCGCCGTTTTGCCAATCGGCATTCGGATCGAACGCCACGGCGGTTTCGTCGGACAGGTAGTAGGTGTCATTGAAACCGACATCGCCGCCGGTCACCGCATCGATCGAGAGCGCGCGATAGCCTGCCACGTCGGGGTTGAACATGAACAGCGGCTGGCCCGTCTCGCTGTCAAAATTGGTCCTATAGGGGCCGGTGCCCTCATCGCCGCCGCGTTCTTCGGCAACCAAGCCGTCATCGCCCAACCCGATCGGGTTCGACCGGCTGGACCGCCATTGCCAAAGATCCAGGAACTGCCCCGCCGCGCGCAAGGTTTCCAGATCGCTTTCCGGAAGGACGGAGTCGAATTCATTGGGGTCGGTGCGGGTCGAGGGAAGATATTTGGTGCGTTCTTCTTCCGATTCCGGCGCGCCGGTAAAGGTGGACAGCCTGTCGCCGATGGTGATGTAGCCGCCGTAGCGGCTAAAGAGCGGAACCGATCCGTCATCGATCATCATCGCCACCCGGTCCTCGACCAGGAAATCGGGGTCGGGGCCAATCTCTTCGCCGCCGCGCGCAATCCACTCTCCATCCTGATAGACCAGCACGTCGTTGAAGATCGATGGCCGCTCTGCCGGCCACCGATAACGGAACCAAATCCGGTCGCCATCATAGGCGGCCCTGACCTGCAACTCGGTCGTCAATTCTTCGGGGATAAAGATATTGCGGTCGGGATCGTTTCTGACGACACCGGTGCCGTGGGTTACCCATGCCAGCACCAAGAGGCCCGAAAAAATAGTAACGGAGGCTGCAAGGTATTTGGTTTGTTTCATCATCACGTTTCGTGCCTCGAAGCTTGGCCGACCTGCGGCGGGATCATCGTGGGTTGCGCCCACCGTTCGTCGTTCGGGAGACCCAAAAAAACCAGTTGATACAGAGCGTTGCCGTATCTTTGCGCGCTTGAATGCTGATGCCTGTGGCGTAAGCCGATCATCGCCATCTCTCCTGTGGAGGTTTATGGGGCAAGGCCCTGAACTCTTGCTAGGACGCAGGCAGGGACGGTTCGTTACAGATTACGTTGGATTTTTTTGCAGAAAATTTGGAGGACCGTTTTTGCTTTTCCCAAAAAGCGCCTGGAAACCACCCGACCCGTGATCTTTTTTTGGTTCGCAGGCAAACCACTGCCAGACAATGGATGCACGGGATCGCGCTTGAACTCGTCCGAATAACGAACGTGCCCCGACCTACATCCGTCTCGCTGGTTCCGGAATACCCGAGCAGAGCGTTTTGCAAATCCAGGGGCACTTCAAGGCCCGCGTGTATCGCCGCAGCGCTACACGCCTGCTCCCGTTCACGCTGGCCTGAAGGCCGACCCTCTCAGCACATCTCAGCGTCAACCCGGATCGATGGTGAACCACGTCACGTTTGCGACTGATTGTCGACGAACCAATTTCTGGCTTTGGAAATTCTCGATGTGAAGTTGTTCACGATCGTCAGCTAGCGCGCTGGATTCATGAGGTGAACCCTACCTGCCGGTTCGTGCACCAAAGCCCTGGCCACGCGCAACCCGGCGGTTTGCGCCTCCCCCATCAGCGGGTCTTGCGCAGGGCCTTTGCCGCCGTGTCCAGACCTTCGCCCATCGCACGATAGTAGGCTGCGTAATCGGCAACTCGCGCGCGGGGGCCTGTTTCGGATGCGGGAATGAACTTCAACGATTCCTCGATATCGTCGGCCGCCCGTCGAACGCGCATCGCGGAGGCCGCGACCATGTTGGCAAATGCGCTCTCAACCAGCTGGAAATAGTCCTGCCGCTCGCCGGGTCTGGCGACCCGTTTGATCAACTGTTGGCTTTCGAGCAACCGCACGCTGGAACTGACGCTGCCACGGCTGACCTTGAGGGACCCCGCGAGCTGCCCGAATGAGACCTGTTCACCATCGTAGAGCAGCATGGCCAAAACACGGCCCGCAATACGCGGCAGCCCCTCGGATTGCGCGATCACCCCGATTTTTTCGATGAATTCCGCCCGGGCCGTCGCGGCGGCATCTCGTTTGGCCCTGGTCAGCTGATCGGTCGTTCGATTGCGCCGCATTGACAAACTGGCTTTCCCCACCCCTTATCCGTCAGGTATGTTCAATCAAAACTGAACATCCGTTAGCGAGTATTGGATGAAGAAGAATATTTTTTCAACCAAGGGTCTGACCAAAGTTTACGGTGAAGGGCATTCGGCCGTGCATGCCCTGCGCGGCGTAGATCTGGACATTCCCGAGGGCGAGATCGTCGTGTTGCTCGGGCCCTCTGGCAGCGGCAAATCCACGCTGTTGAACATCATTGGCGGACTGGACCGTGCCACCGATGGTGACGCCTTCTTTCAGGACCGAAACCTCAGCGATATGACGGACAGAGAGCTGACCCGCTACCGGCGGGATCACGTCGGGTTTGTCTTTCAGTTCTACAATCTGATGCCGAGCCTGACCGCGCATGAAAATGTCGAACTTGTGACCGAGATTGCCCGTGATCCAATGGACCCGGGCGATGCCTTAAATATCGTCGGATTGCGCGACCGGGTGGATCATTTCCCAGCACAATTGTCGGGCGGCGAACAGCAGCGCGTGGCCATCGCGCGCGCCGTTGCCAAGAACCCCACGGTTCTCTTTTGCGATGAACCCACCGGCGCGCTCGACAGCACGACCGGACGCTCGGTGCTGAAGGTTCTGCGCGATGTGAACGAGAAACTCGGGGCCACGGTGCTGATCGTCACCCATGCCGCCAGCCAGGCCGCGATGGCCGACCGGGTGATCCATTTCGCCGATGGCAGCGTGCGTGAGATTGTGGTGAACGAGACCAAGCTCACGCCCGAGGAGATCGACTGGTGAGCCCGCTTGACCACAAGCTGTTGCGCGATCTGTGGCGCATGAAGGGGCAGGCCATTGCCATCGGTATCGTGATTGCGGTCGGTGTCGCGATGCTGGTGATGATGTCGGGGCTGGTCACCTCGCTGAATGAAACCCGCGCCGCCTATTACGAACGCTACCGGCTGGCGGATGTCTTTGCGCCCGTGACCCGCGCGCCGGATCGGCTGGTGCAGCGGCTGGCGGCGATCGAGGGCGTCAGCGCAGTCGAGCCGCGCGTGATCGGTGGCGCGCTGATCGACCTGGAGGGGGCCGATGTGCCGGTGCAGGCGCAGGCGGTCTCGTTGCCCGATCTGCGGGCCCCGCGCCTGAACGATGTCTTTTTGTCCGATGGGCGGATGATCGACAGCGACCGCACTGATGAAATCCTGTTATTGCAATCCTTTGCCAACGCGCAAGGATTGCGCCCCGGCGACCGCATATCCGCGACGATGAACGGGGCGCGGCGCAGCTTTCGCATCGTGGGCCTGGCCCAGAGCCCTGAATTTCTCTACACCACCGCCCCCGGTGAGATCATCCCCGATGACGCCCGTTTCGGTGTGATCTGGATGAGCCGGTCGGCGCTGGCGGCGGCGTACGATATGGAGGGCGCGTTCAACGAGGCGCTCTTGTCGCTGTCGCGCGGGGCGAATGAGGATGCCGTTCTGGATGCCGTGGACCGCATCCTTGACGCGTACGGTGGCACCGGGGCCTATCCGCTGGCCGATCAGATCTCGAACCGGTTTCTCAGCCAGGAGATCATCGGGCTGGAGGCGTCGGCCGTCGGCGTGCCGCCGATTTTCCTCGCGGTGGCGGCGTTCCTTTTATATATTGTGATCAACCGCATGGTGCAGTCCGAGCGCGAAGAGATCGGATTGATGAAGGCCTTTGGCTACACCAATTCCGAGGTTGGCGCGCATTACTTCAAACTGGTGATGGCAATCGCGATTGGCGGTGCGCTTGCGGGCTGTCTTTTGGGCATCGCCGGTGGGCGGGCGCTGACCCAATTCTATACCGACTATTTCAAGTTTCCCTTTCTGGTGTTCCAGCTCGATCCGGCGTCCTTTGTCTCGGGCGTCAGCGTCAGCATCCTGTCGGCTTCGGTTGGCGGGTTGATGGTGTTGCGCAGCGTCTTTGCGTTGACGCCTGCCACCGCGATGCGGGCCCCGGCCCCGGCCGATTACAGCCGTACGGGCAAAATGGGGCGCTGGTTGAACGCCTGGCTGGATCAACCGTCCCGTATGGTTTTGCGCCGTATCACCCGGCAACCCGGCCGCATGGCGGGCGCGATGATCGGCATCGCCTGCGGCATGGCGCTGAGCGCCTCGATGATCACGATCTATGCAGGCTTTGACCGCACGGTTGACCTGACCTTCAATGTTATCGACCGCAGCGACGTGACCGTCAGCTTTACCCATGCGGCCTCGGAGGCCACGATATTCGAGCTGCGCCGAATGCCGGGCGTGACCCTGGTCGAGCCTGTGCGCCATGTACCCGCGGTCCTGCGCAACGGGCTCAACACGTATCGCGGTGTCGTGACCGGCCTGTCGGCGCAGGCCAGGCTGTTTCGCGCGCTGGATTCCGATCTGGCGGAAATACCCCTGGGCGAGCGGGGCATTGTCTTGTCCACCGCGCTGGCCGATATCCTGGATATCCGGCCCGGCGAGATGCTGACGGTCGAGGTGCGCGAGGGCCGGCAGCCGGATCTGCAAATCCCGGTGACGGCGGTGGCCGAAAGCCTGCTCGGTTCACCCGCCTATATGAATCTGGACGCCCTCAACCGCGCCCTGCGCGAACCGGGCCGCGTCTCGGGGGCGTATCTGTCGATAGATCAGGCGCGCGCGAGAGAGATTTACCGGGCGCTGCAAAATATGCCGACGGTGGCGGGCGTCAGCCTGAAATCAGATGCCGAAGCCGCCTTTCTGAC
>Ga0316204_10011828_pt1 | contig 10820 bp, 3 predicted proteins | sample 6monrhotite_MG_2_FD_205661 | JGI IMG/M metagenome (GOLD analysis project Ga0316204, IMG submission 205661) | Microbial mat bacterial communities from mineral coupon in-situ incubated in ocean water Damariscotta River, Maine, United States -... | ecosystem: Environmental > Aquatic > Marine >... | reverse complement strand
AGCTCTGAACCTTTTCAGGAGTATAGGTTCCTTCTTTATAGGCATCAATAGCCTGTCGATAACATTTTGTAACGGTATAGACATAATCAGCTGCTTTTCCTCGGCCTTCGATTTTTAAGACGTCCAACCCAGTATCCAGCAACTGGTCCATGAAGTCAATGGTACATACGTCTTTCGGAGACATGATATACTCATTGTCAATCAATAATTCATTTCCTTCCTCGTTGTCAATCACGGTATATGTTTTCCTGCAATTCTGAATGCAGGCACCTCGGTTTGCTGAAGAGTTATTAGAATGAAGACTCAGGTAACATTTACCAGAAACCGCCATGCATAATGCTCCATGTGCAAATACCTCGATTTTTATTAACTCACCACTTGGTCCTGTGATGTTTTGTTTTTTTATTCCATCACAAATATCTTTCATCTGTTTGATGCTCAGCTCGCGGGCCAGAACCATTACATCCGCAAAATGTGAATAGAATTTCACGGTTTCAATATTGGTTACATTAACCTGTGTTGAAATATGTACTTCCATGCCCACTTCACAGGCATAACTAATCACTGCTTGATCTGCGGCAATAATTGCAGTAATTCCGGCATCTTTTGCAGTATTAATGATGGTTTTGATTAAGGAGAGATCATGATCATATATAATGGTATTCAGTGTAATGTAGGTCCTTACATTGGCCTCATTGCAGACCTCAGCAATTTCCTTCAAATCATCCAATGTGAAATTAATGGATGCCCTGGCTCTCATATTTAGCTGCTCTATCCCAAAATACACCGAATCGGCTCCTCCCTGAATGGCTGCTCTCATACATTCAAAAGAACCTGCAGGGGCCATTAATTCAATTTCTCTGTTTTCCATCATAGTTACCATAGATCGTAAACTGCAAAATTAGCGGAAAAATTCGTACTGTAGAACATTTAAACTAAAAAAGGCCGCTTTCTTTCGAAAACGGCCTCTATCTGAATCACGAGTTTTACCTATTAATGTAAGGCAGCTTGAGCTGCTGCTAATCTTGCAATTGGTATTCGATAAGGTGAGCAACTGACATAATCAAGCCCCAATCTGTGACAGAATTCAACAGACTTTGGTTCTCCACCATGCTCTCCACAAATACCTAATTTGATATCTGGCCTTGCTGAGCGTCCTCGTTCAACCGCCATTTCAACTAACTGACCTACGCCTTCCTGATCAAGTACCTGGAATGGGTTTTCAGTCAGAATACCTTTTTCCATATAAATAGGAAGGAATTTTCCTGCATCGTCTCTGGAATAACCAAATGTCATTTGAGTTAGGTCATTGGTCCCAAAGCTAAAGAATTCAGCATATTTGGCAATTTTATCGGCTACTAATGCAGCACGAGGAACTTCAATCATGGTTCCTATCTTATAATCTAGGGTTTCATTCCATTCCTCCAATACACGATCAATTTCGTTTTGAATAATATGCTCCTGGAATCTCAATTCATTAACGGTACCTGTCAAAGGAATCATGATTTCGGGATGAGTCTTCACACCTTTTTTCTTAAGTTCAAGTGCGGCTTCAATAATGGCCCTGACCTGCATTTCAGAAATTTCAGGATAAGTGTTGCCAAGTCGGCACCCACGGTGTCCAAGCATTGGATTTATTTCACTTAGTTCTTCCACTTTACGTTGAACTTCTTCCAGACTAATTCCCATTTCTTCTGCTAAGGACTTTTGGTTCTCGTTTTCTAACGGAATAAACTCATGCAGTGGGGGATCTAACAATCGGATGGTAACCGGCAGACCTTCCATAGCTTCAAAGATTCCTATAAAGTCACTTTTTTGCATAGGAAGTAGTTTTTTCAGAGCAATCTTTCTACCATCTTCGTCAGCAGCAAGAATCATTTCACGCATTGCCTTGATTCGGTCTCCTTCAAAAAACATATGCTCAGTACGGCATAGACCAATTCCTTTAGCTCCAAATTTACGAGATATTATAGCAGTATCCGGAGTATCTGCATTAGTTCTGACTTTAAGTGTAGCAACTCGATCAGCCAACAGCATTAGCTCTTCAAAATCACCCGACAATTGTGGTTCAATGGTATCAACTTGACCTTCATAAACTTCACCAGTGGTACCATTAATGGAAATCCATTCCCCTTCAGAATACTTTTTGCCGTCAACTACGATAAATCTTTCTTTATAATTAACCTTTATGCTACCAGCACCGGTAATGCAACATTTTCCCATACCCCTTGCAACAACGGCGGCATGTGAAGTTTGTCCTCCACGGGCAGTAAGTATTCCATTGGCAATCGCCATTCCCTTAAGGTCATCGGCAGAGGTTTCTGTACGAATCAATATGGTCTGTTTTCCTTTAGCATGCCACGATTCTGCGTCATCAGAAAAGAAAACGATTTGTCCGGTAGCCGCTCCAGGAGATGCGGGTAAACCTTTGGCGATGAGTTGGGCTTTTTTTAGGGCTTTCAGATCAAATACCGGATGTAGTAATTCATTTAGCTTATTAGGGGTTAATCTTAATAAGGCTGTTTTTTCATCGATCATTCCTTCTTTCATCATATCCATGGCAATTTTTATCATGGCCGCTCCTGTTCGCTTTCCATTTCTGGTTTGAAGGATCCAAAGCTTATCTTCCTGAATAGTAAATTCAAGATCCTGCATATCTTTGAAGTGATTTTCAAGTTTATGCTCGTAAGAAACTAATTTTGTAAATGCTTCAGGCATATATTCTTCCAGGGAAGGATAAGACTCTTTTCTTTCTTCTTCACTAATCCCCGCAAATTTCGCCCATTTCATAGAAGCTTCTTTGGTAATATGTTGTGGGGTTCTAATTCCAGCTACCACGTCTTCGCCTTGTGCATCAATAAGGTATTCTCCATTAAAAAGGTTTTCACCAGATGCTGCATCACGGGTAAAAGCTACTCCAGAAGCAGATCGACTTCCCATATTTCCATAAACCATAGCCTGCACGTTAACCGCAGTACCCCAATCTACAGGAATATCATTTAATTTTCTATATACAATGGCTCGGTCTGTAAACCAGCTCTCAAATACGGCCATGATAGAGTTCCATAATTGTTCATAAGGGTCTTCGGGGAAATCTTGTCCAGTATATTTTTTAACCAATTCTTTATAAGTAGATACCAGCTCGATTAAATTTTCAGTTTTTAAATCCTGATCATTTGTCGAATTATACTTTCTTTTAATATCCGCAATTGCTTTTTCAAAAGGATCATGATTGTCTTCAGTGAAATCCTTAATATTCATTACTACATCTCCATACATTTGGATAAATCTTCGATACGAATCCCATGCAAATCTATCTTTTCCTGATTTTTTCGCGAGTCCTTGAACGGCCTTATCATTAAGCCCAATATTGAGAACGGTATCCATCATGCCAGGCATAGAAGCTCTAGCTCCGGATCGTACAGATACTAAGCAAGGTTCTGATTCATCTCCAAATGAGGCTCCCATAATGGATTCAATGTGTTTGATTCCTTCAACTACTTCTTCACGTATGTGCTCCATAGTTTTTTCCCTGCCTTCCTTGTAATAAACCGTGCACATTTCTGTAGTTATTGTAAATCCTGGAGGAACGGGCAAGCCAATAAGGCTCATCTCTTCCAGATTTGCACCCTTCCCTCCAAGAAGGTTTTTCATTTTACCGTTTCCTTCAGCTTGGTGGTTTCCAAACTTGTATACTGTTTTTAATTTATTATCCACTACCATGGGTTTGTGATTTTAAAAGTGATACATGCTTTTTGCGTACCTAATATTAGGATAGGAGGTAGTGTATTTCAATGACAGTTGTCATGCTAATAACTGATAAAAATAGGTTCTTAAAGAAATGGGGAAAATCAACTGAATTTCAACTATAGTATTCCTTTACCCAGATAGGCTCTGAGTTTTGGGGAAACATCTCTTTGGATGAGTTTATTCTTAAGCTCCCAATTATTCTCAGGGTTTTTTAGAAGGATTTCAATTTCTTTACCTTCTTTAATGGCAGCAGGAATTCCATTATGATAAAGAATTCTGTTTCCATAGTGGTTTGAAACCTTTGGTCCTGAAGTGATAATTCCTGTGAGGTTTAATGGATCAGATGCTGAGATGGTAATATATTGATCTGGGTTTTGTTCTTTTTTGACTTTTCTAAGTCGAACTACTGCCTCAGCTAGTGCAAACTGTTCGCCATAGACTCCCTGGACAAATCTTCCACCACGTATTTCTCCGCGTGCCTCCAGGATACGGTAAATTCTTACCAATGCTCTCCAGGGTGGTGCAGACTTTTCACGTTCTACCATTTTACGGAATACTACCCCATACCTTTTAAGTAGTACACGGGCAAATTGTTCTATATCTTCCTTGGGTAAATCTTGATTAGTGTTTTCATTTTGATGTATTACCGACCATCGACCTGCATGCTCCATCGCAAAAGGCTGCCGCTTTTTCCTACGACTCCTGGCACTTCTATGTTTCTGAGGAACCAACAATGCTCTTAATCCAGTAAAGCTATCACTGGTTATTAATCCTTTGGAAACAAGTTCAGCCATTGCCTCTTCAACCTGTACTTTAAATAATTGAGTTTCGGTCACGATATCGTCGAAGAAAATTGCACCTCTGGTCTTTATCACCTCATAAACACTTGTAGCATGATTGGATAACTCTTTCACACACTCATGGTTTGATCCCAGTTTCTTCCAAAATTCCAGATGGGTTCTACTCACCAGAGAGATCGGTGTGGCTTTTATAGGCGAGGTGCTTCCATTTTTAAAAGAGCTGGAAGTATGTCGGAATTTACCCCATATTGTACGCCCAGATAAACATAATACATCCAGCCACATGAAGTCATATTCTTTTATTCTGGCAGGAAGAATATCGCTTTCCCAGGATGCAGCAGATGACTCATATCCTTCCAGCTGTTCGAGGATTTTATGCATGGAATCAGGACCCTCAAGTCTGGATTCTTTATCTAAATGCTGCCAATTAAACAAATAACGCATAAAGTCTGATGAGCTAACCGGTTCGATCTCCTTTCGTAGTTTCTGAAGAGTGTAGCGATGAATACGAGCTAGTAATCGTCTTTCACACCATTCTATTTCTTCGGTTTGCTGAGTATATTGTCCACGAAAAATGAATCCTTCTGATTCCAACCCTAAAAGCGACTGTTGAACAACACTTTCGGGCAAACCAGAACTATGAATAAGAACTGAAGGCATTACAGGGCCCAGTGCTTCCATTCTTCCACGCATGATTTCAATTAATGCCTTAGAATAGTCCCATTCCTCATTTTCTATTCTGTCTGGTAATTGTGTGGGATAATCCAGAATAAATTTAGGATAGACAATCCTGAATTGTGGAATTCTTTCAGAAGCAATCCACAAGGTTTCCCCGTTATCAGATTTAAAGGAATTAGCCCGATTTTCCTGAACCAATTGAGCAAAATAGGATTCCCAACCCTGAAATCCGTTTCCGTAAAATCCTTCCTTTTCAGTAAGAAAACCAAAAAGAACTAGTGCATCATGAAGTTCGTCTTCAGAGGCAACCTGAGGCCAGGCTTCTTCTTTTACTGCTTTAATGGCATTTTCATCCAGTCGGCCTAAATCCTTTGCTTCAGCAGGATCAATCCATCGCCGATTAATAACTGCATTGGTTCTACGCTCTTCTGCTGGTGCATCATCAAGAAAAGCATATGGACGAGCAAGTAAAATTTCCTGAGAAAGGGGAGAGGGTTCTCGGAGGTCTTTGACGATCAATTCTTTTTTATTATCCCGTATATCATCAATAAGAGTTTCAAGGGAATCAATATCCATGGCTTCGGTAAGACAATCATGTATTGTTTGTTCGACAAGCGGGTGGTCTGGAACCTCTCTTTCTCCATCAATATTTTCAAAACATGCCAGTTGATCTGGAAATATTAGTGCTACCAAATCTTCTGCATTCATTCGCTGAATTTGAGGTGGCACACGCTTGCCTGCTCTTCTTCTAAGCGTAGCCAGGGCTCTGGAGGCATTCCAGCGCCAGCGTATTTCAAACATTGGAGAATCCAATAAAGCCTGAATAAGTATATTTTTTACTGTTTTAGAATTTAGGTAGGTAAAAACTTCTTCCAAGGGAAAACTATGTGTTGCACCTAAGGATAATATTACTGCATCTTCTGTTGCAGCTGCCTGTAATTCAAAATTAAATTTCTTACAAAATCGTTTTCTTAGGGACAATCCCCATGCACGATTTAAACGGGAGCCAAATGGTGAATGAACGACCAGATGCATATCACCAGCTTCGTCAAAAAAACGTTCAAGTACCAACGTTTCCTGAGTAGGCATTACTCCCAATGCCGCCTTTGTTGCGGCCAGATACATAATCAACTGATCTGCAGCAGATTCATTTAATCCTAACTCACCCATAAGATAGCTCATCGCTTCTCTTTTCCAGGTTTCATCTGGCATCTCATCTTCCTCGTAGTCTTCCATCCTTTTTAATTCAGAAAGATCACCCAGCCGTTCAGAGATGTCACGCCTTAATCGACTGACGGCAATAGACAACTCGCTGGTCCTTCCCGGAGCTTCGCCCAACCAAAAAGGGATAGTAGGGGGTTGACCTTGTGCATCTTCTACCAATACTTTTCCCGTTTCCACTCTAAGAATCCTCCAGGAATTATTGCCCAGTTGGAATACATCTCCAGGCATACTCTCAATAGCAAAATCTTCATTCAATGTACCAATGAATGCATTTTGTGATTCAAGGATGACATCGGTGTCAAAGTTATCAGGTATAGAACCTCCTGATGTCAAAGCAGTTAATCTTGCATTTTTTCGTCCTTTCACCCGTTCATTGATTTTATCGTGATGAACATAGGCAGATCTCCTTCCTTTTCGAGTTGCAAAACCATTAGAAAGCATATCAATAATCTCATCAAATCTTTCTCGTTTGAGATCCCGAAAAGGGTAGGCTTTTTTGCAGATATTAAAAAGATCAGTTTCCTGATATTCTTCTGCTGCCAGTTCAGCAACAATTTGTTGTGAAAGAATATCGATGGGCTGCTCAGGCATAAGAATAGCATCCAGCTCTCCTCTTCTTACTGCATCAAGAATTGCGGTACATTCTACCAGCTCATCACGACTGAGGGGGAATATCTTACCTTTGGGAGTACCTTTTAACGTGTGCCCTGATCTTCCTACTCGTTGAAGAAAGGCCGCGATAGATCTTGGTGAACCAATTTGACAGACTAAATCAATATAGCCAATGTCAATCCCCAGTTCAAGAGAAGCAGTAGCTACCAATGCTTTTAACTTTCCTTCCTTAAGACGTGTTTCTGCCAGATGGCGATGTTCTTTGGACATAGACCCATGGTGAGCGGTAATATTGTCATCGCCCATTCGTTCTGAAAGATTATGAGCCAAACGTTCAGCAAGCCTTCGGGTGTTTACAAAAATTATGGTGGTATTGTGGCTTTCAATGAGGTCTTGCAGTTGATTGTATACCTCTCCCCAAACTTCATTAGCCATAAGGGCAGTCAGGGGAGATGATGGGATTTCAATACTTAAGTCCAGTTTCCTTTTATGTCCGGTATCTACAATAGTACAGGTTTTTCCGACTCCAGTTAAAAACTTAGATACCAGTTGGATGGGTTTCTGGGTAGCGGATAACCCTATTCGGGTAAGACTTCCCTGAACCAGGTTTTCAAGACGCTCAAGGCTTAATGATAGATGCGATCCTCGCTTATCTCCAATTAATGCATGAATTTCATCCACAATAACTGTATTAACATGGGCCAACATTTTACGGCCGCTCACACTGGTTAAAAGTAAGTATAATGACTCTGGGGTAGTTACTAAAATATGAGGTGGATGTTTAATCATTGCAGTTCGCTGTGAAGGGGTAGTGTCCCCGGTTCGTAGACCTACTGATATTTTTACATCAGCATATCCTGATTCCAGTAAACTTTCACGAATTCCTTTAAGAGGCTTTTGAAGGTTTTTTTCTATATCATTGCTTAAAGCCTTAAGTGGAGAAACATACACAATCATTGTGGACTCTGGCAATTCATTGTTCAATCCATCTTTGATCAAAGAGTCGATAGATGCCAGAAATGCAGCAAGAGTTTTACCTGAACCGGTAGGTGCTGAAATAAGGGTATGATTACCCTTCTTTATTTCAGGCCATGCTTTTTTTTGAATCTCTGAACTTTGCTCAAAAGTTTCTTCAAACCAATTAGAAACAGCAGGATGAAATAGTTTTCTCATAAGAAAGAAAGGTACAAATTATCTCCTAAAAAATATAGTAAATATCTATCTATTTTACTAATAAAATTAGTATTCAGTAAATTTTATCCGGTCAATGTATTAGTTCAGTAGATTTCATATATTTATACTAACAATACATGATCGGACCGGACTATGAAAAAAATTCTACTTTTATTCTTTTTAGTGTCATTGATTACCCAAGCATTCCCGAATGAAAAGGTTTTCGTAATGAATATCAACAGAAATCAGGCATTAACCAATAATCCAAACGTAAAAATATACCTGCGGTTATTGAAAAATCATGAGCAGGTTGTTTCGATGAAAATTGGATTTACCGGAAGTCTTGAGGATGCTGAATGGGAAAAGTTTCACACGGAAAAAGACCTGACACTGAAAGACGGTGATGGGGATTATACTATTTTTGCTATGGTAAAAGATAAGGCAGGGAATGAATCCTTTGTTGAATCTGCAAGTATAAATCTGGATACTACACCTCCACAAAATGTGTCCTTAATAATTGATAATTCAAGACCCTATTCCAATTCTAAAATTGGCAATGTGAATCTTTCTCTTGAAGCTGAAGGTGCCACAGAGATGGAAATTAAATCGGATAATAATTTCTCAAAACACGCAAACTGGGAACCCTATAAATCATCGAGAGGGTTCACATTAATTAAAGGAGATGGGGTCAAAAATGTATATGTCCGATTTAAGGACGAGGCTGGCAATATATCAGAGGTGGCTACGGCCTCTATTATAGTTGACTCCACTGTTCCTTCAGGAAGAATTGTAATCAATGACAACGAGGAATTAACCATATCCAGGGTCGTGTATCTTTCCATTTGGGCCGATGATGATGTGCAAGAAATAAGAATCGTAGGTCCTCATTCTAGAGTAGTACCTTTTGAACCGGGCCAACGTGGTGCGCCCATGTTTCAACAATGGCATTTGGATACGTTAGATGGCAAAAAATATATTAAGGTTTTTTTTAAAGATAAGGCAGGAAACTTCTCCAAAGAACCTGTTTCTGACTATATAATGCTGGATACCAAGTCGCCAGAAAAGCCCAGAATGAGTATTGATAATAGTGCCAAATACAGCACAAATCAATCGGGTAAGGTAAAGGTTAGAGTTGTTACCAGGGAAACAGAAAATGAAGGTTATACCATGATGATCTCCAATAATAGTGAATTTGAAGGAGCAGAACAGATTCCATTAGCCCCACTAACTGATTGGGTATTGGAAAATGATTCTGATGGAGAAAAAACAGTTTATGTTAAGGTATTTGATAAAGGTGGTAATTTCTCAGAGATGTCTTCTGATGATATTATTCTGGACAGGGTGCCTCCAGAACCCCATAAATTAGTAGTCAATAGTGGAGAGACATTTACACAGTCAAAGACAGTTAAACTAGAAATTGAAGCAACAGATGCAATTAAAATGGAAATTTCCAACACATCTGATTTTTCTGGTGTAGTTGAATGGGAAGACTACAGTACTTTAGTTGAAGCATGGCCACTGGTTAAGCCCGGTAAAAACACAATCTATGTGAAATTTAAAGATGAAGCCGAAAATGAATCTGAAGTAATTTCTGGGGAGGTAATCTTTGATGCCACCCCTCCAAATGGATCATTCTTAATAAATAACGGCAACAATTTCACGACGGACGAAAATATTTTACTAGAGATTTCAGCGGATAAGGATGCAAAGGAAATGCAGGTGAGTAATAGTCCTGATTTTTCCAACTCTGACTGGGTTGTGGTTGAGTCCAATTACCCCTGGACCCTGGATGGGGCCGATGGCGAGAAGCTGGTTGGAATTAGGTTTAAGGATGAAGCTGGAAATATATCTGCCGTAGAAGTAGATAAGATCATACTTGATCGCACTCCACCCGAAAAAGGTAAAATTTTAATTAATAAAGGTGCTGAATATGCCACTAAAAATAGGGTGAGTATTATGATACAAGCCAAGGGAGCGAACGGGATGCAGCTAAGTGAAAATCCTGAGTTTACCGATGCTGCCTGGATAGAATATAAAACCTATAAGGAAATTTATCTATCCATAGGTGAAGGAGAGAGGGTTGTATATGCACGTTTCAAGGATGCTGCAGGTAATATTTCTGAAACAGTCAGTGACAATATTCTTTTAGATGTTAAGGCTCCTGATATTAAATCCTTTACCATAAATGATGGTGCTGAATTTGTGAATGATCGTGACAAAAGAGTAACTCTTAAATTTCAAGTAGAGGGGGCTTCTGAAATGAAAATTGCCTTTAACCCAAATTTGACTGGCGCAAACTGGCAACCTTATAAGCAACAGATCGATAATTTTATCCTTCCTGGTGAAGATGGAGATAAAGTGGTATATGTTCAATTTAAAGATCAGGCAGGAAATACATCGCTCCGAAAAAGTGCAAGAGTTATATTGAAAAGAGCTCTATAATGATTCTTAAGAAAAAAAAAAAGCCTGCATAAGCAGGCTTTTCTATGTATTTGATTCTTGTTTAGATTTTTTTGATTTCCTCCTCTTCTCTTACTCCGTCAATAATTTCGATGTTTATTCCATCAGAAATTCCTGTAGTGA
>Ga0316204_10011827_pt1 | contig 10821 bp, 13 predicted proteins | sample 6monrhotite_MG_2_FD_205661 | JGI IMG/M metagenome (GOLD analysis project Ga0316204, IMG submission 205661) | Microbial mat bacterial communities from mineral coupon in-situ incubated in ocean water Damariscotta River, Maine, United States -... | ecosystem: Environmental > Aquatic > Marine >... | reverse complement strand
ACCTCGACGTCCTCGAAGGCCGGTAGCGCGTCGCTCAAGGAGCAGACGGAGCTGATCCCGGCGGTGGTGCGGATCGGGCTGGCGCGGCGGTACCTGCTGCCCGGCGTGATGGGGATCAGCTGATGGCAGTGCTCACCCTGGAAGCGTTCAGTATGAACCTGAACACCGGGTCCGATCGGCTCGACGCGGTGCTCCGTAAGCGCCTGAGCGGGCAGGGCAGGGTCTTCAAGGATGCCGCCAAGCGCAACGCCGCCGCCCGCTTCCGCAGGGGCGGCGGACGTACCGCGAGCGCGGTCACCGCTCGCCTGCACCGAAGCCGCCTCCAGCTCGAGGCCGGCCTGGACACCGACAAGAGCCCCGGCGGGCTCATCCAGGACAAGGGCGGCGTCATCCGCCCCACCCGCGGCGAGTTCCTGTTCATCCCCCAGCCTGACGGGTCGTTCCGTGTGGCTCGGCAGGTGACCATCCGGGCTACCCGGTGGCTCTCCGACGCCTGGGACACGACCGCCCGCGACACCCCCCGGGCGCTCATGGGTGCGCTGCACGACGCGCTGGGGGTGCGCTGATGGGCGCCATCCCCGCCGGCGAGGCGTTCACTGATGCCGTCCTGGCCGCCCTGCGCGCTATCGACGGCACGGGGGACTACTGGTTCGACCTGACCGGCGATGACCGGGTCATCGAGGCCGACACCCTCGAACCGACGCTGGACAGCCATCAGGTCGCGCTCTCCAAGATTGAGATGTTGAGCGTGACCGGCGAGGTGATGGGCGACTACGGCCTCACCTGGACCTGCACCCTGATGGGCTACGCGCCTGCGACGGCGGGCACCCTCGGTAGCGCAGCGCGCCAGGCGTACCGGCTGCTCAGCGACTGCACCACCGCGATCCAGCGGATGCGCTCCAGCTCGCCGAGCATCGCCACGCTGGCGAAGGGGTGCGCCATCGACGTCCGTGTGAGCGGGGCGACCCGGCACGGCGACAGCATCGACCAGGACCTCTTCGGCGGGATGGGCTTCTTCGCGGCCACCGTCGAGATCACCGCTGAAGTGAGCGAGGGCGTATGAGCTGGCGACAGGACTCCAACGGCTCCGCGACCTTTCCGTGGCAGTACCGCCTCGACGTTACCCTGGACGCGTCGAGCCTGAGCAGCGTGACGCCCGACAGCGACGGCACCAACGACGCCCAGGTGGTACTCCCGGCGACCCTGGATCACCTCTGGCTGATGCTCGACGCCAGCGGAAACGAGCTGCTCGTCACCCAGGCCGACGGGGTCACCCCGCTCGGCTACAAGCTCACGGACGCTGCCTTCACGGGCGCGGCGTCGGTCTCGACCCGCGACGTCGGCATCCAGATCCAGGCCGCGCCGATCCGCTACGGCGGTGATCGGGGCGATGGGAGCGGCGACGGCAGGCTGCAGCGCTTCTGCGTCTACTACAGCCTGCCGAGCTACACGCCGACGCACGCCAGCTTCACCGCGACCTCACCGCTCACGGGCGTCGTGGAGCTCGCCGAACCGCCCAAGACGCAGCGCACGGTGGTGATCACCGCCGAGCGCCCCGGGCAGACGCTCACCCGGGCGGTCGTGGCGAAGAGCAGCCAGGAGACCGTCTTCGTGTGGCTCGACGTGACCAGCATGCTGCAGGTCCGCTCGAAGCCCTACGCCAGGCGGGTGCTGCTCGACGAGGTGCTGGAGGTCTTCAACGACACCGAGGCGACCGGCCTCCGTGAGCGCACCGCAGGCAGCGACACCACCGCCATGGTGGACGTCAGCTCCTGCGCCTTCGTCTACGCCAACAAGCGCGCCTGGATCAAGGTCAGCGTCACCGCTGGCACCGACGGCACCGACTACGCCGTGATCGTCCCCTTCCGTACTACCGAGGGGCAGACCCTCAACGCCCGCTTCCGCGTCCGCGTCCGCGACGTCGACGACACCTGACAGGAGCCCCACATGGCTATCAACACCCCCCGTAATGGCGCTGTCGGATTCGGCGAGGAGTCGACCTTCGGCACCGCGGTAGCGCGCGCTGTGTGGCGCCCCGCGATCGGGCTGAACCCCTCGCTGAAGACCGCCTCCTCCGACTACCAGGATCTGTACCGATCCGGCGCTGGCTCGGCGAAGCGCAACAGCATCGACAGCCGGGAGTTCTCCGACAGCGTCAGCCTGCTCGCCAGTTACACCCGGTTCGGGATGGTGCTGAAGCACGCGCTGGGCAGCGTCGGCAGCACGGGCCCCGTCGGCAGCGACTACACCCACACCTACGATCCCGCCGCGCTCCCCACTGGGCTCACCGTCGAGGGCATCCGGGGCAGCAACGCTACCAGCGAGCTCGCGGTGGGCTGTCAGATCCCGGACTGGACCTTCGAGTCCTCGACACGCTCGAAGCGGGCGGTGTTCACGTTCGGCCTCTGGGGCAAGGACTCGACGCGCCCGAGCAAGGGCACCCCGAGCTACGGCGCCACCGATGACCCGATTCTGCACTACCACCTCGGCTCGACGACGTGGAACAGCATCGCGGACCTGAAGCCCACGTCCGTGCGAGTCACCGGCAACAACGGCCTGGAGCGCGTCTACACGAAGGCGGTCACCGTCGACGGCTTCGTCGAGAGCGGTGATCGGGTCTACGGCGCCGTCGTCAGCTTCTACGACACCAATATTGACGATTTCTACGACGCGTGGAAGGCCGGCACCGAGAGCGACCTGGTGATCCCCTACGCCAACGGCTCCCTGAGCCTCACGTTCACCCTGCGGAACGCCCGGATCACCAACATCAGTGAGCCCATCCGGTCCGGTGGGGCGCTCACCCGAGAGATCACCTTCGCCCCCCGGGCGGACGGCTCCGACGAAGCGCTGGCCGTGGTGATCGTCAACGAGAACGCCAGCGGGATTGCGAACTGATGCCCTCCTACTTCGACGCCATCCAGGACACCACCCACGCCGAGGTCGTCACCAGCGACGGCGCGGTGTGGCGACTTCAGCAGCCCCGTGGGCGCGACTTCGACCGGTGGCAGCATCTGTACCTCCTGATGGTCGCTCCTGCGGCCTCGAAGCTGCGGGGCACGAAGGAGCAGGAGATCCTCGACGCTCCAGAGAGCCCGGAGCGCACCGCCGCGCTGGAGGCCGCGATCGAGCGGCAGGTACAGGAGGAGTGGAAGAACCTCTCCGACGGGGAGAGAGGGCGCCGCCGCATCCTGCGCGATCAGCAGGATGCCGCGCTGGTGATCGCCTGCGTCACCTACTGCGTCCCGCCTGGCGACAGCGAGCCCGCCCGGGTCCGCTTTGTCGTCGACGGCAGCCCCGAGCCCCCCGAGGGCGTCCAGTCGATCCGGTTCTGGGACGTCCCTGTGACCATCCGTGAGGCGCTCATTCGCGCGGCCCGCCGTCAGGTGAGCGGGGAGGCGTTGCGCCGGCAGGTGGACTCCTTTCGATCTGGACCCGACGCAAGCGGAGGAGCTGGATGATCTGGCCCGGCGATACGGCAAGTGGCCCCACGAAGTGCTCGACCTCGGGCAGGAGCAGCTCTGCTTCTCGCTGGGGTGCCTCCGCGCCGGCAAAGGGGCCGATCGGGAGCGGTCGCGGCGCCGTATCGACGAAGGCTCAGACGTCGTCGTCGACGCCAGGGACGCGGGCTGACGTGAAGACTCCGCGCTGGCACCGTGTAGGCTACGCACCGGGAGGTGTCTGTGTTCATGGTGCTGATGAGCCTGTGGGGCTGCGCGAGCGAGCCGGCGGCCGTGGAGTGTCCGCCGGAGTCCTGCGAGATGACAAACGCGGAGAAGCACCGGGTGGCGTCAATGGCCACAGGGCTACAGCGTTGCTCGCAAGGCCCGGTCGAGTCGTTCAAGGGGCCGACTGCCTATTGGGAGAACTGCGAAGCGATCATGATCGAGGCGTGCACCAGCGCCGAAGGCTGGCGTCTGCTGGCGGCTGCCGGGGTGTCACACGACGCGCCCTGTTACCGCGACGAGGCCATGCTTTGCACCTACGCCGGCGAGGGCTGCCCCGAGTAGCTCCGCGCTGCGGGGTGTCCCGTGGCTGACCGCGTCCAGTACTTCATCGACCTGCAGGGCGCCGACCGCGCCGCCGCTAACCTCGGCGAGATGGGCAACGCCGCCCAGCGCGCCGAGCGTGACCTCAAGGGCGTGGGGGACGCTGCAGGGAACGCGAGCCACGAGCTCAAGCGCGTCGAGGACGGCGCCGGCGAAACCGACAGCATCCTGCAGGGCCTGGCGGGCGCGCTGGAGCTGGTCTCCCCCGAGCTGGCGGACATGGCCCGCGTCGCAGGCGACGCCGCAGGCGGCCTCGAAGCTGTCTCCCGCGCTGGTCCTCGGCTGGCGGCGGTGCTCGGGCCGGTCGGGATCGCCATCGCCGCAGGCGCGCTCATCTGGCGTAACTACGCGGACGCCGCCCGCGAGGCTGAGGAGGCCGTCGAGAGCGCCGCCGAGAAGTCGGCTCGGGTCGCCGCGGCTCTGAGCAACCTGGAGCAGCTTGAGACCTTGCAGTCGATCCGTGCCGGCATCGCCTCGGGTGAACTCAACGAATCCGCGCTACTCGGGCTCCAGGCGCAGAGCACCGTTGACGACGCGATCAACCCCCTAAAGGCGCACCTCCAGACCGGCCTGAATGACTCGCTGAAGACTGAGCGCGACCTCCGCGCTGAGATCGAGCGCCTCAGTCACGGCAGCATCGCCGAGCAGCGCAAGGGCGTCGACAAACAGCAGGAACTGGTCAACATCCAGCGTGTCATGATCTCCCAGCGTGAGCAGCTCGCCGCCCTGGAGGAGAAGGGCGCGGCCATGCTTCAGGCCGAGCTGGAGCTGCTCTCGGGCGAGGCCGGGCTACTCGACGGCGCGACCGGCACCGGTACCGGTGGCACCGGTAGCGACGGATGGACGGACGGCGGCCTCCTCAACAAGCTCACGGATCCCGGCGCCATCAGCGGCACCTCCGTTGACAGCGGCTTCTCCGGACTCACGGCCGCGCTGGACTTCGGCGACTTCAGCTTGCTGGAGCGTGCCCAGGCGCGGGCGTCGCGGTTTCAGCACGACAACCCCAACGCCGTGCCAGGAGCTCAGGCGGGTGCCGGCGCTCTCGGCGGCCTGGCGACCGGCAACGTCAACCCGCTGCTCTCGCTCATCCCGGGCGGCGGTCTGCTCGGCGGCGTGGCCAACGTGGGCACACTCGGCGCCGACGGCGTCGGGGACATGCTGGACACCTTCACCGAGGCGGTCAGGACAGGGATAGAAGACCTGCCGGAGATTCTGAGCGAGATCATCCCCGACTTCGCGGTGTCGCTGGTGACGGAGCTGATCCCCGCGCTCATCGCCAGCGCGCCGCAGATCTTCGCCTCGCTCGTCAAGGGCATCGTGTCCGGGCTGTATGAGATCCTGGCGCCTGGGGAGCGGGGGCGCACTGTGTTGGACGCGGCCGGGATTACCTCGGGGGCGTCGGCTGGTCAGCTCATCGATGACTTCGAGAGCGGGGCCCTGCTCACCAACGCACTGGAGAGCAGCAAGCGGAGCACCCGGACGTCGAGCAGCATCACCCGCCCCCAGGCCCCGCTTCGTGCTGGTCCTGGCGGTGGCGAGGTCCGGGTCATCCTCGGTGGCGACCTCGGGCAGCTCATTGACCGGATCGACATCGAGCGCGGGCCCAACGGCACCCGCCCCGGGAGCGGCTGATGGGCGCGCCGAAGTTCTACTTCTACCCGGTGGCGGGCGGCTTGTTGAAGACGATCGACTTCAGCGCGCTGTGCGACGACGTGACCGACTTCGACGACGACCCCTTGGTGGAGACGTCCGGGGCGATCTCCCAGACCGGGCGGGACTACACGGTGGTCGGTCGGACGGCTCCGAGGCTGCGGCTCTACTTCCGCAAGCTCAGGCGGTACAGCAGCGCCGGCGCCCTCGTCGAGCGCCAGCTTCGCGGCTTCATCGACCACCTGAAGCGCGGCGGGGTCTGCGCAGTGGCGCTGGACCAGGACAAGGCGTGGGCGTCCTTCGCGGTGGGCCCGGTCGAGCAGAACGACGGCAGCGCCCAGACCCAGGGCGATCTGTTCGGTGGCGCCTTCGAGACGAACCCCTTGCCGGCCTCGGGCGACGAGGTGTGGATCCAGGGGGCGTACCCCGAGCGGCGCCGGGAGCTGCTGGCCGTGAGCGGCTACGCCAGCGCGGGCAACACCGTGAGCTTTGGCAGCGCGGTCAGCATCGACGCCGCGGCGCCGGCGCTCCTGCACACCCGGGACTTCTGGCCGGTGATGGTGCTCCCGCAAGACCAGCGCGGCCGCAAGCTGCTCACGGTCGAGCGGGGCCGTCACTTCACCCTGGACATGACGCTGGAGATGGACACCGGGCGGATTGACACCCTCGGCAACGGCGCGGGCACCGGATCGGTGTGGGGCGACGTGACGAGCTCGGCGGACCTGGACCTGGAGACCATCGGCGGACAGACGACCGCTGGCCAAGGCGGTCACCTGTGAGCTGGGGCGGCGCCTTCGAGACGTGGCTGGCCAGCGGGCAGACGCTGTACCCCCGCTACATGCTTGAGGTGGAGACCATCCCCGAGGCCCCCGGCGGCAGCGGCACGATCCCCGGCGAGATCATCGGTACGGACGGCGGTCATGTGGCCGTCCGCTTCCAGGCGCAGTCCGTGAACCCTCGGTCCTGGGAGTCCACGGTGGGTGCGTTCAGTGTCGACCTGAACACCACCGACATCGAGGGCCTGATGGAGACGGTACGACGGGGCTCTCCCATCTCGCTGCTCATGGGCGCCCCGGGCTGGGAGCGCGACGCCTTCGAGCGGGTCGCCCTCGGGCGCCTGGTGAACGTCACCGCGCCCGACGCCGCCGGCCCGGTGTTCCGCCTGGGCTGCGCGGACCTGTTCAGTCTGCCCAGTCGCTTCGACACCCAGAACGGCAACCTGTTGCTGTTCAGCGGCACGTACGCGGCTGGCAGTACCACCACGCTCTCAGCGGACTACGACTCGGTCTCACCGGATGGGTCGATCAGCCTCGCCAGCACCGCGGCGCTCGGCCGTCCGACCGGCGGTGAGTACCTCGTGATGGTGACCCCCACGGGCGGTGGCGACCCCTTCTACCTCGTGGGCTCGGCGAAGGGCGCCAGCAGCATGACGATCGATACCCCCGGGGCGAACCGCTACGGCACCACCCGGGTGGACGCCAACAGCGGCGACACGGTGACCTTCCTGTCGCTCCTGCGCGGGCATCCGCTGGATCTGATTCGGCAGATCCTGACGAGCACCGGCAACGGCATCAACGGCACCTATGACGTCCTGCCCGAGGCGTGGGGGCTGGCGCTCCCGGATCACCTGATCGACCACGTCGATATCGGGCAGTACATCGAGGGCGTCAACTTCCCCTCGAGCACGTACGAGTGGAGCCTCATCCTCTCCGCGCCGCTCACGTCGGGGTTCGTCCAGCTCCGCAGCATCTTCGCCGAGGCGGGCTTCTTCCTGACGGTGCACGAGGGGCAGATCACCTGCAGGGCCGCACAGGATCCGCGTGATCCCATCGTCGGCCCGTTCTGGAGCATCACCCCCGACGACATCGACAGCGACCGCCCGTTGACCTGGGAGGCCTGGGACGCGCAGGTCGCCAGCGAGCTCTCGGGCGTCATCGTCAACGGCCCCACCCAGGCGGACGGCACCCTCATGGGCAGTCACACCGAACTGGGCAGCACCAACATCACCACAGCGCCGGCCTACCCGGCGAGCCTCTACCCCCGCACGCTCTCGCACGCGTGGCACCTGACGGACAACGTCTGCCAGGAGACCGCGGAGCGCCTCTACCCCTGGCACGCGACGGTGCCCGAGCGTCTGAGCATCCCCATGGCCGGGCTCATCCATCACCGCCTCGGCCTCGGCACCCTCGTCGAGGTGACGATCCCCACCGTCTACAGCCGCGACGCCGGCGGCCCGCTGATCCAGCGCACCGGCATGGTGGTGCGCCAGGCGCCCGACTGGCAGCGGGGCCCCGTGGTGGACGTCGTCCTCCTGCCCAACTCATCCACCAGTCCTCACGGCTGAGGAGTCCCTCATGCGAACCCACCGCAACGACCTCACCGCCGGCCAGGTTACCGCCTTCGCCAGCGCGCCCTCGACCAGCAGCCACGGCATCGCCGTCCATGACGCCGACGAGCTGTTCTACTGGCACCTCGCCGGCGCTACCGCTGGCACATTCTACTACTACGACGGCACCTCCTGGAAGGCTGGCACCACGTTCACAACCAGCACCGACGGTAACGTGCTCGCGCAGGCCGCCACCGGGAGCCGCGTTGCGCTGCACGTCACCGGCGGGACACTCACTGCGGGTAGCTACGAAAAACACCAGTCGGGGAGAGTCTGATGCACCCCGCGCACACACCCTCCAGCGTCGCCGCGGCGCTGGCGGCCGAGACCCTGACGACACAATCCCCGGGGGTCGTCAGCCTGATCGGTCGGGTGCTGAAATTCGGCGACGCCGACAACGTCGGGGCGGACTCCGATGTGTGGCCGCTCAAGACGCGAGACCAGTGGATATTTGCCAGCGCGGGCACACTCTCGTGTGTGTCGGACGACGTCGCCGACACCGGGGAGCTGACTCTGAGCGGCTACGACGCCGCAGGCAAGGAGCTGTCCGAGACGGTGACGCTCACCGGCACCACCCCTGTGGTGACCTCGGCGGCGTTCTCGTTCTGTCTGCCCCGCGCCAGCTACAACACCGGCAGCTTCCCCAACGCCGCGGTCAACGAGACCAACACGGGCAACATCACGGTCAGCCGGGGTGGTGTTGGCGTCGCGTACATCGACGCAACGAGAGGCCAGAGCCTCCAGGCGTTCTACCGAATCCCCGCGACGCTGGCCGATGACACCGTAGTCGATCACGCGGTGATCTACGGCTGGAGCGCTGGTAGTGGAAGTGCGGACGAGGTGATCGTGGAAATAGATACCGCCACCCCCGGAACGTCCTGGCGGACGCGCGAGCGCGTGCGCGTGGTGGGAAACCACGACACAGGATCGATGTGGAGCGCGCCCGAGAACCCGATCGTCGGCATTACATTGCCTCCAGGGTCGCTGGTCAAGGCGCACGCCAGCGAGGTCGGAAACAACAACGGCCGAGTCGCGGCGCGGTTTTTTGTCGCACTGTTCGGCGCATGACCCACCACCCCACCAGGAGCTGCTAATGCTGCGCCCACCCTCCACAATGGCCGGCGATGGTATGGCGAGCGCTGGCGTCGCTCTCTCGCTTGCCACCCAGCTCGCCACCCAGCTCGGCGGCGTCGCCGCGGACTACCTGTCCAACAGTACAGGCATCTGGCGTGTTCGCCTCCACGCCGACTACGCCACCATCGACGCTCAGGACTGCAACAGCGACGCGACGCACACCCTGAGCGATGGCAGTGAGATCATCGCCGTCGACAGCGCCAACGCATCGACGCTGGCCACCGACGGCAGCACCGGCCTGCAGATCGTCTGCAGTGGCGTCACCCGGGTGTCCGTCGACCTGGACGCGCTGAGCCTGAACCTGCGACAGCGGCTGCGGCTCGTCTGGATCATCAAGGCGACCTCGATCGATGACGGTTGTCGCCTGCTCATGCAGATCGTCGACTCCACAACGGGGACGTACACCCGCGCACTGCAGGTCGGCGTCAAGCGGAGCGGGGCCAACTACATCGGCCGCTGGCAGGTCTATAACGGCGGCTGGACGCAGGGCGACACCGCCACGATCACCGCGCTGGGGGCGCAGACCTACCGGGTGGAGCTGGACTTCTCTCGCTGGCACGCCGAAGGCCGCGCCGAGGTGGGCGCCGCACTCGCCGATAACCCCGAGGACGTCGGCCTCATCCAGCGCATGAACATCCCCCAGGCGGTCAACGACGCCGCCGAGACCGACCCCTGGACCTCGGTGAGGATGGCTCGGCTGGATGTCGTGCCGGTCGCGTCCGCCGATGTCCTGCTCACCGACTTCTACGTGCTGGAGGCTGTATGAGGCTCGCCACCCCCGACTCCCCGCTGGTCGCCGACGCGGTCGCCCGCCTGGCCGAGCTCGGCGTCACGATCCCCGCCGGCGCGCTGGTGTGCGTCCAGGACGGAGTCGTCACCCTCCACGACGGCACGGGCGCCTACGAGAGCGACCCCGGCCCCCAGGTGGGTGAGGCCGTGCTGCTGGTAGATCCATGAACCGCCCCCAGCTCGCCTACGGCGCCCGAGGTGCCGCCGTCCAGCAGCTGCAACGTCTGCTCGGCCTGAAGCCTGACGGGCTCTTCGGTCCTGACACCCGCACCGCCGTCCAGGCCTACCAGCGCCGCCTGGGCGTGGCCCCGGACGGCGTCGTCGGTCCGGACACCTGGGCTGTGCTCGAAGGCGGCCTCCCCGAGACCCGGGCTGCGGCGAGCTGGGGCGCCGCTCGCGCTCCCTTCGTGCTGCGGCTCCCCTCGGGCTGGCAGGTCACCAGCGGCTACGGCCCTCGCGGCAACCCGCCGCAGGAGCACGCCGGCGTCGACCTCGCCGGCGTGGGGTGGGAGACCGATCCGCCGGCGTTCCTGGCGCCGTGCCCGGGTGAAGTCGTGGCCTTCAACGCCGCGGACCCCTGGGGCGGTGGCTACGGCTTCTGGATGCTCCTGCGCGAGCCTGGGGGGCTGGAGTTCTTCGCCGGGCACCTCTCGGTGGTCCATGTCGGCGACGGCCGCATCCAGGAGGGTCAACCGTTGGGCCGCTTCGGCAACAGCGGCCACAGCTACGGCGTGCACCTCCACGCGGAGACCCGGCGCGGCGGCGTGGCGTTCAACCCGGAGAGCGTGCTGCGCGTCGAGGACTTCCTCCACGGGC
>Ga0316204_10011826_pt1 | contig 10823 bp, 9 predicted proteins | sample 6monrhotite_MG_2_FD_205661 | JGI IMG/M metagenome (GOLD analysis project Ga0316204, IMG submission 205661) | Microbial mat bacterial communities from mineral coupon in-situ incubated in ocean water Damariscotta River, Maine, United States -... | ecosystem: Environmental > Aquatic > Marine >... | reverse complement strand
TCTCATCAACCTTAACAATGCTTAATTTAACCTCATTATGCTGAGCCAATTCCTCTGCAGTATGAAGTACTGCATGATGTTCCAAAGGAGAAGTAATAATATGAGTTACTCCTAGATCTTCTACTGCACATCGTAAAACCATATTATCAGCTTCAGTTCCCCCTGAGGTAAAGAAAAACTCAGCTGGACTGGCATTAAAATGAGTGGCAATCTGTTTTCTTGATCGCTCTATAATTGAACGTGCAATTCGACCATCTGAATGAATAGATGATGGATTACCATAATTTTCTCTTAACACAGGAATCATTGCCTCAACAACTTGAGGGTCGATTTGTGTAGTAGCAGCATTATCTAAATAAATATTCATGGCTAAATGAATTAAGATTTAATAATTTCTCTAATGTCGGAAATAATTTTTTCAGCCAAATGATTGGCAGTGCTTTCTGATTCACTCTCAGAGTATATTCTAATAATTGGTTCAGTATTTGACTTTCTCAAATGAACCCATTCTTTGTCAAATTCAATTTTAACCCCATCTATGGTATTGATAGGCTGAGATTTGTACTTGTTCTTAATTTCAGCCAATACTTTATCTACATCTATCTCAGGAGTCAACTCAATCTTATTTTTTGATATATGATAAGAATTGTAAGTTGCTCTTAATTCTGAGCAAGCTTTCAAATTTTTTCCTTCAAAAGTGGCTAAATGAGATAAAAACAGAGCAATTCCTACCAAAGCATCTCTTCCATAATGAGAATCTGGATAAATAATTCCTCCATTTCCTTCTCCTCCTATTACCGCATTAGTTTCTTTCATTTTAGTCACAACATTCACCTCTCCAACTGCTGAAGAAGAATATTCGCAACCATGGGCTTCAGTAACATCTCTAAGTGCTCTTGTAGAAGATAAATTACTTACCGTATTCCCTTTGGTATGCTGCAAGATATAGTCGGCTACAGCCACTAAGGTATATTCTTCTCCAAACATTTCTCCATCTTCACACACCAAAGCCAATCGATCTACATCAGGATCTACAACTATACCTAGATCAGCATCATGTTTCTTTACTGCCTCAGAAATCTCGCTTAAGTTTTCTGGCAAAGGCTCAGGGTTATGTGGAAAATCACCAGTTGGTTCACAATACAATTCTACAATTTTGCTAACCCCTAATGATTTTAAAAGATGGGGAATAAATATTCCTCCTGTTGAATTAACACAGTCAATTACTACTTTAAAGTCTTTGCTTTTAATGGCTTCAACATTTACCAAAGGCAAATCCAAAACACTCTTGGTATGCTTCTGTAAGTATGTATCGTTATGGGTATGCTTTCCTAATTTATTTACTGTTTCATAAAGATAGTCTCCTTTATCAGCAATTTCTAATAAAGCAGCTCCATCTTCAGCCGAAATAAACTCCCCTTTTTCGTTTAATAATTTTAAAGCATTCCATTCTTTTGGATTATGGCTTGCCGTTAAAATAATTCCACCATGAGCCTTCTCCATTGTAACCGCGATCTCAACCGTTGGTGTAGTAGACAATCCTAGGTCTACAACATCAATCCCTAAACCTTGAAGTGTTCCCACAACGAGATTGTTCAACATCTCTCCACTCAAACGAGCATCTCTCCCGATCACAACTTTCAATGCAGATTTGGCTTCTTTATTTCTAGCTTTTAACCAGATTCCATAGGCCGATGCAAATGTGATAATATCTTGAGGGGTCAAATTCTCCTTAGAAACGCCCCCTATTGTCCCTCTAATCCCTGATATTGATTTAATTAACGTCATATTCCATTTTTATGGAGTGCAAAAGTAGCAATTTTGATCCCTTTTCTTGTTAATTTCTTTGTGGATAATAATACTAAGCCGAACTTTGTACACTCTATATTTTATTAACCTTTGTTAGAGTATCATCACTTTTCTTTTTTATGGATAGCGAATACGAATTTACCTCAGAAAACCCGCAAGACCTTACGATAGTAAAACGCTTTGAAGATATGCTTTCTCAAAAGAAAGCTTTCTTTTTTGATGTTGATGAGTTTGAAGAACTTATTGATTACTACAATGGGAAGAACAACTTCAATCGCTCTATTGAGGTTGTCAAGTATGCATTGGATCAACATCCGAACTCAGCAAACTTATTGGTAAGCTGTGCTCAATTGTATGTTTCCATACACAAGCCACAAGAAGCCTTAAGGTATTTGCAGTTAGCTGAAACCTTTGAGCCTTTTAACATCGATTTATTTTATACCAAAGCTTCTATATTCAGTCAACTCCGAAAATCTGAAAAGGCAATAGAACAATATAAAAAAGCATTGGAACATGCTGAGCAATTTGAGCAAGAAGACATTATACTTCAATTGGCCTTCGAATATGAAAACCTCAACAAATACGATGAGGCGATTGAGCACCTTAAATCAATCTTAAAAATCAATGCAGATAATGAAACCGCTCTTTATGAACTAGGTTTTTGCTTTGACAACTCTAAGCAAATAGAAGCTGGAAAGTCTTTTTTTGAAGACTTTGTTGACCTGCACCCCTATTCATACATTGGTTGGTTTAATTTAGGAATTACCTACAGCAAATTGGATTTGTATGAAAAGGCCATTAGCTGTTATGATTTTGCCATTGCCATCAAAGAAGATTTCTCTTCAGCCTATTTTAACAAAGCCAATTGTTACATACAGGAAGAAAAGTATTCTGATGCCTTAGCCTGTTTTAAAGAAGCGCTTCAATTAGATACCGAAGATTCTCTTTGTTATTATTACATGGGAGAATGCTATGAAAAGCTGGAGAACTTTGAAAGAGCCATTAAATTCTACAAAAAAGCATCTGAACTTGACGAATATTTAGCGGATGCTTGGTTAGGTATTGGTTCATGTTATTTTGAAACTGGAAAAGATTTAGACAGTTTGTCCTTTATTAAAAAAGCAATAGAGCTTGACGAATTAAATCCTGATTATTTCTACCTATTGGGTGAAGTAGAAGCTCAACTTGGGCTGCATCGTGAAGCGCTACAGGCTTTTGAAAGGGTATTTGAATTAGAACCTGATAACGAAACCATCTTAATTGATTTGGCCAATACCTCAGAAGAATTGAATAATTCTGAGGAAGCCATAAATTACTTTTGCCAAGGAGTACAAAATCAACCTGAAAACGGCAAGTTATTGTTTAATTTTGTCGCTTTCCTTTTAAAGAAAGGAGATGAAATTAATGCTTCTTTCTACTTAGACAGCGCCTTGAAAAATCATTATGAAGACAAGGATGAGTTGTTTGAGGTTTACGAAGAAGCAAAATACCATCCTCAAGTTATTGATTTGATGGAATACTACAAAAAGTAATGCATGAATTTTGAACTTCCTTTTATTCCTGAACGCACCAAATCTCCAAGAGATTCTGGACTAACTATGATGATGGACAAAGGGTTAAGCTGGAGGCAAGCGGAAAACTTTGTTGATTCTTGCACTGACTATACCGATTTGATCAAGTTTGGTTTTGGCACTTCTTACCTTACCAAAGATTTCCAACGCAAAATAGACATCTATCATGAGGCTGGACTTAAGTGTTATTTAGGTGGTACTTTATTTGAAGCTTTTATCATCAGAGGCATGTTTGATGACTACCGTAGGTTATTGGATAAATTCGGAATTAAAGTAGTTGAAGTATCTGATGGATCTATTGTACTCAACCATGAGTTGAAGTGCAAGTACATAACAGAATTAAGCAAAGACTACACAGTATTATCTGAAGTAGGTTCAAAGGAAGAAGGGATTTTAATAAGCCCTAATAAATGGATTAACATGATGCAAGCTGAACTTGAGGCTGGCTCATGGAAAGTGATTGCAGAAGCCAGAGAAAGTGGAACAGTTGGTATTTATAGACCAAATGGTACTGCCCATGTTGCTTTGGTAAATAAAATCATTGCCAAAGTATCTATGGAAAATGTACTTTGGGAGGCCCCTAAGAAAACGCAACAGGTTTGGTTCATTAAACAATTTGGAGCCAATGTAAACTTGGGCAACATAGGATATGAGGAAGTAATTCCATTAGAGACTTTGAGAATTGGGTTGAGAGGAGATACTTTTCATGATTTTTTACCAGAAGAATTAGCCAATAAAGAATTACTATGAATTTTCAAGAATTAAAACCAGAAGACTTCAAAACTGAGTTGGAGCGAAGTAACAATGCTATTCTAATTGATGTTAGAGAAGCTTATGAATTTGAAGACAATAACATTGGTGGAACGAATATACCAATGGGAGAAATTTTAAGTAGGGTATCAGAATTTGATCAATCAGAACCCATTATGTTGTGCTGCAAGAGCGGTAAACGATCAAAAACAGTAGCCTATCACTTAAGTTCTCAATTACCTACAAAAACCATCATCTCTCTAGAAGGTGGAGTTGAGGCATATAAAACGTTAAATGCCTAGATCGACAAAAGAATACATCTCAATTGGTCTAAAAGGAATGGCTATGGGAGCTGCAGACATTGTTCCTGGAGTTTCTGGAGGTACCATTGCACTAATTGCGGGGATTTACGAAGAGTTTATTAATGCATTAAAATCTTTTAGTAGCGCATTATTAGTTCTTAAAAATGAAGGCATAGCTGCTGCTTGGAAACACATCAATGGTAACTTTCTAGTCGCTTTATTTGGAGGTATTGCTGTCAGCTTCTTATCGCTGGTTCTATTCATTAAATATGCACTGGCTGAGCATCCTATATTATTGTGGTCTTTCTTTTTCGGCTTAATAGTAGCCTCATGTTACTTTGTCGGAAAAACAGTTGAGAAATGGAATCTTGCCAGCCTTTTAGCCATAATTATAGGTGCGATTTCAATCTTTTTGCTAACCGACCCTGGTCTGGGCGCAATGGAAACTAGTGATTCTTTAGGTTTTGTTTTCCTTGCGGGAATGTTGGCCATTTGCGCCATGATATTGCCCGGTATTTCCGGAGCATTCATTCTTGTATTATTAGGAAAATACGTCTTTATCATTGAATCGTTGAGTGATTTTAAGATAGCCATTATCGCCACATTTGGTTTGGGCTGTATTAGTGGCTTATTGAGTTTTAGCCATCTACTATCGTTCTTACTTCGCAAATACCATAGCATAACCATTGCTTTATTAACGGGCTTTATGATTGGTTCTTTAAACAAAATATGGCCTTGGAAAAACACCTTATCGTGGAGATTAGATCGACATGGAGAAGACATCCCAGCTATTCAAGAGAATGTATTGCCACAAAACTTAGTAGAAGGCGATCCTCAATTGTTATTTGCTGCACTTCTTGCTATTGTTGGTTTCGCTTTGATTTTTGTGTTAGAAATAGTGGCCAATAAAAAAACAAAAGCATAATGCGTCAATTTGGTTTAATTGGCAATCCTCTCTCCCACTCTTTTTCAAAACAGTATTTCTCAGCTAAATTTTCTAAGGAAGGAATTCCAGATGCTGCTTACGAACTATATCCTTTAAATGACATTACTGAACTGCTTCCATTAATTGAGAATAATCAGCAGCTAATTGGCCTCAATGTAACCATTCCCTATAAAGAGGCTGTTATCCCCTTCCTAGATGAACTTGATAGCTCAGCTGCTGAAATACAAGCGGTAAATACCATTGTAATTGAACGGCGAACCAATATGAAGCCTAGACTTATAGGTTACAATACCGATATCATTGGTTTTCAAGAAAGTCTCAAACCCTTCTTAGCCATACAACACGATCGTGCTTTAATTTTTGGAACAGGTGGTTCTTCAAAGGCAGTTGCCTATGTGTTAAAAAAGCTACATATTCCTTTTCATTTTGTAAGCAGAACCCCTTCTTCTGAAAAGGAAATTACTTATACAGACCTTGATACTAAAGGAATCAACATACACCCCTTGCTAATCAATTGCACTCCTATGGGTATGTCTCCAAATTTAGACAGTATGGTTCCTATTTCTATTGATGGCATAGGTTCCAATCACCTGGTTTATGATTTGGTATACAATCCTGAAGAAAGCCGTTTACTTAGAGAAGCAAAACAAAGAGGCGCTCTAACGCTTAATGGCTTATCCATGCTTAGGCTACAAGCCGAAGCTGCTTGGAAAATTTGGAATGCTTAATCTGCTAATTCTACCTTAGGTTTCTTAGTTCTTTTGAGTGAATTGCTAATAAAACAGCGAAAGGTAATCGCAAAAGAAATCAATACTAAAAAGGCCCCCAACACAAAAGGAGCTCCAGGAAATTGAAGCGGGGAATCATCTTGAGTAAAGTAATAAAATATGCTAGTCATTGCTATTGGACCAACAATAGAGGTTAAGGAAATTAGCGAAGTCATCGCTCCCTGCAACTCTCCTTGCTCATTGTTATCAAATTGATTGGAGACCGTACTTTGTAAGGTTGGAGTAGCTATTCCACCAAAGCAATAAGGCAATACAAACACAAACAACATCCAACCTTCTGTAGCAAAGGCAAACAACATCAAACCTAAAAACCAAGAGACATAGCCAATAAATATTGTTTTCTGTTCACCCCACCACTTTACGGTATGTTTTACCATTAAGCCTTGAACAATGGCCACAATTATTCCTACTACTCCTAATGAGTAACCCACCATGGACTCATCCCAATCAAACTTCAACATGCCGTAAAAGGTCCAAGTAGACTGCACTGAATGCCCAGCTAGATAGAGTAAGAAGAAAGAGAGTGCTAAGCCTCCTACTACTGAATTTCGTGTTAACATATGAAAAGAGCCCATTGGATTTGCCTTTTTCCAATTCACTGCTCTTCTGTTTTCTACTGGAAGTGATTCTGGTAAAATAATTAGTCCATATAAAAAATTCAATAGCGTTAATCCTGCAGCTATTAAAAAGGGAAGCTGAACACTCCATTTACTGGCTATTCCCCCTATTACTGGTCCTACAATGAATCCCAAACCAAAAGCAGCACCGATTAAACCGAAATTCTGAGCTTTCTTTTCTGGTGTACTGATGTCTGCAATATATGCCGTAGCAACTGTAAAACTAGCTCCACAAATTCCCGCTAATATCCTACCCACAAATAACCACATTAGGCTAGGCGCAAATGCATGTACAAAATAATCTAAGCCCAAACCAAAAAGAGCAATTAATAAGATGGGTTTTCTGCCAAATCGGTCACTTAACACCCCTAATACTGGAGCGAAAAAAAACTGCATAATGGCATAAGAGAAAATAAGCCAACCCCCTATTTTAGAGGCTTCACTTAAACCTTCTCCATTCAAACTTTCAATAAGGGAAGGAATAACTGGAATGATAATCCCAATACCAATTACATCTATTAAGATGGTAATGAACACAAAGGTCAATGAAGCTTTATTGGACTTCATTAAAGTGCCAATTTGTTGGATACTGGATTAGCATACATCTTCAAAAAGGTTTCTCTTTTAAGGGCTTCTTCTGCATCAACACCTTCCAATTTTGTGCTCATATACGCTTGAAACTCTTCCATTTCAGCTGCTGTATATTTCTCCGCGAATTGCTGACTGCTGTTAAGTAGATCGTATGCAATGAAGTTGGTTGACATCAACTTATAGGTAGCGTGAATTTCATTATCGATAAGCTTTGCTACTGAAGCTAACAATTCATTTCTATTGCTAATTCCTTCCAATTGATCTAATGATTTGCTAATTGGCTTGCCAAAACTCACCTCAATTCTACCTTTCCTTCCTTCTATCCCTTGAGCCATGTGCATCATATCCTCCATGGGTTCTTTCTCGTATTTTTCTCCTTTAGAAACCTTTATTAATTCAGGTAAGGTTAGTGCGTCACAAGGATTAAATTCATAAGAAATAGAAACCGGACAAATCTGTAAACCTTTTAGGTTGTCTAGAACAGAACTACTTTCTCCCTTTAGGTTAAACATTTTCAAAATACTAGGATTGGTTCTATCATCCCCATCCTTACTTCTTCCCGATCGTTGTGCAATCCAAATCGACTCTCCCTTCTCTCGTATCGTATGGTTAATGTATCCCGACAATTGCATGGAACCTTCTACCTTTTGTTCTTTGGGTAGGCTTCTCTTTACAATAAAGGTTTTGTTCAGCTTAACCAAATCTACCACCCAGGGAATCTTCATCAAATTGTCTCCTATTGCTATTTCAGCTGTTTCAAAGCCTTCTTGAAGCAATATATAATTCATCAGAGCTGAGTCCAATACAATATCTCTATGCGTTGAGATAAAGAGGTAATGCTTTCCCTTTTCTAACTTATCAGTTCCATTAAAGCTTAAGCCAGCAGCAGATTTGCTAAGCAATTTATTCAACATTGGGACAATCACTTTGCTCTGAAACTCCTTTACAGTATCAATTGCCAGCAACTGTTGTTTAAAAGCTTCAAAGGGAAGTTCCGGAAGTACGTATTCAATTACTTGCTGGAATTGTTCCTCAGCCAACAATTTTTGAATTTTTTCAGCAACTTCTGCGTCATGATATGGTCTTATGTCCTCAAAATTCATTGCTTTGCTTAAAATTAAGCGTCTAAATTAATACTTCAATGCTGATAGTAAAAAAAGAAAAAGTGTTCAGTGGGTTTTATGAGCTCAATATATTGACTTTAAAAAGCGAAAAAACAAAGCAAACTTTTGAAAGAGAACAGTTTAAAACCCCTAATTCTGTTGGCGTACTGGTTCATAACTTAATTAAAGACGAGCTTGTTTTGGTTCAACAATTTAGGATTGGCCCTGAAGTAGAGCTTTTGGAAATTGTAGCTGGAAAAGTTGAAGAAGAGAATCCTGAAGAAACAGCTAAAAGAGAAGTGATAGAAGAAACTGGTTATAAAGTTGATTATTTGGAACTTATCCATGAATTCTACCCCTGCCCCGGACCTATTAGCGAAAAAATGAGCCTATATTATGCAACAGTAGTGCAACAAATTGAAAGTGGTGGTGGTCTTGAAGCTGAACATGAAGAATTAACCGTTGTAGAAATGAATGTAGCTCAATTCTTAGCAACTAAATTTACAGATGCCAAATCTATCATTGCACAACAGTGGTTAAAACTAAAGATAGACAGTAAGCGTTAATTTAGTGTCATCATCTCGATATGAATATAAAATACATCCTCTTTCTTTTATTGTTTGGTTTATTGCAGCAGCTTAACGCACAAATTTTCGAAAACTGCAAGGTTTTCGAACATGAGGCTGGGCAGTACAAATCGAGGATTAATAATAAGTCCAATCCCGCCACTAGTGATTATGACGTTAGTTTCTACCACCTCAAACTAAAGCTTGACCCTGCTATCAATTACATTCAAGGCAGTGTAGCGGTTCAACTAAAAGCAACAAGAGTTACTTCATCCCTCACCTTCGATCTTAATGACAGTTTAGAGGTTGATTCTGTACTTTACAAAAATCAACCTCATCAATACTCAAGAATAGGAAATAAAACCCTCACACTGCCCTTAACTGATAGTTTGGCTGCTAATGATGAAGCCACTGTAGAGATTTTTTATCGCGGAGTTCCGTCAAATGGATTAACTCAAGCTAGTAGAGCTCGTGATTTTATCATCTGGACCTTATCTGAGCCTTATGGTGCTGAAGATTGGTGGCCATGTAAAAATAGCTTGAACGACAAAGCTGATTCTGTGGCAATAGATGTTAGCGTGCCCTTAGCATATAAAGTAGCTTCTAATGGTTTATTATTATCCATTGACAGCACTGCTACTGAAGCTACCTATCATTGGAAAACCACTTATGCCATTCCAGCCTATTTAGTAGCCATTGCAATAGGGGATTATAGTTTTCACGAAGAGCAAATAAAAGTGGGCGAAGACAGTGTACTCATGCATCATTTTTTATACAGCAATGAAAGCTTATTTCAATCGAATAATGCGGTATCAGGATTTATGAACCTCTTTGATTCCCTTTTTGGCCCCTACCCTTTTATTCGTGAAAAATATGGACATGCTTCTTTTACCAGAGGCGGTGGAATGGAACATCAAACCATGAGTTTCATGAGTGGCTATAGTGGAGAATTGGTTGCCCATGAATTGGCGCATCAATGGTTTGGAAACAAAGTAACCTGTGGCTCCTGGCAAGATTTATGGCTCAATGAAGGTTTCGCTACTTATTTAAATGCCTTAACCTATGAAAACAATGTAGTGCACAACAGTGCGTTTTGGCCCAATGTGCTTGAAAACCTGCACAATGCTTCTTTTAACTTCCCCCACAGTTCAGTTTATAAAAGAGACACCACCAATGTTCCAGAATTGTTCAATCAGATGGTATATCAAAAAGGGGCTAGCATTTTACACATGCTGCGCTGGCAGGTTGGAGACAGTGCTTTTTTTGCTGGTGTAAAAAATTACCTTGACGACCCCGAATTGGCGTATTCCTTTGCTAAAACTCCAGACTTAAAAAAACACTTAGAAAGAAGTTCTGCTCAAAACCTAACTCAATTCTTCAATGATTGGTGTTATGGCAAAGGCTTTCCCACCTACACTGCTATATGGTCGCAAAGTGGAGAGGACTTTAAACTAAGCATTGATCAAACTCCCTCAGATCCTTCTGTTTATTTCTTTAATATTCCTCTTCCCTATAAACTGTATGGAAACAACTGGGATACTACCATCATTGTCGATCCTCAATTTAACGGACAAAACTTTAACATCAAGCTTTCTCAAATAGTAGATTCTATAGAGGCAGATCCCGATCAATGGATATTGGCCAAACACGATATAGTTACTGCTTTAGAAAGTCAACAATTGGATGAAAACACTTTCCGCATCTCCCCTAATCCTAGCTCAGGTATCTTTAAAATACAGTCTTCCGAGAACATACAAATAGAAAGATTTCAGCTATTGAG
>Ga0316204_10011825_pt1 | contig 10823 bp, 10 predicted proteins | sample 6monrhotite_MG_2_FD_205661 | JGI IMG/M metagenome (GOLD analysis project Ga0316204, IMG submission 205661) | Microbial mat bacterial communities from mineral coupon in-situ incubated in ocean water Damariscotta River, Maine, United States -... | ecosystem: Environmental > Aquatic > Marine >... | reverse complement strand
TAATGTTCCGGTGACGCTAACTCACTGGCCGTATCATTGAGCTTCTTACCAGTAGGCGAGGTACAATCATGGTCTAGCTCAACAAATCGCTCACTGCCGTCAGCATGAGAGATATCAATCGCATTAACATGATGGCCGGCCAAGTCATGGCCATGACCTTGGGCTAGGTGTTGATGATGGGCCTCGTCGTGGCCGTGGCTGCCAGCCAAATGAACGTGAGCAGGCGACCACTGCACCATCAAAAATGCAGCAATAACAAAAAGAAATATCGTTTTATGTCTGTAAATATTGCTCATCGATATATTCAAAATTCAACTCATCAGCAGTATAGCCACATACACTTCCTAGCGTAAAACCAAATTTTTGGTCTGCACGAAAGGACTGACTGTTCCTCGCTAGGTATGCAAAGATCATTAGCCCACTCAACCCAAACCAAGAAATATGAAACAACCGCCACAACACCAAAAAATACAACGCCATCAAAATATCTACAAACAAACCTTTCCTATGTCGATTATTCACAGCGACCGCCGACATAACTAAGGCGGCTAGGGGCGATTAAACAACGACGATCACAACAGTCAAAACGATATTTTTGATAACATCCACAAAAAAAACCCTGTAAGACTACCCTCAATTTCAAGTAAATAAGAAGAACCAAACACAGTAACTTTCTAGCTAAACAACCTTAGGGACAGATACAACAAAGCCAGAGCAAACTAGTCGGCTTACCCTGGCTTTTTCTTGGCGGGCAATAACCGCTCACCTATTACTATCTTTTATTTGACGATTTAGCCTTCGCTGCTATTTCTATTTCACGCGCTTGCTGGGCGACTTTATCCAATACGCCATTAACGTATTTATGGCCTTGGTCTGCGCCGAATGTTTTTGCTGCTTCAACCGATTCGTTGATCACCACTCGGTAGGGCACATCCAGTTTGAACATTAACTCGTAGCTACCCATGCGCAAAACCGCACGTTCAACAGGATCTACTTCGTTAATGGGTCGATCCAGGTGAGGCTGGACCTTGGCGTCGATATCAATCACGTTATTTGAAACGCCTTCGATCAAATCCTTAAAATAGTCCACATCAAACTTTGTGGTATTGCGCTCCACAACAAACTGTTCAAATATATTCTTGATGCTATGACCTGTTAACTGCCATTCGTACAGGGCTTGCACCACACAATTTCGAGCTTTGGAACGTGCGCGACTCAAAGAAACTTCTCCTCAAAAAGAACGATAATGTTATACCCACATTTTCCTTTCGAAAATGCTTGGTAGGCTATGCCAACGGCACAAAGACCTACGGGGCCTGACTTGTGCGAGGGCTTACTCCCTCCCGTGCTCACTGATTAATAACAGCAAGTGGCAAAACATTACATCTTGTCGATATTATCCAACAAGTTCACCATTTCAATGGCTGACATGGTCGCTTCCACGCCCTTATTACCGGCTTTGGTACCTGCTCGCTCTATGGCTTGTTCGATGGTATCCACCGTCAATACGCCAAAGGCCACGGGCACATCATATTCCATGCTCACCACTGACAGGCCTTTAGTGCATTCACCTGCGACATAGTCAAAATGTGGTGTACCACCACGAATCACTGCACCTAGCGCAATCACTGCATCATGAGATTTTTTTGCCGCAACGCGCTTTGCCAATAAAGGTAGCTCAAACGCACCTGGGGCATAAAACACCTCAATGTCTTTAGCACTGCCACCATGACGAACGATACAATCAATGGCACCGCTGATCAGAGGATCAACCACAAAGGCGTTAAAACGGCCTGCAATAATGGCGAAGCGTTTACCGGAAGCGTTGAAGTCACCTTCAATACGAGTTACATCATTCATCGAACCAACCCTTGTGTCATTTTGTAGAGAGCAAAATTAAAACAGCCGACCATTGTAACCGCCTTAGACGTATTCCACTACTTCTAGATCAAAGCCAGACAAGCCGTGGAGCTTACGCGGCGCGCCAATGACTCGCATTTTCTTAATACCCAGATCAGCCAAGACCTGCGCGCCTGCGCCATAGGTGCGTAGATCATCACCCTGCTCTGGCTTAGGTAGGTTAATGCCTCTATCTTGTAGCTGATAATCACGAATACGGCGTACCACCTCAGAGGGCGAGTCTTGGTGCTGAAGCAGAACCACGACCCCAGACTCTTCTTCAGCTAGACGCGCCATAGCATTTCTAAGCGGTAAACCACCATCACCACGCTGAGCACTGAATAAATCGACGAACGTATCAGCCAAATGCACTCGCACCAAAGTCGGCTTTTCTGGATCGATCATGCCTTTAACTAGCGCCAAATGCAGTGATTTTTCAATTGAGTCTTGATAAGCAACAAGGTGAAATTCACCGAACTCGGTCGGTAACTGGCATTCAGACACTCGCTCAACCGTTTTTTCATTCTGACGACGATAACGAATTAAATCCGCCACCGTGCCTAGCTTTAAATTATGCTCTTTGGCGAAGACTTCTAATTCAGGCCGACGCGCCATACTGCCGTCATCATTGAGGATTTCAACAATCACCGAAGCCGGTTCAAAGCCAGCCATCCGTGCCAAATCACAGCCCGCTTCGGTATGACCTGCTCGGGCCAACACCCCACCTTCTTGTGCCATCAGTGGGAAGATGTGACCAGGTTGGACAATATCCTCTGGCTTGGCTCCAGCTTTCACCGCCGCAAGCACGGTTGCGGCACGATCAGCAGCGGAAATACCGGTAGTCACGCCCTCGGCCGCTTCAATAGAGACGGTAAAGTTGGTCGCATGCTTGTCGCCATTGGCCGCCACCATCAAAGGTAGGCGCAATTGCTCGCAACGCTCCAGGGTCAGCGGCAAGCAAATCAAGCCACGGGCATAGCGCGCCATGAAGTTAATGGCCGCCGGCGTCACGCATTCGGCCGCCATGATTAAATCGCCTTCGTTCTCGCGATCTTCATCATCCATCAAGATAACCATCTTGCCCTGGCGGATGTCTTCGATAATCTCTTCAATCGTATTCATAAGTCTCGATAACGCGGTTGGGCGCTATTTAAGGAATCCGTTTTCGGCTAAAAAAGCCATATTGATCGTATCGCTCGCCTTTGGTTCGGCAGCTTTATTACCCAGTAGCAGACGCTCAAGATAGCGCGCAATTAAATCAACTTCGATATTGACCTTTCGCCCGGCTTGATATTCACCGATGGTGGTAATGTCAGCGGTATGAGGGATAATATTCAAATCAAAGATTGCCCCATCAACCGCATTCACGGTCAAACTCACACCATCGACACAGACCGAGCCTTTGTGGGCGATGTATTTGGCCAACTCATCGGGCACACGCACGCGAAAATGTATCGAGTCACCAATGTGTTCACGGCTTTCAATCGCACCCACGCCATCCACATGACCACTCACAAGATGGCCGCCCAAGCGCGTGGTTGGCGTAAGCGCTTTTTCTAAATTCACTTGTCGACCCACAGTAAAACTACCCAAGGTCGTTTTACTCAGCGTTTCTGCTGACACGTCCATCACTATGCTGTGTTGATCGAACTGCACCACGGTCAAGCATATACCATCATTGGCGATGCTATCACCCAACTGCACATCGGCCATATCCAAGCTGCCGACGTTGACACGGATGCGCCAATCACCACCTTGTTGTTTGATCTCGGCAATCTTGCCCGAGGCTTCGATAATTCCAGTAAACATAACTCGCCTCTAGTTCGCTACTTATTTTAACCGAGCAGTAATTCGAATATCCGCACCGACGCTACGAACATCCTTAATATCCAAGGCCAAACGCTGTGATATGGATTCAAGCCCCGGCAGATGAAACAAACCGCGCGCTGCGTCACCCATTAGACAGGGTGCCATATAGATTACCAGCTCATCGACTAATTCGGCCGCCAACATGGCCCCTGCTAGGGTTGGGCCAGCTTCAACCAGCACATCGTTAACATCTCGGTCTGCCAACGCGCTCATCAGGGCATTTAAATCAACACCGCCCGACGCCACCACCGGTAAATCAATCAAGTTAACACCCGACAGTAATACGGCCTGGCGAATGGCTACATCAGTTTGGTTTGTCGCCAGCCAGACTTGCCCGCCATCTTGCGCCATCTTGGCCTTAGCAGGAAAACGCAGTTGGCTATCGAGCACCACCCGCACAGGCTGCTTGACGGCTTCATCGACTCGCGCATTCATCTGCGGATCGTCCGCTAACACCGTACCGATGCCCGTCACAATCGCTGAACTAGCTGCTCGCAGACGCTGCACATCTTGTCGCGCTGCCCGGCCAGTAATCCACTTACTTTCACCCGAGGCCATAGCCGTTCGACCGTCCAAGCTCATGGCCATTTTACAGCGCACATAAGGTCGGCCTCGCTGCTGACGACTGACAAAGCCTGCATTGAGTGCTTGAGCCTGCTCGTTCATCAAACCACAATCGACATCAATACCAGCGTCTTGCAAGCGCTTAATGCCATTACCCGAGACCTGTGGATACGGATCTTCCATCGCCACCACAACGCGCGCAACACCGGTACCAAGTAAGGCATCAACACAAGGTGGTGTACGCCCATGATGGCTACAGGGCTCTAAGGTCACATAAGCGGTTGCCCCTTGAGCAAGTTTTCCAGCTTGATTCAGTGCATGTACTTCAGCATGCGGGCCACCGGCTTCAATGTGCCAACCTTCACCCACCACTTGACCATCACGCACCACAACACAACCCACATTAGGGTTAGGGTCAGTGGTGTAGCTGCCACGCTCGGCCAATTGCAAGGCACGGGCCATGAACTGATAATCTTGGGGTGTAAACATCGGTATTAATTGATCATTAAAGTCTAATTTTGCCGATTAAACGCGACAAAATTAATCCTGTTGGGGCGTGTCTTCACCAGGTAACAATGAAATTTGCTGTTTTTTAAGCTGAGAGGGCAATTCATTTTCCAAGCGATCAATAACTTCACGAAACGCACTCACATCTTCAAAGCTACGATAGACCGAGGCAAAACGAATATAGGCCACTTGATCTAGCTCGGCCAACGCATCCATCACCCGCTCACCCACTTGGCGTGAATCAATCTCTCGCTCACCCGTTGCCCGCAGTTGTGTTTTGATGCGACTAATCGCCGCTTCCACCGTTTCGATATCCACCGGACGCTTTTCCAGTGCCCGCATCATACCTGCGCGTAGCTTTTCTTCATCAAACGGTTCACGTGAACCATCTTGCTTGACTAAACGAGGTAAGGTTAATTCTGCAGTTTCGAAGGTGGTGAAACGCTCAGCGCAACTCAGACACTGACGCCGACGACGCACGCTATCGCCCTCATTCGCTAGACGGGAATCAATAACCTTGGTGTCATCATCACCACAAAAAGGGCAGCGCATGGTGGTTTCTCAACAAAAGAAAGAACTAACGATCAATGTAGCATGCGAAGAGGGAATTCTCTCCCTCTTCGCTCACAAACTTACCGTTACGAATAAACAGGCAGGCGCTTACACACCGCTGCGCCTTTCGCTTTCACATCATTAATGACCGATTCATCACCTTTTGAATCAATGATGTCGCAAATCCATGAGGCCAACTCAGCAGACTCAGCTTCTCCAAAATCACGACTAGTGATCGCTGGTGTTCCAATACGAATACCAGACGTCACAAACGGTGATTGTGGATCATTAGGTACGGCGTTTTTGTTAACGGTAATATGAGCAGCGCTCAACCAAGCATCAACGGCTTTACCCGTTAACGCTTGCTTAATGAAGCTGACCAAGAACAAGTGATCATCAGTGCCGCCAGAAACTACATCATAGCCACGCTCGATAAACACTTTGGCCATTGCTTGGGCATTCACCACCACTTGCTTTTGGTAGGTTTTAAACTCAGGCTCTAGTGCTTCTTTGAAAGCAACCGCCTTGGCAGCAATTACGTGCATCAGAGGACCACCTTGAATACCAGGAAAAATCGCTGAGTTCAGCTTTTTCTCAATCTCAGGATTAGCTTTAGCCAGAATGATGCCGCCACGAGGACCACGTAAAGTTTTATGAGTAGTTGAGGTAGTAACATCGGCAATTTGGACTGGGCTTGGGTAAATACCCGCCGCCACCAAACCTGCAACGTGAGCCATGTCGACCAACAAATAAGCACCGACCTCATCAGCAATATCACGAAAACGCTGCCAATCAACCACACGAGAATAAGCGCTAAAACCACCGACAATCATTTTAGGCTTGTGCTCTCTAGCCAAACGATCGACCTCATCGTAATCAATCTCACCCGTTTCGTCTTTCAAACCATACTGAACAGCATTATAAGTTTTACCGGAAAAGTTAACGTGAGACCCATGAGTCAAATGACCGCCATGGGCCAAACTCATACCCAATACTGTATCGCCCGGCTGAAGTAGCGCCATGTAAACTGCACCGTTAGCTTGCGAGCCTGAATGAGGCTGGACGTTAGCGTAATCAGCGCCAAACAACTCTTTTACACGATCAATCGCTAACTGCTCGGCGATATCGACATACTCACAGCCACCATAATAACGCTTACCTGGATAGCCTTCGGCATATTTATTCGTCAGGTACGAACCCTGGGCTTCCATCACCCGAGGGCTGGCATAGTTCTCAGACGCAATCAGTTCGATGTGCTCTTCTTGACGCACAGTCTCCTTTTCAATTGCATCCCATAATTCATCATCAAAACCCGCAATGGTCATATCTTTACTGAACATGGCTGAATACTTACTCCGCTTGGATACATAAACATGGAAAAATGGCGCATAGGATACCTGATTTCGCCCTTTTCTGCATTCTGGTATATTAGTCCTCTTCAACATATTCTTATATGTGTTTGTCGGGACTGACAAGTACAAGCCGCTGCCATCAACAGCGCTGAAACACCAAAGGGAACCGGAACAGTACAATATATGCGTACTGTAAACTACAATTATACTAATAAAACAGGAAGTTAAAGCTTGGCCACTCAGCCATCAATACATTCCATATCTCTGTCTGCTAGCCATCGCATACTGAAACTACTGGAGCCATTAAACACCAGCCCATCTGGTGAAAAACTCTATGGCCACATTCGTCTCAACCTTGAACAACTCGAACTAGGACAACTTGAGTCAGAGCAAGCCTACCTTAATTTGCTCGATTTACTACTCGATGCGGCGGCCACCGCGCTCCCCAAAGAATCACCTCAACATGTAGAACTTCAATTAATGCGACTCGGACTCGTGCCAGGACTATCCACCGAAGAGATAAAAAACCTGGAACAGCAAATCATTCAAATCATGGATGGACAAAGCGATGCCCCTGGCGAAAAAAATAGTTTTTTAGAGCGCGCCCTACAACCATTGGCCTCTCGCGTTAACGAATTACCAGGCAGTCGTGCAAAAACCTCGAATTTGTTTAATGAAGTGCCCGCTCTGACGCATCAAAGCTATTGTAACGAAGCAGAAGAGGCGCATCCTCGCCCCATCCCTCAATTCGACCTGGCTTATCAAAACCACCTCGACCAAACAAGGGACTCCATTCAAAATCTACAAAATCAACTGGGCGAACAAATCATCTGCTCCATGCAGCTTAACGATGAGTTAGCAACTTTGTTAAAGCACAGCAAAGATGCCATGAGCATGACCGAAGAAAAGAAGAACTTAGACCAGATTCGCAACGCCTTTTTAAATCAGAGCGACACCTTAATAAAGCGCCAGCAACAACTCGTTTCACAGATTGATCATACCTATAACAATCTGCATACCATTGAATCGACCAGCCAAAAGCTTGATAACGAACTCGCCTACCTCCATCGACTAAGCCTAACCGATGAACTCACCGAACTTCCCAATCGCCGTGCAATTTTGAGGCATATGGAAAACGAGGTCGCGCGCAGCCGCCGCTATGATACACCACTATCTCTAGCCGTCATCGACTTAGATCATTTCAAACGAATTAATAACAAATATGGGCAGACAGCGGGCGATACCGTACTTAAATACTTTGCTCGGGACATTCTATCCGTCTTTCGTCACCATGATACCGCCGCACGCTACGGTGGCGAAGAATTTGCCGTACTTATGCCCAACACCGATATTAACGGCGCATTCAGAGCCTTGGAGAAAATAAAATATATAGCGAAAGAAACGCGCTGTGTTTTAGATAATGGAGAGGAGATTAATATGCCAAGTTTCTCCGCAGGCATTGCACTCTATACCAATGAAGAGACTCCAGAGGAATTACTCAACCGGGCTGATATGGCTATGCACCGAGCGAAACAAATGGGCCGTGCTCGCATCGAAGTACAATCAACCGATTCCTCCAATGCCAATATGCTAATGTAATCACACACCGAAGTAACTAACCCTCAAACAAAAAAGGCCCCTCTACAAGACGGGCCTTTTTATTGTAAACGCTACATATTAAGGCTGAAAAGGAGGATCTAAGTTTTCCTCATCAGCCCCTTCTTTCTCAGGCGGCATCAAATCTTCTTTACTCACACCCAATATAAGGGCCAAAGAACTCGCCACATAAATTGAAGAGTATGTACCCACCAACACACCAATAATTAACGCCAAAGAGAAGGCATTAATAATTTCGCCGCCAAACACATACAACGCCATCAATACCAATAGTGTCGTTATAGACGTCATAATTGTACGCGATAAGGTTTGCGTGACTGAGCGATTGATAATTCCCTCGGAGCTACCTTTGCGCATCTTGCGAAAGTTTTCGCGAATCCGATCATAAACAACGATCGTATCATTCAAGGAATAACCGATTACTGCCAAAAGAGCTGCCAATACGGTTAAATCAAACTCAATCTGCAACAACGAGAAGATACCCAAGGTAATTAGGACATCATGTACCAGCGCCATTACCGAGCCCAATGAGAAACGAATTTCAAAACGAAAATAGACGTACATCATGATGCCAGCAAGCGCCGCCAATAAGGCTAACCCCCCATCCTCTGCTAATTCGCTACCTATTTGAGGCCCGACGAACTCTATTCGGCGTAAATCAAGATCTGAGCCCGTCTCTTCCAGTGCATTAAGAACCTTCGTACTAATATCAGCAGTACTGTCTTCACTTACGGCCAAGCGAATCAGTACATCCTTAGATGTACCAAAATGCTGCACCACCGCGCTATCAAAACCATGCTCGCCAAGTGCAGAGCGAACCTCTGACAATTCTGCGGTATCAGGATAGCCGATCTCAACCAAGGTCCCTCCGGTAAAATCTATACCAAAACTTAAACCTTTTACGGCCAATGAAACCACCGAGGCTAATAACAAAATTGCCGAGAACGTTAAAGCAAGCTTACGCTTACTCATGAAGTCAATTGTTTTATTTGGATCGATAAATTGCATTTTAATAGTCTCGCCCTAGATCGATAATTTCTTAACACGGCGACCGCCGTATATGGCATTCGCCAACACTCGAGTCCCCATAATCGCGGTAAACATCGACGTCAAGATTCCAATAGACAAGGTCACAGCAAACCCTTTAATAGGGCCCGTACCCAAGCCAAACAAAACAAAAGCAGCAATCAGTGTCGTAATATTTGCATCAGCAATTGTCGACACCGCTTTTTCATAACCAGCATGGATGCTTGCTTGCGGCGTATTACCGGCATTAATTTCTTCTCGAATACGCTCAAAAATAAGCACATTCGCATCAACGGCCATACCGACCGTAAGAACAATCCCAGCAATACCGGGCAAAGTCAGCGTCGCTTGTAGCATCGATAAAACGGCAATGATAATAACGAGATTGAGTGCCAAAGCCACATTGGCAATCAGGCCAAACGTTTTATAACGTAGTGCCATAAACACTAAAACTAAACAAAAACCGATAACCACAGACTTAAAGCCCATGTCGATATTGTCCTGACCTAAGCTCGGCCCCACCGTACGTTCTTCGATAATTTCAACAGGTGCTGACAGCGCACCAGCACGAAGCAACAAGGATAAGTCTCGGGCCTCGACGGGATCATCAAGCCCTGTTGTTTGAAAACGCTTACTAAAAGGCTCGCGAATAGTCGCTAAACTGATAACTTCTTCGACCTTGCGTTTAATTTTGACTGGCTCACCGTTGACCATCTTGGTATCAACTTTGTGCTCAATAAAAACAACCGCCATTAACTTGCCGACATTTTCTTTAGTGGTGTCGTGCATTTTGTTGGCACCCTTACCATCAAGGGTTACTGTGACCATCGGGCTGCCGTCACGCGTATCAATACCAGACTGGGCATCAATAATCGCATCGCCCGTAATAATGACCCTGTTTTTCAACAGCACATAACCCGCGCCGCGCTCTTTATAGAGGCGAGAACCTGCCGGAACACGACCATTAACAGCATCATTTACATCATGAGTTTCGTCTGCCATCCGATATTCAAGCGTTGCCGTCGCGCCCAATATTTCTTTAGCACGCGCAGTATCCTGAATACCTGGAAGCTGAACAACAATCCGGGTCTCACCTTGGCGCTGGATCACAGGTTCGGCAACACCCAGTTCATTGACACGATTACGCAAAGTCGTAATATTTTGTTGAACGGCAAAACCACGCGTTTCACGCTGCTCGGCCTCGCTCAGACTCAATTTAAGAAAATAAGCGTTGTTGGCCTCAGACTCATTCACAAGCAGATCACGATATTCTTTGCGAATCAGCCCCCGAGCATCTTCTCTCACCTCAGGGTTGCGAAACTTAATATCCACGCCACCTTGAGCACTGCGACTAATATTCAGGTAGCGCACCTTGTTGTCACGCAATAGGGCACGAAAATCACTGACATAACGTTCTTCGGCGTTTTTGACCGCTGA
>Ga0316204_10011824_pt1 | contig 10824 bp, 9 predicted proteins | sample 6monrhotite_MG_2_FD_205661 | JGI IMG/M metagenome (GOLD analysis project Ga0316204, IMG submission 205661) | Microbial mat bacterial communities from mineral coupon in-situ incubated in ocean water Damariscotta River, Maine, United States -... | ecosystem: Environmental > Aquatic > Marine >... | reverse complement strand
CTACTTATTACTCGCCCGGTTGGTTGTTCATTAGTGTTCTATGAGCACTTTTATGGGGTTTATACTATCACAGTATCAGCAGTCTAATCATTATTAAGTTCTTGATATTAAATAACATTAATCAAAACTAATAAGGACATTTTGTGGCCATATGAACCTTGGTGAAGTCATATAAAACCATGGTCAATATCTGATCACTTGGTTTTAATATTACTTTCTGTACGATTTCTGGGCCGGGAACAATAAACATGAGGTATCTTGTTGATTATAAATAGCAATAAATGATATGAGGCCAATTCCTCTCCCTATGAATACCCCATAATGTCTAGTAGTCTTTTTTATACATTTACAGAACCCATCAGAATTACACTCTATTACATCAAGATCATTATTCAATAAGATAGAAACGCAAATACTAGGGCATACAGACTATATGCCGGTGTAGTGGAATTGGTAGACACGCCGGATTCAAAATACAAGCGGCCTTAGCCGTTTTTTTATGAATAACGCATTGTTTATTAACGCATTATTGGGCAAGATAGCAGCACGAAAATCAAAGTATACTGACTACAGACATTACTACGCCGGTGTGATGGAATTGGTAGACATGAGGGATTCAAAATCCCTTGCCAGCAATGGCGTGGCGGTTCAAGTCCGCCCACCGGTACCAAATTTAAAGAAGCCAGCTTTTTAGCTGTTTTTTTATGCTCAAAATTTGACTATGACAAATACGTCTTAGTTAACACTCAAAGCAATCTTTTTTTGTCAACAAGCAGAAATAGTAAGTAGTACTCATAATATTACCAAAATATTTAAGATATACTCAAACGATTAAATACGTATGCGAAAATTAGAAACTATAAACATATAATAATGGGCCCCACAATGGATCGTGTACTCGCAGCTATCAAATATATCATTAACTTATGCAAAAAGACCTTCAAAAAACAACCAGACGATAGAATAGAAAATGAAGACTTATTCATACCTATAAAAACACTGATACGTCATTTCAAATTTGAATGTAAAGATGATTGGTATCCTGATACTTTACTTTATAAAGACTACTTTAAATCTCAAAATCTTAAAAAGCTGTTATTAAATCACATTAATAACCCAAGTAGTTTCGACACACAATATCGAGACCTTTATAACCTTCCCAAAAAAGGTTTTACAATGAGGTATGCACTGGAAACACCATTTCATGATCGATTCATATATCACGCATTAGTCAGCCAACTAATACCCGTCTATGACAAAATAATATCGCCACGTATTCTTAGCCACAGATATTCATCTGTAGATGGAAAACCTCAAAAGTATTTATACAAGCACCCTATTGAGCAATGGAGATCTTTTGAAGAGTATGTAAGAGACTCACTTGAACCAACTCCACCAGAAACAAATTATAAAGTACTTCTCGAAACAGATTTAGTTAACTACTTTGAAAACATTAGAATAGATGACCTCATAAAAATATTACGCGACAAATCAAGTTCAATAAATATATTACAAAATGAATCAATAGTAATACATAGTGCAATTGACAGTTTAGAGAAGCTACTCCCACAGTGGAGTTTCCATCAAGAAAATGGTTTACCTCAAAATCGTGATGCGTCATCATTTTTAGCCAACATACTTATGAATGAAATTGACAAAGAAATGATTTCTATTAAAAAATATGACTATTATCGATATATGGATGATATAAAAATCGCATGTGAGGATGAGTTTACAGCGAGGCAAGCACTAAAAGACCTAATAATATTACTTCGACCATTCGGATTAAATGTAAATTCCTCCAAAACAAAAATATTATCAAAAGGCGATACTGAATATGATGAATTTATGACAGGTGGAAGCAGAGAATTAGAGCGGCTTGACTCAATGTGGAAATCCAAAAGCCTACCCGTAATAAAAAGATCATTCCCACATCTTAAAAGCTTCACTCTAGACTTAATAAAAAACCAAAGGACGCAAGACAGATCGTTCCGATTCTGTATAAAAAGACTAGAAATACTGGCATTATGCAAGGACATCGAAGTTCCTCATGGATATTTAGATGGTATAACTGACATTATCATCGATGAAATAATAACTCAGCCATATACCAGCGATCAATTTATTAGATACCTAAAGGCAGTAGAATTAACTGACCCACACTTCATTAAGTTAAAAACAATTTTATTAAATAAAAAAAACTGGGTCTACGGATGGCAAATATTTTTATTATGGCAATTGTTTGTATACAAATCATATTCTGATAACGACATTAAAAATCTAGCTTTAGAAACAATAGAAAACAAGCAATCTCACCCAAGCATTTTATCAGGCGCAGCACTTTATATAGGAGCAATTGGAAATGAAAACGATAAGATCATACTATCTAAAAACTTTAAACATATTGAAAACTACCTGACTCAGAGAAACGCATTAATCGCATTACAAGACCTCAATTATCACGATCATATTGCGGATAATGTTGCACCATACGTAAACAAAGCACTTATGGGAACGTATAGAAATATAAAAAAAGACTTCCCAAATATTTATTTCATGGAATTAGAACCTATTTCTTACAAATCTATTTACAATGAATTTTCACACTATGAATAACACTTATATGTCATATGTTATCGACTATTTTGACGATACTCCCCCCATATTCACCACTCTTGATAAACATGGCGAGCAAAAAACCATAAGCATCAATGAGCTCTCACTCATAAAAACACCAATAATCACATATGACTTCTGGATTATAATCGACTACTTTAGAGCTAACGATTTAGATCTCCCTCCTAATATAGTTGATGTTGTAACAGCTAAAAGACTATTAACTGGAAAACCAAAATCATGTTTTAACGACTCAAAACCATGGGAATACTGGGAACAAATAAGAAGCTATCTAGACACAGAAATATATGAAAACTTAAAGCTAATTTCATTCCATAAAACAGAAAGGCCTTCAACCGACGAGATACAATCTCTTTTAAATGAAATGAATATCTCACTTTCCGAATTATGGAACGACCTTCATTCTGATCTTGAAATAAAAAATGAAATAAAAAGATTTTTTGAAATCGAGATCCCTGTTTACAACATAATGCTGAACACACAAAAAGACGGCATAAAAGTAGATGAAGAAAAACTAGATGAGCATTTAGCCACTAGCAACAAGATTTACTACAAAGCCAAGAAGAATATAGAGATAAAATATTCAATTAACATTGAAGATAAAAACATAATAAGTCAATTTATTAGCGTTAAAAACGCTTATAGATCTAACATAAACAAACCTGATTTGAACATTCATAATTACAGAGAATTTATAAAAATAAATTCAAATCATGATGAAATATCAAACAACTTTAACAATTACCATCGATACAAACTAGAAAGAAGCATTCTATCTAAAATCACACCATTAGACTCAAAAGTATATCCTGTATTCGACATATGCGGGACCATCACTGGAAGAATACTTAGTATTGATCCTTTATTGCAGAATTTAAAAAAAACGCATAGAGACATTATCATTCCCGACGACAATAAAAGACTAATTTATATGGATTACTCCCAATTTGAACCTGGGATAATGGCATCACTAGCAAATGATGAATATTTTATTGAAAAATACAACAACAATGATATATACACCGAACTAAGTGAACTTATATTTAATACACAAAACGAACGAAAGACTGCAAAAATAATATTTCTTTCGTATTCGTATGGAATGTCATGGAACAATATTAAAAAATTAATCTACACGCTTAATTCCGACATAAACAATAATGAAAATTTTGATATTAAGAAGATTTACAATTTTCTAAGCGTATTTGAAACATGGAAAGAGAAAGCTTATAAAACATTATTGGAGGAAAATAGAGTTGGAACAATTCTTGGAAACTATAGATATAGAGAAAGTAGCAATGACTTATCAAATCGAGAAAAAAGATTTTCTGTAAGTCAATTAGTACAAGGCACAGCATCTCTAATTCTCAAAAATGTCATTATAGAAATACACGAAAGATTACCAAATGTACAAATCTCACTGCCAATGCACGACGCACTACTAATGCAGATTGATATAGACACTCATCATTCAGTAGACAATGAATTAGAAGAAATATTTAAGAAAAACTTTAAAGAAATATGCCCGCAAATAACACCACAAGTTACAACCGATGTGTTTTAACAAACTCATAAGATCTTCGAAAATTAATACTACTTTATAAAGCATTTATCTTTAAAACAAGATACCACCAAACAACCCCAGCTGAATACACTACTGGCAAATAATACTCTGTCAGCAATGCAGTTCGCCACGATATAGAAAACCAGCTTTCTATCCAGAACCTTATAGTTTTCTTCTTATCAATATGAACTACATCAATATCACCATCATTATTCCCATCATCGTTATAAACATCAGACAACACAAAGCTTTTGACATTGCATTTTTTAATAGCTGATGCCATGACTCCATTATCTACAATGTGTATAAATAGATCACGATCACGAATAACAGCATCTTTTAACGCTACATTATTCTTATTTTCATCACTCAAGTGTTTTCGCAATTCTAAATGAACTAGCTGCCTACCCTTACCTTCCACCGAACCATGAACTTTTTTTCTAAATTCATGATGCTGTGATTGCATGCATTGAAAAAAACGAATTAAAAAATAACCAATTAGTACCAACATAAAAGATACTATAAATGACTCGTTATGAACTTCTCCAGAAACAACCACGCCATTAAAGGTTCTTAGTTTTACCTCTGCCCCCACATACACCAACAAAACACTTGAAGCTATAACAAGATTTCTTCTTTGCCTCAGAAAAGCATCATTAATATGATCTGACATAAATAATTTTACTCATTATATTTTTATTAGAATTATCACATCTTATACAAAACCAACTTAAAAGTATCACATTCATCACTAGTTAAAATGTTTACAAATTACATTTTCTAAACATTAACTTATATTTCACTGATTTACGGACAACCTTTCCTTGCTTCCCATATAAAACATGTTTAAACCGGTTAAATACACCAATTTGTAAACATTATTGAGGTAGATGCATGTCCAGAGAAGGAAAAGCCAAAGTTTTGAACGAATCAGAGTTGAAACGTGTAATTATAGTCTTATCGACCAACAAACACGCTAAACGAAACACCGCACTACTCTATTTCTCATTCGGCTTAGGACTACGTGCAAAAGAAATGAGCTCTTTGAATGTTGATGATGTACTTAATCCTGATCACTCAATGAAAGATGAGTTGAATCTACTCTCTGCATACACCAAAAATGCTTAACAGCGACATGTGTATCTGAGTAACCCTAAAGTCATAAAAGCGCTTAAAGAGTACCTGAGCCAACTTAACCTGACCTACCTTGATACACCACTGCTCTATTCTCAGAAAGGTGGTCGATTTACACTTAATACACCTCAGATGCTGTTTGCACATATGTATGCTGATGCTGGTATTGTTGGTGCATCAAGTCATAGTGGTCGTAGAACGTATGCAACTAGATTGATTGAGAATGGAGTTGATATAAAAGCAGTGAGCACCTTAATGGGTCATGCATCAATTTCAATGACAGCTGAATATGTCCACTCATGTCCAGAACGAATGAAGCGAATAGCTCAGTTTGCTATTTAAACCATCATATTATTAAAGATAAGTAACTATCTTAGCGTCTAATTTCTGCGGGGTTCACATGACTTTCTACAAAACTCACCAGTAATTGCGCATTTGAAATCAACTGTCTTATTGAACGAACCGTCAGTTGAACTTTTTCACCCTCTGTATCGAAACCCGCTCTGTGTACACAATGGTGCCTCACTTGAATCGCGTGAATCAACCACGTGACGTCTCCAAAATCATGATTAAGTACATTTTTATACATCGGTTTTATTTTATTTAATCTATGAAAGATAAGTTTTTTTAAATGAGCAGCCACAGTTAACTTTAAACCCTCATGTCTTTCAAATATTTCTTTGAGAGAGAATTTCATTTCTGAAAAGTCAGGATCTGTTTCAACTAGTTTCCTAATTAACTCATCAGAGCCAGTCACCGTATGTATAAATGTTGAGGCTAAATACGCCTCTACAGCCGCAACCACATGAGCATGAAGCATCACAAATAGACTAAACTGCGTATTGGTATCAACATCGGTATCAAGAAGTGTATCAACACTGCCTATTTGATTGTTAAAGATACCTATTTGAGTTTTGCTCTCTAGAAACCACTCAAATTCAGCTTGCCAATAATTATCCTCCTCTAACTGATATTGTTGTTCGCAGTGATGATCATAAGCTTCAATCGCCTCCTCCCATTCTTGTGAATCTTCTTCTATATCACAACCATAATTATCTTCAATCCATTCGCGCATTGGAGCCTCTTCTTCATAGCGCATCATTTCATCTTTAGCTCTTCCCACAATCCAACTCCGTTAGTGAATAACTATTATCATAGTATCTATAAGTTACAGTGGTGGTGCATTACTTTTTCTAGGTGAAACATATATTCTATTGTAATTTTCTTTTGTAGAATTAAAGTTTTTTGATGAATTTTTAGGTATATATATCCTGTGCGATCTATCTAACTTGAAAACCAACACTCTATCATCAATTTTACCTCTTAAAGAAACTTCTTTTATTTTGTTTATGATATATTGGTGTCCAGCCATATTTTTTATATTAAACAAGTTCGGTAAATAATTATTTGAAAAACCAGTTTTTGTACATCTGTCATTAAACACAATAGAATCTTTTGTAATTGTATTTAATATTATTTCCTGCATTTCATTTTTATATGGGTCTGAAACTTGCAGCATAATTTCATTCTTTGTCTTGAGCTCGTTGTTCCAAATATCACAGATAGGAACATCATTAAAATAGACAGTAATATTTATTTTACTTACACCACTAGGATAGACTACAGAATAACCTATACTCAAATTACTTGAAGGCTCTTTAATACGTGGATACTCTGCATCAAATAGATGTATATCAGAAAATTCATTAGTATGAAATCTTTCTTGATTTGCGCTCCAGTAATAAGGCTCTTTACTTTCGTCACTTAAAGAATGGAATCCTGACTTATTTAGCTTATGAAGCGGGTGATAATCCATTCCATTAGAGACACATGGTACAAAAGAAGATATTAGAAATAAATAAAGGCATAGAACATTTAGTCTTTTCATTTGAGAACTCATATTTTGAAATACATCACACTGTCATTATCTATTGCAACTTATGAAGTTTTAGCTAATAGCAAGTTACAAGTTAATTGTTTTTAGCATTACTTCTAATCGTGAAGTGTACTTTCCCGACTTACTAAATGTCGACCCACTCGACATTTAGCCTCTGCTTGATACCTACTATATGCTCAGGACATACACATATAGGAATATTTTCTTCACCTAGTACCTTAGCAATTGCATATCGATGATGACCACCAATTAAAATAACCTCTTCATTATAAGTAGGTTTAGGTACAGGTGGTGATATTGGCTGCCCTTCTGATAAATAAACTATTAAATGCGCTAATTTAGACTCACTACCTAGCTGCCATAACTCGTCTCCATCCCTACGGCTATAGTGGCACAGTTTTTTGTCAAAATCATTTAATGAAACATACCCTAATTTAAGCCCTTCAGGATAATACTTATTAAATTCTTCAATTGAATTACCATCAAAACAAAATCTTTGTGAGCCTTCTTCTATATCCCAATTAAATTTAATTTTTGGCCATCGCTGGACTGGAGCCCCTATATACTTTTGTGACTCATCATATATTCTCGCTCTTAATATTTTTTCATTTCTGTATTCTTCTAGTGATTCACCTCGTTGAACCGCAAGCATTTCGTCAAAGGTTAATTTTTTATTCATTTATGGCCTTATATATCTAACTCCTGTTATTGATATTTTTGTACATAGTTATATTAACTTAACATTATTTTAGAAATAGCAACAGTACTCACTATTGAGAGAAAAAGCCATTAAAAAACCCCGCCGAAGAAGGGTTCATATACCTGCATTGATGCTCTCACAGCCCATCAGAGTTTCAACATGTGTACTTTTTGATAGTGTCTCGAATAGTTCCTAGGGCGGGCACCACATTAATCATCTATGCTGTTGTTTATTAGAGATAAGCCCTAACAGATAATCACTAGCTCCCCCTATAATTACCCTCAAATCATATTACTCCATAAAAACTCAATCCTTTATGCTTTACTACCTCCTTAAATCGTTCTGTTATATACACAACCGGCACCTCAAGAAACATACCCCGGCTATGACGCTTAACTATCAGCTCAGCTACACTTTCTGTTAGATTGCTTCTAGTGTAGAAGCCTTCATCCATACTATCGACCGAATATACATACTGCTTCATACATCTAAGCATATATAAATTCCAGGATTGAGTAGGTATATGCGTCTTTGTAACCTCCATGCCATATGATTTAGTCAATTTATTAATAAAACTAGGTATTTGCTTATCATAAAACCGAATTAACCAGGGTGTATTGCCCATAGCCCTATCCTCATGTACATGGCCCGGTTTCCAAGCCATTCCCACTGCTCCTTGTTCGATTGTTTTCATAAGCAGAATTTTAATACACAACTGATACCACTCTCTTTGAAATGGCACATAAGGAACGGCTAGTTGATCATCATATATCTCTGTATACCCATACTTCTTTGCCGCTGAAAACCAATCACTTTGAAGCTCCTCAACAAATAGTAATTTATTGCCTTCCACATCTGTTCGTTCTGTCGTTCTAAAATGCGCCAATATATTGCGAGTTTTAAAATGCGATGAATAATAATTTTCATGTATATTAGGCAACGTAACGAGTATTTCCTGATAGTTTTTTCCACCTAGTAATACTTCATGTTTATATGTATTTTTACGAGCATATTCTTTTGGTAATTGACCTCGCTTATTTACGACTTCAGAAGCATATTGCATAGCACATGCAGCAGCCGTGAATACCTCAATCTCACCGTTTTTTGATAAGATTTTGTTTTCATTATCCGCTACAATCCAGTACCCCATATCGTCATTATTAAGTTGTTCATTATCATATTTAACCAACAAAATTTTATAGTTGTTTTTTAAACTAATATAACGGGCAATAATATATTTATAATTAAGATTAATATCAGAGTAATCAGCTTCATTAATTAACCATGCACAAGGTTTAAAAAGTAAATCTGATACCACTTCCTCTGCTTCATACCCTATTTCTACTACCTGTTTACTCTTTCTTATTTTCTCTATTATATCCTCTTTATAGACAACACCCGTTTGATTAATTAACCACATTCGTATACCTGTGGAGCTAAACTCATCCCTGGTTACCCCCTTTTGTGATAAATTATCAATCGTATTAAACCATTGTTTAGGCCCCGCCTTATTAAGCTGTAATTTCTGTATTTTTTCTTCTAATAACGAATAAAATTTATAAGGGATTTCCATTTTTATAAATACAGGAGATTTATGACATTGAGTTAATCTAAATCGAGTTGTTTTGAGATACCAAATAAATCTTTCGGTACTAGCCCATCGCCAAAACATAACTTGATCTTCTTCTGACCAACTATTAAAGCTTTCCGTATCTGCTAAAGTAAAGTCAGCAAACGTACTATAACTTTTACCTATAAACTTCTTTTCATCATTCGCATAAACAACATCAATTAATGGATAGATTTCAATCAATGGCGTATCCATGGTAATAATAATGTGTTTTTGTGCTACATGTTGTTGTGCTCGTTTATCTGAAATACCCACATTCAAACCACTGGGTAGAATAGGCATAATATATCTCCTTAATGGGTTTAAAACATGGCTAGATTTTTGATGATTTGATGATTTAATGAATCATCGCGTCGGTCATAACGTGCAGTCGTATGAATGTTTTGGTGGCCTATTATTTGACGTACTGTATTCAGATCTATACCAGTATCGAGCAACCGCGTAACCAATGTTCGGCGCAAATCATGTGGGGTTAATTTATCTAGCCCTGCCTGCTTAGCGCGACTATTTATAATGTTGTAGATAGATTGAGCACTTAAGCGATTTTCACTGGCTATGTTATGAATAACTCGCGTAAACAGTGCTTGTGAATGATTTGATTTTTGTTTTAACCACTTATTTAATAACGCTCTGGTTGATACGGTAATCACCGCTAAATGCTGCCTATTACCTTTACCCTTACGTATTAAAATTAAACTTTGTTTTTCTATAAAATCAGCGGTATCGAGCTGTATTACTTCGGAACGCCTTAACCCCGTTGATAGCATTAAAGCTATAATGGCTGTATCTCTTATGCCTATAGTGGTTTTATCTCGTTTACAGACAGATATTAGTTTTTTAATTTCTGCCAGTTTTAAACTACGTCCAACCGGTAAATGGTGATTTTTAATATGCTTAACAGAGTTACATCGTAAGTAGTCATCAGCCGCTATTTCACCTAAATTAAATGCCGTACGAATCACTCCCTTAATGGCTGCTAACGTCGTGTTTACCGTATTAGCGGCTTTACCCTGTTCTTGCAATAACGTTCGTAGTTTAACCATGTGTACATAACGTAAATTTGACCACGGGAAATTTTCACCTGATCCGTTATATTCCATTAGCTTAAGCACACCCATTAACTGGCTATTCATTGATCTTCGCCCACTGGGAGATAAACTGTCTAAATACACGGTGAATGGATCGGTCGAAAATTGCTTCGATTTATTGCTTACCTTTTTGGTTTTTATTGTGAGTTGTTTGATCATGCTTTTTCTCCAGAC
>Ga0316204_10011823_pt1 | contig 10824 bp, 10 predicted proteins | sample 6monrhotite_MG_2_FD_205661 | JGI IMG/M metagenome (GOLD analysis project Ga0316204, IMG submission 205661) | Microbial mat bacterial communities from mineral coupon in-situ incubated in ocean water Damariscotta River, Maine, United States -... | ecosystem: Environmental > Aquatic > Marine >... | reverse complement strand
GCAAAACGAACCAGAAGAGTTCTTTAACAACCCCAAGTCCGACCGGACCCAGTTGTTCCTGAGCCAGATTTTGGGTCACTAAGGCTGATCATGAAATGTCCAAGAAAGCCCCGGTAATTGCCGGGGGGTATAGAGATATCCGTAGAAAAATACTCTGGCCTACAAACGAAAGCCCGCACCTCACCGTGTGGGCTTTTGCTTTGGGGAACTATCCCTATCGGTAGGAGCGGTCGAGAGAGGTGTGGGTACCGTTCATGATAGACAAAGATATCTAAGTATTTTTGTCTGTCACAAGGGCGAACATCAATCTAAGACTCTCAGCAATGTCGCAGGAAACAAATTGATTACGTCTTTCCATCAGATGAAGGGAACTATTGGTTCACTGGTCTTTATCTGGTCAGGGTTGGAGAAATCTCTACGCATCTCAATTCAAAAGCTTCATGCGGGTGAGATACCAAAATCGTCATACGGTATTTCGAGGTCTCTTGATGCATGGCAGCAAGCTGTTACTCCGAGAGGTAATAATCGCCCACTTCAAACGGTGCTGAGTAATCGTTTGGTAGAAATGCTGAAAGAGGCCCTCGTGATAAGGAACCTTGTCTGTCACGGACTGATTGGCATCAAAGCACAGTTTCATGCTGAAGAACCGGAAGCGAACCTCACAGTGGAACTAGGTGATGATAAACGTGTGCTCACATGGAGCCAACTTCAGGAATTATTTGGCTGGATGTCGCGGGCGAGTTGGCTGATCGACGATTTGACTAAAGCCGCAATGGATAATGACGATGAGCGGAGCAATGCTAGGCTTCGCAGCTGGGAGAGATTTCCTAACCAGAAATGAGGTGGCAGAGATACCATCTGTTTTCCCACATGTTGATGTGCGGGCTTTCGCTTTGGGTGAGGTCAGCTCGGTTTCTGAAGGTGCTGTTGCACACGAAGGACAACCATTCGAGCCAAATCGGGCGAAAGCCGACAGACACCGTCCGTCCGCCGGATAAAGTCAGCCCCAGTGAAGGTCTCGTTCATTACTAGCTCTAAAACAGCACGGTCCACGACAGGCCGCAAAGGTTCCATCAGGTCATAGACGAAGGATTGGACTTCCCGATCAGTCCGCTTGTGCAACAGTCCGCATGTTGGGTCATAGCCATCGGCAACAGCCCCAATGCGGACATGTGCCTCAAGTAGACGATAAGCATAGTTGAGCATTGCGTTGACCGGATGGGTGGCATCCCGGTTCTTCTTTTTGACCCCTGCATTGAGCGATGCTCGTGAGAAATACCGCCGCCAGTCATCGTGGATTGGATACTTGCCTTCGGCTTTCCACTGAATTTGAAGAGCCCTCCAGGCAAAGAAATAGCCAGCTGCGATCCGGCCTTCTACTGCCAAGAGTTCACCAATGGTTTGCGGTGGTGATTTGGCAAGGTCGCTGATGGCGGTCTTGGCCGTATCGATTGCCTTATCGCGGGAGTGTGACGGCGGCAGAATAGTACGCAAATTGCTCAGCGTTGCCCGCGCCTTTGACCTTATCAAGGGGACGGCAAAGGCAAGGCGGGCCTTCTCATCGCTCTGTGCCTCTCGCTGCCAAGTTAGTTTCTTGTAGTCGACGGCCCCCGCGTCTGCTCCCAATGTGCATGCAAGCCGCCCGTCCCATCTAAGCCGCAGCAACGTGACGCGCTGATCAGCCAGCCAGTCGAGGGCGTCGAGCGTGATTTGCCCCGAGCCATCAACAAGCACTATCCGTGTTGGCAGTTTCAGATCACCTTTGAAAAAGCGATAGACCCGCGCTTCATCTGGAAAGTGGGTATGCCCGTCACTAATCAATAGGGTGGCCTTCTCGACCCTGAGTGAAATCCCTTGCCCAGCAAGAATGAGAGGCGTGGCTTGCCGTTCTCGCCGTTTTCGCTTTGGCGTGTGCGCTTGGATATTTGCTATCCAATATTTTGACCGTTCGACCCAAGCATCAGGGGATGGCAAAACTTGACTCTCAATGGGTAAAACAAACATGATTGGTCCTGCTTGAATAACAAATATTGTGCAGGATATTTATACACCAAAATGCCCCTAAAGCCTCGTGAAATATGGGAAAAAGCCACGCCTTTGGATGATGCTTGGTATGCTTGGTCAAATGAAAAACTGCGTGCAGAGTACGACGCATTGGAAAGCAATTATCCTCCCCAACCTATCGCTGAACAAAGCCCTTTAGCCGCGATGGCAAGCATTGTTGGTTCATATCAGAAGGCAAAGGATGCACCTCTAAAACGGGCCAAGATCGCGGACATCATGAAGTCTGATCTGTTGGAATGGCTTCAGGAAGAAGATCTCTTTGCCTATGGCTTTCCCGTAAAGCCTAAGGCTGCGCGATCACCAAAGCGCATAGGCTCAGAATTTTGGTCAAAGCCCAATATCAATTGGAAAAATGATACTGCATTTGATCAAGACCATGCGTATCAAAGGATTAGGATAATTACCCCAGAGGAAGCGCCAGAAATAACGCTAAATCCTACAATTGGCCGCCCATCAAATGGCCAATTAATTCAAAAACATGCCTATTTGCTTTTCAAAAGAAATCCAGAATCTGTTGATTCAACCAATAAGTACAAGGCCTTGTCCGTACGAGAAAGCATTAAAGAAGAAAACTCAGATATTGACGTTTATGGCAGAGGATTTGGTGATGATGCTCTCCGAAAACATATAAATATCGTTAAAAAGAAATTCGAATAATTCCTTAACCCGCTTTGGTAATTAATGTTTGATCGTTTGTCCGTTTATCCAGTCTGACGAATCACAAACGACCTGAGCCAACCTCTGTGACATGCCTGGCAATCCCGCCTGGTACGTTATGGAGGCCAGCCTATGGCACGCAAACGCGACTACAAAGCCGAGTACCGCCGCCGCATTGAGCGCGGTTTGGCAAAGGGCCTGAGCCGATCCCAAGCACGTGGGCATCCGGCTATCACCGAGGCGAGCGCTTCAGGGGTACAGGCTCCCAATCCAGACGATCAGCTTGAGACCGCACTCAAGGCCATGCGGCGCGGTGCAACCCAAAAGGCTGCGGCCCAAACTGCCGGTGTATCGGCTGAGCGACTGCGCAGGTTCGTCTATGGACGTCAGCTCGCTGTGCGATCTGGACGGACGTGGGTTCTGACAGATGATCGCCCAAGGCGGGTGGCAATTATCTCGCGTAGCGAAACCCGATCAGTGACAGTTGCCAGCTTTGCCGACGCACAGAAAGCGGGCGAGTATTTCCACGCTGCTGGCGAATTCCTCAGGTCCAATGATCCAATCTGGCTGAAACCCTTCGATGGTGACGGCCTTACCGACATGCGCGGCACCTTCTTTCCCTTCGAGACCGACCCGAACGCACTTTACCGACACGCTGCGGCTGATGCCCCCGCGTTCCACGAAATCTACCAAATCGTTTCAACATAGGAGAACAACGATGACCAAGACTTATGAAGATATCGACACACGCCGCGAGAAAGATTTCCGGCGCTTGCGGACCCGTGATCCGATTTGTGTCGGGTGTGGATATTGCAAGAGCCCTGCTGCGATGGAGCTGGCGCATGTTGCGCCGCGCAAATTCTATGATGACGCCGCCGTCCTGTGCAGCACGTGTCACAGAGAGCAGAGCGATGTGGAAAAGGACCACAACTACGCACCGACCACGGACAATCCGCAGATGGAGACCATCGGACGGTATCTGATTGCCGTGTCTGACTTCTTGAAGATGATCGCGGAAACATTGGCGGGCTTTGGGCACTGGCTGCTTGAGCAAGCCGAGCACGTCTTGCCGTATGAGCCGGAGGGGGTGACATGAGCCTGCCGAACCCCTCAGAAATCTTTGCGCGTGCCTATACTGAGAAACCAGGTTCGCGGCCTTTGGCGGCCAAGCCACGAGGTAAGGGAGAGGACAAACCTTCGCCTTGGACGCTGATCTTTGACTGCGAAACCACCGTCGATGCGGCGCAGAGCTTGCGTGTCGGGGTTTATCAGGTCCGCAAGGCGGGTGTATTGCATGAGGAAGGTCTGTTCTACGACACAGAAACCCTGACCAGCCGGGATATCGCGCTGATCCAGAGCTATGCCGCAGAGCGGGGTTTGAAGGTATTGTCTGCCGATCAATTCCGGAAAGATGTGTTCCTGAAGATCGCTTATCTGCGCAGTGGGTTGTTGGTTGGCTTTAACCTGCCTTTTGATATCTCGAGGATTGCGATCAATCACGGGGCTGCGCGTCGATCAATGCGCGGTGGCTTCACGTTCCATTTGACTCGCTACAAAAGCGATCCCCAGATCAGGGTTAAGCATCTGAGCGCACGGGCGGCACTGATCGATTTTGCCAAACCTGGCAAACAAGACACGCCACGCGGCATGCGCAAACGCGGAATGAAGGTGCATCACAACCGTGGATACTTTGTCGACGTCAAAACACTGGCAGCGGCATTAACCAGTCGCAGTTTTTCCCTCGACAGCCTGTGCCAGTTTCTCAAGACACCCGTGCAGAAGCTCAAGACAGATGAACACGGTGGGCCGATTACGCCAGACTATCTGGATTATGCCCGCACGGACGTCCAAGCGACCTGGGAGTGCTTTGAGGAACTGTCCAAGCGCTATGGTGCACACAGACTTGAGACAGGTGTCCACCGTATCCTGAGCGAGGCCAGCATTGGAAAGGCTTACCTCAAGCAGATGCAAATCACGCCATTTCTGGGAAACCTGCCGGACTTCCCCCGAGAGGTCTTCGGCCAGATCATGTGTGCCTATTATGGCGGGCGAGCCGAAGTCCGGGTCAGGCGCGAGCCGACGCAGGTTCTCTACTGCGACTTCAAATCCATGTATCCGACCGTCAGTGCGCTGATGGGGTTGTGGGACTTTGTCATCGGAGAAGAAATTGCAATTGAGGATGACAAAGCAGACGTCCAAGACTTCCTAAACACTGTATCGCTGGAGGATATGCAATCGCCTGCGATCTGGAAGCGGCTGCGCACTCTCGTACAGATCAGGACGGATCGCGATCTTCTGCCAGTGCGGGCAAAATACGATGGTAAAACCAACACCATCGGTTTGAACCACATCACAAATGCAGAGCCGCTTTGGTACACGCTGGCCGATTGCGTGGCATCCAAATTGCTGACGGGCAAGACGCCGGTCATTGATAAGGCCATGACATTTGCCCCAGTGGGCGTGCAATCTAATCTGCAAAAGATCGACCTCTTCGGCAATCCCGCCTACCGCGTCGATCCCGCGACCGAGGATGTGTTTACACGGTTGATTGATCTGCGGGATGAGGCAAAAGCCAAAGGCGATCCAGTCCAACAGGCCATCAAGATCGTTGCCAACTCGACCAGCTACGGCATCTTTATTGAAGTCAATCGGGATGACGCGCCCAAACCCGAGCCGCTTGATGTTTACGGACCCAGCGGTGAGCGGCAGAGCGTGACGACATTGGCCGTTGAAGAGCCTGGCAGGTATTTCCATCCGCTCTTGGGAACACTCATTACCGGGGCAGCCAGGCTGATGTTGGCCTTGTCGGAGCGAGTGGCCTCTGATCAAGGTCTTGGTTGGGTGTTCTGTGATACCGACAGCCTAGCCATGGCGAAGCCTGACGGCATGGAACGCAAAACCTTCTTGCAACGTGGTCGCGCTGTCATTGACTGGTTTGAAGCACTCAATCCCTACCGCAAGCCGGGATCGATCCTTGATGTTGAAGATGCCAACTTCAAACCAGGCACCAAACACCATGAACCTCTCTATTGCCTCGCGATATCGGCCAAACGTTATGCGCTCTTCAACCTAGACTTCGACGGCAAGCCAATCTTGCGAAAAACATCCGCGCATGGGCTAGGACACCTCATGCCCCCATACGGTGTTGAAGACCTGCCTGAAGGCCTCGGCATCCCAGATGCAGGGGCATCCGCAACTGGTGTGAGCCTCTGGCAGCATCACTACTGGCTGAAGGTCATTGATGCGGCACACGGAGACAGCCCGAACATTGTCAAACTGGACTATCACCCTGCGTTCGAATTGCCTTGCATCAGCAGATATGGCGCGACCAGTCCCACCTTGCTCAAATGGATGGACACCTGGAACGGGGACAAACCCTACGCAGAGCAAGTGAAGCCCTTCGGGTTTCTCACAGCCTTCATTTCCCGGTTGGGTGCGTTTGCTGAAGCTGATGCACCTGTCGATGTCGACCCGACCCAAAGAGGCCGCCCGCGCAAAGCAATCAGGCCTAAGCCAATCGCACCATTTGAGCGTAAAGCTACCAAGGCAGTTGGCATTGCCTTTGACCGGATCACAGGAGCATCAGTCAACGTCAATGACCTCAAAACCTATGCCGAAGCGCTTGCACAGTTCCATATGAGCACAGAAGACAAGTTTGAAAATGGCGACTTCATGGACACTGGGATCACCAAAAGGCGGTATGTGTTTGTGCAAGCCGTCAGCTTGATTGGGAAAGAGGCCAACAAGGTTGGAGCGCATGGGCAGGCTGATGCGGTGGCAAAGGCTCAGGTCGTGTTCGCGATTCATTAAGGGCGGATAGAAGACGTTCGTTGCGGTCGCGTGATGATCGGTTGAGGCATTTCAAGGCGGACCGAGACCACAAAGTGATTAGAATTGGTCTGCATTGAACTGCCGGGCCAAAGTCACAAACTCGCGCCGTGAACGTTTTGCACAGTAGTTGGCGAGTAGGCTTTGGGAATTGGCAGCGTCACGTGGGTCAGTGAAATAGGAGATTTCGGTTGGTGTGCGATCAGAATCCACCTAGTAATGGGTATCGCATGGGGACTTGTTGCGGTAAAGTCTGAAGACAGAGGGAACGACTTTAATGACTGGAACCATCCAATGATCAAGCCGTCAATTTTTTCATTCTTTTCAGGTGCTGGCTTTCTTGATTTGGGTTTTGAAACAGAAGGTTACGATGTTTGCTATGTGAACGAGTATCACGGGCCGTTCCTCGATGCATACAAGCATTCAAGGACTGTCATGGGGATTCCAGCACCTCGTTACGGACATGACGATACTAGTATTGAACACCTTAATTCAGATGATCTTGCTTCAAATGTCCTAGCGGAAATGGAGCGCGGCCAGCTTGTAGGTTTCATCGGAGGTCCGCCATGCCCTGATTTTTCAATTGGTGGTAAAAACCGTGGTAAAGACGGTGAAAACGGGAAACTATCGGAGGTTTATATCAATTTAGTCTGTGAGCATAAGCCAGATTTCTTTCTTTTTGAGAACGTGAAAGGGTTGTATCGCACGAAAAAGCACAGAGACTTTTTTGAGAAGATCAAGCGTAAGGTCAAGCGGGCTGGATATACCCTGCACGAACGTCTCATAAACTCTATCGAATATGGCGCGCCACAAGATCGAGACCGCATAATCTTGATAGGGTTTTTAGATAAATCTTTTGCTAAGAAGTTTGCATGGACTGGGCAAGTGTACCCTGATGGAAAAGCTTTTGAATTTGAATGGCCTACAACAGATGAGTTCGAAGCTAACAGTGTAAGGACACGAAAAAATACAGTTCCATCAGAGCTCTGCGTCCAATACTGGTTCGATAAAAACGAGGTAAACACGCACCCGAACGCCCGTCATTGCTTCCAGCCGCGCGCAGGCTTGCAGCGGTTTCAAACGGTTGCAGAGGGCGATGATAGCAAGAAGTCATACAAACGGCTGCACCGTTGGCGTTACTCTCCGACAGCCGCTTATGGAAATAACGAGGTCCACCTGCATCCCTATCTAGAGCGACGGATTACCGTAGCTGAGGCACTCGCGATTCAATCACTTCCAAAAGAATTTGAATTGCCCTCGACAATGACACTGTCAAACATGTTCAAGACGGTTGGAAATGGGGTGCCATATCTGGCCGCTGTGGGTTTGGCGCGATCAATTTCAGAACACCTGAGGACTAATGATGCGAGTTACAGCTCCGAACATCGTGAGAGCAATCAATCAGCTGCCGCGTGACCGTGAATATCAATATGTGAACCCTCGCAACTCTGGACGCATTGTTATTCACAATGTGCATGAGCCAGAGGGGCCTATTGAAATTAAGCGCTATGATCCAACAAAGGGTGAACGGTTAGCCGAAAAGCCTGTGGAGAGCATATCAGTTCAAATGATATGGCGTCTGGCAAACGCCATATTGCCAGATAAACCCGTTAACGTTGATCGCGTTTTTGGCGGCAGCTACAATACACGATCTGTATTTGAGGCCCTACTCGCTCATACGCCGATGTTTTATGGCTGCAAGCCGGGGAGGATTGAGCAGATGAACGCATATAAAAGCGTGAAGCCTGGCCATAAACACCTCATTTATCTTCCTGATGATCCACATGAAAATGGCGTCCTTGGCTTCAAGGACATTAACATGGAGATCTCGGAAGTAACGGTGGATGTCGTTTACAAAAGCGTCAATCTTGATACCACCACACCCGCACCAGGTATGACGATTGAAGAGAAACGGCGTCATGCCCAAATTCAAATTGCGCTAGTTTTGATAGGCCAGCAGCTTGGCTTTCGGACATGGGTAGCTTCCAACGACCGAAGCATCCAATACGAAGGTAGGCGGATTGCCGAGTTGGATACTGTTGTTGACAATTTGATTGACGAGCAGGTGTTGCAAGCCTACCCACATGCGGCAGATGCAGCTCGTCTGATTGACTGTGTTTGGTTCAAAAACGGTAGGCTAATGCCCGCAGTTATGGAAATCGAGCACAGCACGGGGGTAACCAGTGGTCTCACCCGGATGAAAGGTTTCTTTGACACGGGACCACAGCTGCGAGATATTCGATGGACCATCGTCGCGCCCGATGAAGACAGACAAAAAGTCATAGACCAAGCCAATCGTGAACAATTCCGCGAAATGCAAACCAAGTTCTTTCCTTACTCAGCAGTTGAAGAACTTTATTCTCTTTGCGACCGTCGAAAACCCCGAGGGATGACAGACCAATTCCTAGACTGCTTTATGGAAAGTTGTGTAGCTTAAGAAATCGCTGGGCAAATAGCTTGCTTGAACGGCAGCTATGGGCCGTAAGCAGGCATTTGCGCTATTAATTCCAACAGCAGCTTTGAACCAGAAGCAGACTCAAAATGTAAATAATTGAGCTTGGCGCTAAGTTTGTTGGTAACCTCTTTTGCCACTTACACTTTGAAAATGATCGCTATCCAATAAGAGTATAAGAATGAGTAAAAATGAAAATTTTGATTGGACTAGATTCCGCGCTTATCGAGTGTTTGATGAATTCTTGCAGAGTTTCATCATTGATCGGAAGAGTTACGTAACCCGCCACAGACAGCGACTAGATTTAGAAGCAGGTTTCAAGGAAATCCGTTTGTGTTTCGTTGACAAATTCGATGATTCAAATGCAGATTTCACGAAAAAGATTGAATCTCAATTTAAGGACGCTTCAGAGAACAGCAAAATCGTTTTTGCTAACGTAGAGTATCTCTGGGCCATGCCAATGAACAATATTGGTGCAGATAAAAAGCGCTCATACGCTAGGCGATGGTTCAATGAAAGCGAAGTGGTAATTGGTGAGCGTTATTTTTTCAATTCTCGAGATGGCATTGCTAATCCTGGGCAGTGGTACTTACTAAATAAATATTGGGAGCTGAATGCCTTGCTTCGAGTGTTGAGTCTTGTGGCAAGTGATCAAGAGATCGTCGACACGACATCTGCAAAAAGTCGAATTGCAAAGCTGAGCTATTCTGCAATATATGATGGCGCAGCTAAAGAGGGGTGCTTTGCGGTAAAAAACGTTTGCGGTGTTCATTCCGCCCTTTTGCACCTTGCAGCGCCGGACAGCTACGAATCCATTATTTCTGAGAGCCATAAGCAACAGATAACCAAAGTCTTCGAGCACGTTATTTCTGACGAGCCAAAGGTGGTGTGCCGAGAGAAAAAAATCCGCCTTATTCGCAAGCGGTTGTATGAAGAGTATAGCGATGAAGGGGATCCTGACAGTAAATACCGTTGGTTCTTTTATCATAACCGAGTGAAACCTCTTTGGATCGACAAAAAAAAGAAATTTCAACAAATGACCAGCTCGATCGATGACGAAATTCATCGCGAGCAGGTTGCACAGGACGGATCCGATGAGGAAGGCGCAAAGGTAGCGACTTCGGGCTATAGAATTACTAGATCAGCAAAACTCGTCGCCGATACGAAAATGCGCGACAACTTCACGTGCGTTGCATGCAAATTCACCTTCAAAAAACAAATAGTCCATGTTCACCATTTAGATCCTCTATCGGAAAGGCAGTCGTCCAAGAAAACTACTCTCGAAGATCTAGTAACGCTTTGTCCTAACTGCCATTACATTGCGCATTTTTGGTTAAGGAAGAGCAATCAATATAAAAATCTAGAGGTTTTACTTCGAAAGCTTAAACCAAAAAGATCTTGATCATTGAATAGAGTCCAAAAAATCAAGTCATAAACATCCGCCGTTGGTCGGAGCAGACGTTCAACTGACAATGAACAATAGTCGCTTTGCGCCGCAGACTGCGAGTTCGATCAGCCCCTAAATTGCGGCTTTGCAGCGAATGGCCGGTTTGACGGGCCGCGTCGCGGCATCTTGCTCATGGGTTGAAAGTCCGCAATGGGCCGTCTGCACCATTCCAAGATGTCAAAAGCCCGCACGGTTAGGTGCGGGCTTCTGTTTGTGGCGCAGACTATTTTTCTACGGATATCTCTATACCCCCCGGTAATTGCCGGGGCTTTTTTGTTTGAGTAGGGGCTGGTTTGAGACAAACGCGGTCTTTTGACGCCCTTGCCATTCTCGTGTTTGTTGGAAGTCTTAAACCGGGGGATGCCAAAATGAAAAG
>Ga0316204_10011822_pt1 | contig 10824 bp, 8 predicted proteins | sample 6monrhotite_MG_2_FD_205661 | JGI IMG/M metagenome (GOLD analysis project Ga0316204, IMG submission 205661) | Microbial mat bacterial communities from mineral coupon in-situ incubated in ocean water Damariscotta River, Maine, United States -... | ecosystem: Environmental > Aquatic > Marine >... | reverse complement strand
TGTCTCGAACACCCAGTCCTGACCATAGCGAGCCGAATAACTTTTATCGTTAATGATGCGGCCACTATCCGGGCGCGTGTCGGGTCCGTATTTGCCGCTCAACAGGCCACCGCCAACCGGGCTGTAGGTTATAACACCGATCTGCTCTTCTTCGGCCATTGGCAGAATTTCCGACTCGACCTGACGTTTAACCAGTGAATACATGGGCTGGATGACATCAAACCGCGCCCAGCCCCGGCGTTCGGAAATGCCCAGTCCCTTGGCCACCTGCCAGGCGGAATAGTTGCTGGCCCCGAGATACAGGACCTTGCCGTCGCGAACCAGATCTTCGAGGGCACGGAGTGTCTCTTCCAATGGCGTTACCGGGTCCCAGCGGTGCATGAATAGAACGTCAAGACGATCCGTTTTCAACCGTTTCAGACTGGCTTCGACGGCGCGGATGATGTGGCGCCGGTTGCTGCCACGGGCGTTGATGTCGTCGCTCGTCGGGTTAAAACATTTCGACGTGATCACCAGATCGTCGCGGTGCCCCTGGACCAAGGATCCCAGAATTTCTTCGGCCCGGCCTTTTGAATAGGCATCGGCGCAGTCAAAAAAATTGATGCCCTTGTCCCGGCATGCCGCATACATGCGCGCCGATTCGTCAGCATCCGCATCGCCGCCAAAAGACATGGTGCCATAACAGAGTTCGGATACCTGCAGACCGGTTTTACCAAGCCATTTATATTTCATGTTTCGCCCTCGACTGTTCTAACTGCACTGCATCTCGGAGATGATATCTTCGGCTTCCGTAATCAATGTCTCCACCAGTTCTCCGGCGGGCAGGTCTCGCGATAAGGCCCCGGCCTGTCCCGACCACAGAGACATATAATCGGGTGAACCCGCCTTGCCACTGGCGGCGCGCAAAGGCCCCGTCAAACTGTTGGGGATAGGGAAATCCGGAAACTGATCTTCCTTACCCGCCATCTCTCTGATGTAACGGTTTTCTATACCGCGTGCGGGTCGCCCTGAAAAGGCATGGGTGATGCGGGTTTTGGTGTCATCGGCGGTCTTCAGCGCCTCGCGATAGGTGGTATTTGTTGCCGATTCCGGACAACGCAAAAACGCCGTGCCGATCTGAACACCGTCAGCGCCAAGCGCCAGCGCCGCCGCAATCCCCCGGCCATCGCCAATTCCGCCCGCCGCAATAACCGGCACACTGACCGCATCCACCACTTGTGGAACAAGCGCCATGGTGCCGACCTGTCCTTTTTCATAGGGTTTTGCAAAGGTGCCACGATGACCACCGGCTTCGAACCCTTGGGCGATGATGGCATCGACGCCTTTGGCCTCCAGGTCCCGGGCCTCGGCGACGCAGGTCGCGGAACAGAGAATTTTGATACCGGCCTGTTTGAGGGCCTGAAGCATCTTTTCATCGGGCAAGCCGAAATGAAAACTGACAACCGATGGCCGTTCGTCCAGCATGACCTCTAGCTGCGCCTGATTAAAACTGGGAAAGGGCGCCGTTGCCTGGGGCACGTCTGATACGCCAAGGGCCTCGTAGGCCGGTTTCAGCAGATCGTGCATTGCCGAGTCTTTGGCCGGATCAAGATCGGGGTCGGCATGGACAAAAAAATTGACGTTGTAGCGGTTATTACTGTGTTCGCGCACCTGCCCGCACTGTTGGCGCAGTTGATCCGCTGTCAACATGGCCGCTGCAACTGATCCCAACGCGCCCGCCTGGCTGGCGGCAATCGCCAGTTCCGGTGTTGATGATCCGGCCATGGGGGCCTGAATTAACGGGTAATGGATGCCCATCAGTTTACATAGGCGATTATTTTTCCACATATCGAACTCCGACACTCATCGTCTTAAAAAGTATTGCGCAATCGGGGCCCAAGGCCACAATGAACAGGGCCACAATGATATGGCTTGTCCCGGTCGTCCAGAACATTGGGCGTTGATCCTGTCGAGTATTCTGTTTTTTTACGATGACCCTACAACTCCACCTCGTTTTCCTGGTTCTGTTGGCCGCCGTTGTCCATGCCTCGTGGAATGCCGTGGTCAAGGCGTCAGGAGACCGTTTCCTGACCTTCACGGTCATCCATTTTACCGGCACTGCGCTGGGCATCGCCGTCGTACCCTTCGTCGGGTTTCCGGAGCCCGGCGTCTGGCCGTATCTCATCCTGTCTGTGGTTATCCATAACATCTATTACGTCTTTCTGCTGTTGTGTTACCGTCATGGTGATCTCGGCGAGGTTTATCCCATTGCCCGAGGCTCATCGCCGGTTCTGGTCGCTGTCCTGGCTTTTTATCTGGCCGAGGAAGTGCCGTCGCAAAACGCCATGATTGGTATCGGGTTGGTTTCAGCTGGAATTATCAGCCTGATGTTTGCCTCCGGTCGCCCGACACGGGCTGGTCTGTTGCCGATTGTGCTGGCGATGACGACCGGGGTGCTGATCTCAGGGTATACGGTTGTTGATGGCCTTGGTCTGCGTGCGGGGGCCAGCCCGTGGCCCTATATCGTCTGGCTCAATATGCTGGAAGGCATCCCTTTTGCGCTCTGGGCTGTTTCCCGGCGGCGTGCCGAACTCGGGCCTTTCTTGCGCGCCAGGTGGAAACCGGGTGTCATCGGCGGCTGCCTGACCATCACCGCCTACGGTCTTGTGCTTTATGCACTTAACCAGGGCGCCATGGCCCACGTTTCGGCTTTGCGGGAAACCTCCGTTCTATTCGCCGCCATCATCGGGACATTTATTCTGAAAGAAAGTTTCGGTCCGCGCCGGGTGCTTTCAGCGGCGCTGATTGTTGGCGGCGTCATCCTCTTACAGGTGTCTTAATGACATCCCCTAAGATACCTCTGTCGGCCTGGATTTACCTGTCGATCGCCGCCCTGGCGCTCATCGATGTTGGTGTCGACTGGGCGGGCATCGTGCCGCTGGCAGCGGGATTAACAGTGCTGTTCCTGGTGCTGGAAATTTTCAATGCCCCTCCGACACCACGCATCATCGGGGTGCTGTTGATTGGTGCCGGACTGGCCGCCGCGGCCTATGGCGGGCAGCTCGAGGCGGCGGCGCTTGATGGATTTGCCCGCTCTAAAACCTTTCTGTTGCTGTTTTTCGCCGTTGCCTGGCTGCAGATTCCGGCCCGTGAAAGCCCGGCGTTGCAGGCCGCCCGTCAAGTGATCACCAGCCAGCCTCCGGGACGACGGTTTTTGATTGCCGCCTTAGGTGTTCATACGCTGGGCTCGGTACTGAATCTGGCCGGGCTTAGTCTGGTGGCGACAATGATTGACCGCCGACTTGATGCCGGTCTGCTGAAGCGATTGTCGACGGCGTTGATGCTGGGGTTCACCAGCGCCTCATGCTGGTCACCGTTTTACGTCAGTATGGTTGTTGTCCTGACGGCATTGCCGACCGTGCAATGGATTGATGTGGCACCGTTTGGGTTCCTGTTCGCCATGATGGGGGTTTTCGGCGGGTTTTTGTATGACCGAGTCTTGCATCGCCGCGGGGCGGTTGGCGGAGCAGGAGAGCCGGTGCGACTGTCCTCACAGAATAAAATTCGGGTTATTGGTGTTCTGGGATCGCTTGCCGTGCTGGTGGTTGGCTTGGTCGAGATGGCACAGATTTCGATTCCGGTTGCGTTGGGACTGGTGGCGCCACCGTTCGCCCTGATCTGGACGGCATCAATGACACCCGGTCGGTCCACTTGGGCGACCCATATGTGGGGGTTGGCCAGGCAGGTCGTCGGCGGCTTGCCGGCGCTTCGTAATGAGGTTCTGGTTTTTGTTGGCGCCACAGTTTTTGGGGTTGGTGTCTCGACGCTGATCCCGGCGGAAAACCTGGGCCCCTTGCTTGATGTTTGGCTGCCGTCAATTGATGCGCGGTTGGTGGCCCTGACCTTCGGTGTGGCGGCCCTCAGCATGATCGGCCTTCACCCGGTTATTGTCGTCATTCTGGTGGGTGAGGTGTTGCCACCCGACGTTCTGGGGGCTCCCGACTGGGTCATCGGTGTGGCGCTGCTCGGCGTGTGGGGATTGAGCACCATGATCAATCCCTATTCGGCGACGACGCTCTATCTGGCGCGGGTGAGTGGGGTTTCCGCCTATACCATGGCGTGGCGCTGGAACCCGCCCTTTGTGTTCATTGCCATCAGCATGATTAGTTTGGGCGCAATCTTTTTGCGTCACTCAACACTGTGATCTTCATCCTACGGGTCGGACGGGAGTCGGGGGCAAAGTCGCGATAATGCGGCAGATTATTCTGCGCTCTCGCTTCCCTCGGTTAGTTTTTTGAGTTGCTTTGCCATGCTGAGGTTCTGCTGTTCAAGTTTTTTGATCTTGGCATTTAACTCATCTGATATTTTCCGTTGATCGGTTTGAACACGTTTCAGAAAAGTCGTGCCGATATCTTCAATTTTCTTCATTGATGAAGAAACAAGCCATAAGGCGATAAGGGCGACGACGAACGCTAGAGAAGCGATGATTATTGCCATTGATGAATGCCTATACCTTTAAGTTGCGTTACCATATTACCGGAAAAAGATCCGTGTTGAATTTTTACCGTGCGTGTTATGCCCGGATGTACACTACGAGATCGTGGCCTCGATCGACTGCATTGCCGGGTTTTGTCCACGATCTCCGGCCTCCGTCATCAGGACCCGAAGCCGCGCCCTGTCATCTTCGGTTGCCGACCCCCGACCAGCCGTGGAGAGCAGGCGGCAGCGTTCAATGTGATATATCGCCCAGGGGATGTTTTTGGGCCCGGAAAAGGTTTCGAAACTGTCGGCGTGTTGGTCAACGCGGTCCCAATCCTGCCAACCCAGCGCCGTATCCATGGCGTCCAGTTGAAACCACAGATGATTGTGAGCGGGAACGCGGCCCGTAAGAACACTCAACCCTTCCGTCAGGCAGTCGTTAGCGATGTTCTGATCGCCGCAGACCTTGGCGTAAGCCCCGAGCACCATGGCACCCGTATACACCATGCCGTCTTCTCGGGCTCCAGCAAGAGCCTTTTCAGCAGCGGCAAGGGCGTCATCGTTTCTGCCAGTCGCCCATAGAACGCGGGCCAGAAGCGACAGATACATCGGCTGATACCGAAGCGCGCCAAGGTTCTGCACGATCTCCAGCGCTGCTCGCAGGGCCTGCTCGGCCTCGCTCCAGCGTCCCTGATCGGCCAATATTTTAGCCAATATACTTCCCTGGCAGACCATTTCAGAACGCCGGTTGCCGGCATCAACGGCCATGGATATTGCCTGATGACTGTCTTCCAAAGCCTCTTCAAAGCGCAGTAGGTAAAGTCGCATGTGCCCGCGCATGGCCAGATTCCCGGTTTCGATATCCGGCATCTGATGATCCCGGCAAATCTGCACCGACTGATCAAAATGGTTTTCGGCCCGAGAAATTTCTCCGTCCAGCATGTAGGCGTCACCGATGCCGCCAAGTGCGCGGGCTTCGAAATCGGCTCGACCGGTTTTTCTGGCCAATCTGCAGGCTTCGGTATGTTCCTTGAGGCAACCTTCTATGTTCCCAACAGGGAAATACATGTTGCCGCGCAAATAATGAACGCGGATCAATTCGTCACTGTTGGCGTCCTCACTGCACAGTGCCTGGGCTTCATCAAGGGCCCTGAAGGCATCTTCAAATCTGTCAATAATCCGCATGCTGGCGATCATATCCAGCAACAATCCGATATGTGTTGGCGTCTCGTCGGGTTTGGTTTCGCGGTGGGCAATCAGGGCCTTGCCATAAAAATTGACGGCTTCGGCATTGGCCCAGCGCCGGGCTGCCGATTGGGCAGCATCGATCCACAAGGGCAGGGCACGATCAGCCAATCCGGCTTCGTTGAGGTGGTAGGCAATGACTTCCGGTTCACTGCGTATTCCAAGCCGGTTAGCCTTTTCAAGTTCATCAGCGACACAGCGGTGCAGATCGCGTCGTGTGCGGATCAGCAGTGACTGATACGCGGCATCTCTGATCAGCGCCTGTTTGAACTCGAACCCTCCGTCGGGTCCGGTCATTGCCGTCATGATCAACCCCGCGGCGATCAGGTCAAGAAGCGCCGAATCAAGGTCGGCGTTTTTGTTATCGGCAACGGCCAACAGAACGTCGCGGCGAAAGACCCGGCCTATAACGGCAGCTGTCTGGGCGACTGTTTTGGCCGAACCCAGGCGGTCAAGCCGCGCCATCAGGGAGTCCTGCAAGGTTGTCGGGATTGCCAGGTTCGACTGATCGTTTTGATCCAGATTGGCCTCAATCGCCGACCGGGTGATCTCTTCCAGAAACAGGGGCACACCGTCGGCGTGTCCGAGAATATTGTCAAGCTGCCAGGGCTGTAGCGTGCTGGTACCGGCAATCTGAGTGATGACCTCTCTGGCCGCTGTGGGATCAAGGCGCTCAAGCAGGACGGTGGCGGATGCGTGGTCTTCAAATGGCGAGGTATCAAATTCCGGTCTGGTGGCAAGAACGCACAGCAGGGGGCGGGATTTCCCCTGGGCCAGAATTTGCTCAACAATTTCGAGCGTTGATGCATCCATCCACTGCACATCATCAGCGACAAGTAGATGTGCACCATGCTCAGATTGCGCCCGAATGATCTCTAGCAGGGCGCTGGAGGTTTTGTCCTTTAATGTCGCGCCATCCACATTGATCGGTGGGTAGGTTGCAGATGGGGGCAGGGCCAGTAGATGGGCGAGGACCGGGATCATCGCGTCGCTGTCGAGATCTAGCCTCTCCAAAAAACGCGCGAGGGCCGCGTATTGATCGCCGTTCCCGTCGTCTGTGCCATCAGTTTTCAGTTCCGACAGTAGGTATTCCCGAAGAGGCCTGAGTGCACTGTCCTGGTGAAATTCCGAGCCGACCAGAACCGTCTCTCCGCCGTTGTCGTTTTGAACCTGCTGGCGAAACGCCGTCAACAGGCTGGACTTTCCGATTCCGGCTTCGCCCCTGATCAGGATCACACCGCCGTGGCCTTCCTGCGCGGCCTTCCATAATTTGGAAAATCTGTCCAGCGGCTCCTGGCGACCCGAAAGGGCCTCGGAACCTGCAGGCGACAGATGTCGGGAATACCCGATGCCTTGCACACTGACTGCAGTGACTGGTTTTGAGATTCCCTTAAGATCATGTTCGCCGAGAGACGTGGAGCGCAATCCCGGACCGCACAATGTCTGCGTGGTTGCCGAAACGACCATCGTATCTGGAGCTGCCAACCCTTGCAGGCGAGCCGCCAGATTGGGGGTGTCGCCGAGCACGGCGCGCTCTTCCGAGGCGCCTGAGCCAATGATATCACCAGCTACCACCATGCCGGTCGCAGCGCCAATGCGGACCTCAAGCGCCGTGCCATCGGATGCCCGCATGCCTTTCATGGCGTCGATAATATCAAGACCGGCCCGAACGGCGCGTTCGGCATCGCGTTCGTGGGCGTTGGGATAGCCGAAATAGATCAACAGGCCATCGCCCATATATCTGGCAATATATCCGTCGTAGCGTTCAATCGCCTTGGCGGCGGTATCCTGATAGGCGCTGATGGCATCGCGCAGGTCTTCGGGGTCAAGGCGTTCAGACAGCGCCGTTGAGCCGACCAGATCGCAAAACATAACGGTCAACTGACGGCGTTCTGCAGTCGTGGCTTTGGGCACCTCGTCGGGCTGTCCCAAGGGTGTGCCGCATCCACCACAGAACTTGCTTTCGGGTTCATTGGCGAAGCTGCACGACGGGCAAACAGCTTTCAGGGGCGCGCCACACTGGCCACAGAACTTGTGGCCGTCAGGATTGTCACTTTGACAAGACGTGCAGTGCATAGAAATTAACGCCCTTCGAACGTTGACCGGTAAGCATGGAGAGCCACCTGCCCACCCGTGTGCAGGAAAATCACCGTATCACCTTTTTTAAACAAACCGGCGCGAATTTTACCGATAAGCCCGGCCATCGCCTTGCCCGAATAAACCGGATCAAGCAGCAGTCCTTCATGCCGGGCACAGAGCGTGACGGCCTCAATCATGGCATCATTGGGTTGACCATAGCCGGGCGCAAAATAACCGCCATCACAAATAACGGACTGGCGGAGGATCGATGCCGTGATGCCCGCATGGTCAGCCGTCCGTTCGGCAAGGTCAAAAACCAGGTCTTCCAGTTCGGGGGCGCTGCGACTGACGCAAATTCCGTGCACCGGAATGTCTGAGCTGGCACTTGCCAGACCGACCAACAAGCCAGCCTGTGTTCCTTGACTGCCGCTGGCAACAACGATGGCGTCAACATCGAGTCTCTTTTCGTCGGATTGCCCTCCGATCTGACCGAGGATTTCGTTGGCGCACTCAATGTACCCCAACGCCCCAACCGGCGATGAACCGCCGGTTGGGATGAAATAGGCATTGGCGCCATCGCTTGAGAGAACATCGGCAAACGCCTGACCTTCCACATCCATATTGCCGCCCGGTTCGCGGTGGTGCAGGGTCGCCCCCATAAGATTATCGAGCAAAACATTGCCGTTGCCGGCGTAGTCATCATCACGAACAACGGCCTTTTCCAGCAAAACCTCTGAGCGCAACCCGAGCTTAGCTGCCGCTGCGATAGTTTGGCGAACGTGGTTGGACTGGGTCGCACCGACGGTGACAACCGTATCCGCCCCTTTCTCAAGCGCGTCAGCCATCAAAAACTCCAGTTTTCGGGTTTTGTTGCCGCCGCCCGCCAGTCCGGTGCAGTCATCGCGTTTGACGTAGATCTCCGGCCCGCCAAGATGGCGACTGAGGGCGGCGAGTGGTTCCAGCGGCGTTGGCAGGTGGGCAAGATGGACACGAGGGAATTTGGATAGGTTCATATTGCTGTTCCAGATCAAAAAACTGTTTTCCCGTTGGGGAGCATCGCTATGATGGCATTTCAATGGCTGCGCGAAAAGGAGTCCTTCATGAGTGAAACATCCGACAGCACACTTGATCTGTACAGTGTTTCTGCCTCCAATTTGCTTGACCTGTATGAATGGAAGACTGTTTCGCCCGTAGATGTGACCAAAGCCGTCTTCAGCAGGATTAACGACGTCAACCATGAGGTCAACGCTTTCTCGTTTCTGAACGAAGAAGCGGCGTTGAAATCGGCAGCCCAATCAGAAAAACGCTGGGCCAAAGGCGAAGCCAAAGGGGCCGTTGACGGTATCCCGGTGACCATCAAAGACATCGTCAAATCCACAGACTGGCCGATGTTGCGTGGATCCTTGAGCGCCAGCGAAGACGTGCCGTTGGATGAAGATTCGCCTTGTGTCGCCCGGCTTCGTGAACACGGTGCGATCTTTATTGGCCGGACGACAACACCTGAATTTGGCTGGAAAGGGGTGACGGATTCACCGTTGACCGGGATTACCCGAAATCCCTGGGACACCTCCAAAACATCCGGGGGCAGTTCGGGTGGCGCGGCGGCGGCGGCGGCGCTTGGCATGGGGGCCTTGCATATTGGCTCGGATGGCGGTGGATCGGTGCGGATTCCTGCGGGCTTTTGCGGTATTTTTTCCCTGAAACCGACCAGTGGACGGGTGCCGGTGTATCCGGCCAGCATTTTTGGCACGTTATCTCATATCGGCCCGATGACGCGCACCGTCCGCGATGCGGCATTGATGATGAATGTCTTGATCGAACCCGACAGCCGCGACTGGTATTCTCTGCCCTATGATCCGTGGGATTACCGGACCGGGCTCGATTTGGGTGTGCGTCGTTTAAGGATCGCCCTCAGTGTTGATCTGGGGTATGCGGACGTTGATCCGGAGGTCGCCGCCGCCGTCCGTGATGCGGCCCGTGTATTTGAAGATCTGGGAGCGACGGTCGAGGAAGTCGAGCCCCTATTCGACAACCCGCAGGAGTGTTTTAACCGGCATTGGTATCTGGCCTGTCGCCGACTGGTCAGTTCTTTTTCGAAAGAGCGACAGGCGCAGATGGATCCGGGCCTGATTGATCTGATCGAAGACGCAGCCTCAATTACCCTTGGGGACTATCAGGATGGGGTCGATGAACGGGTGCGGCTGGGCCAGACCATGAACTCGTTTCACGACACCTACGATTTACTGCTGACGCCGACGCTGCCGATCCCGGCGTTTGATGCCGAGTGTCAGGTCGCCGACCCTAAGACGCAAAAGCGCTGGCCTGACTGGACGCCATTTTCTTACCCGTTTAACCTGACCGGCCAACCGGCGTGCAGCGCGCCTTGTGGGTTCACCCGTTCCGGCCTGCCGATCGGTCTGCAAATCGTCGGCCCCCGCTATGCCGATCCGCTGGTCATGCGGGCCGCTGCGGCGTTTGAGAGCGAGCGGCCCTTCCGGATGCCGTCGGGTCTCAATCCGACTGAGTGATAGGTGTGGAATTTTCCACCGACCGACCAGAAGCTGACCACAAAGCGTGACTCCCAAGAGATTTAGGCGGCCCTCACACTCCGCTCCGCCGGGAAGCGCAACGTTGCCGTCGTGCCTTTGCCAAGTTCACTTTGGAGGGACAGTGTTCCCCCATGCAACTCCACCAGGTGTTTAACCAGAGAGAGGCCGAGGCCAATTCCATCTCCATTTTTGACCATCGGGTTGGAGTCTACCTGACCAAAGGGAACGAGCACGAGTTCAATATCACTTTCCGAAATCCCGATACCCGTGTCAGAGATGTCGACCCGGATGGCATTGTCCGTGTCGGTATTGATTTTGATCTCGACCTGTCCTCCGTTGGGTGTGTATTTCACCGCGTTATCGGCCAGATTAAGCATCATCTGCTTGACGCGAAGAGCATCGCCTCGAAGGTTTGGCAACTCGTCAGAAATTGATACCGAAACGCCTATGTTCGAGACTTCTGCCCGCGGCAATATGATATTTTTAACGGTGC
>Ga0316204_10011821_pt1 | contig 10824 bp, 8 predicted proteins | sample 6monrhotite_MG_2_FD_205661 | JGI IMG/M metagenome (GOLD analysis project Ga0316204, IMG submission 205661) | Microbial mat bacterial communities from mineral coupon in-situ incubated in ocean water Damariscotta River, Maine, United States -... | ecosystem: Environmental > Aquatic > Marine >... | reverse complement strand
ATTCAGGTTCGTCAGTGTCTAATTTAACAACTACTTCACCTTTAAAACTATGTTTACGAACGATTTTGCCTAAATAAAAACAATCTTCTTTACGCATTATCGCAACAATAAATTACGCTGTTTTTCCGTCTTCAGATGCTGCAGCTTGTGCATCATCAATAGATTCTGGACCTGCTTCTTCTACAACTTCTTCTGCAGCTTTTTCAGCAGCTTTCGCATCAGCTTCTGCTTTTATTGCTTCATTTTCTGCTTCTTGTGCAGCAGCTAAACGATCTTCGTTAATTTTTGCTTCCGCAGCTAACGCTTTTGCTTTTTCATCATCTTTTGCCTTAGACAAACCGTCTCTTTTAGCAGCTATTTTAGCTTCTTTATCTGCAACCCAAGCTTGAAATTTTTCTTCAGCTTGCTCTTCAGTTAAAGCTCCTTTAGCAACACCTCCTACTAAATGATTTTTTAGCATAGCACCTTTATAAGATAAAATCGCTTTTGCAGTGTCTGTTGGTTGTGCACCATTTTGCAACCATTGTACAGCTCCATCAATATCTAAATCAATAGTTGCTGGATTTGTATTAGGATTATAAGTCCCAATTTTTTCTAAATACTTACCATCTCTTTTTGAACGCGCATCTGCTGCAACAATCCAATAAAATGGTTTTCCTTTTTTACCGTGTCTTTGTAGTCTAATTTTTACTGACATTTGTTTTAAATTTTAAGGTACGAAACCTTGGTTATTAATTAAGTGCGCAAATATAGTGAGTTATTTTTAAATAACACGCTCATTTTTAGTAATATTTAAACTAATCCTGTAAATCCTAAAAAAGCTAATGACAACAAACCTGCTACCAATAAATTAATTGGAACTCCTTTCATTCCTTCAGGTATATCTGCTAACTCCAAAGACTCTCTAATACTAGCAAAAACAATTAATGCTAACCCAAAACCAATTGAGTTTGAAACTGCAAAAAATACGGCTTTCATTAAACTCCCTCCTTCTAATCCTAATGCTAAAATTGCAACACCTAATACAGCACAGTTTGTAGTAATCAAAGGTAAAAAAACACCTAATGCTTGATATAAGGGCGGACTCACTTTTTTTAGAATAATTTCAACCATTTGTACCAAAGCTGCAATTACCAATATAAAAGTAATTGTTCTTAAATAATCTAAACCTGCTGGAACCAATATATATTGATGCAGTAAATAAGTTGTTATAGTGGCTATAGTCATTACAAACATGACTGCTCCTGACATACCAACCGAAGTTGACACTTTGCTTGAAACACCTAAAAAAGGACAAATTCCTAAAAACTGTGAGAGTACAATATTGTTTACAAAAACAGCTGCAATAAGTATAATAATATAATCCATTTTTATGTAGTTTTAATTGAAATTTTGTTGAATAAAACAGTTAAGTATGCCAAAGCTATAAATGCTCCTGGAGGTAAAATAAAAAGGATGAATGTATTTGCATCTTCTGATACAAATTTAAACTCAAATATACTTCCACTACCTAATATTTCTCGTGTTGCGCCTAAAATAGTTAATGCAACTACAAAACCTAATCCCATTCCTAATGCATCTAAAATTGATGCTAGTATATTGTTTTTTGAAGCAAATGCTTCTGCTCTTCCTAATATTAAACAGTTCACCACAATTAGAGGAATAAAAATTCCTAATTGCTCATATAAGAATGGAATAAACGCTTCCAAAACCATTTCAACAATAGTTACAAATGATGCAATAATGATGATAAATGCAGGAATACGTACTTTACTTGGTATTTGAGATTTTACCAGTGAAACCACAATATTACTCATTAATAATACAAACATTGTTGCTATTCCCATTCCCAATCCGTTAAATGCTGATGATGTTACACCCAATGTTGGACACATACCCAATAACATTACAAATACAGGATTTTCCTTTATGATACCTTTTAAGAAATTTTGGGTTTGATTTACTTTTTCAGCCATAATTCTTAATTTTTAAGTTCAATTAGTAAACCATTATTTTTCATAAACTCATCATATGCCATTTGAACGGCTTCGCCAAAAGCACGTGAAGTAATAGTTGCTCCAGTTAAAGCATCAACTTCACCACCATCTTTAGTTACTTTTAAATTAAATACTGATGGATTTTTTTCTCTAAACTGAGCTAAAAATTTTTCATCCTTCATTTTTGTTCCTAGTCCTGGAGTCTCTTTTTGCTCTAAAACAACAATATTTTTAATCATTCCTTCTGGTGAAAAACCAACTATTAATTTAATTAATCCGCTAAAACCTTTTTCCGTCGAACCAATGATAGCCGCACCAACAAATTTGTTATTTTCATAGGCTGGAAACACCTCAACACTATCTTTTACTAATGATGATTTTATTAACTGGACATCTTCAATAGGGTTGTTATCAAAAGTTGGCAATACCAATTTTAATGCGTTTACTTTACGTTCAATTTTGCCTTTTTCAATAGGTCCTACAGTTAGTTCATTTACATAACCCAACGAAAAACCTGATATTATAGTAATCACAAATAGTGACAATACCATATTTATAAATGTATCTTTCTTCTTACTCATAATTACACAATTTTAGATTTGATTTTAGAGCCAAATCGTCTTGGTTTAAAATAGGTATTGATTAATGGGACAAACGCATTCATAATTAAAATAGCGAATGAAATTCCTTCTGGATAAGCTCCAAATAATCTAATAACTACCGTAATTACAGCGATACCAATGGCAAAAATTATCATCCCTTTTTTAGTCATAGGGCTTGTTACTAGATCAGTTGCCATATAAAAGGCTCCTAATAAAGCTCCTCCAGATAAAATATGAATTAAGGGGCTCGCATAACTTTCCGGATTAATAACCCAAAAAATTCCAGTCATTACTGCCATTGTTACCAATATTGTAACTGGAATATGCCAAGTGATTACTTTACGAATTAATAGATAAATTCCGCCCAAAAGCAATGCTAATCCAGACATTTCACCAATGGAACCACCTGACAACCCTAAAAACATTTCTAAATTTGAAGGAAGGTTTGCACCAATGGTCGTCATTGTATCACCAAACATCAATCCTTCTTTAATCATTCCCAGCGTTGTAGCTCCTGTTACAGCATCAACTATAGTTGCATTATTTTCAACAGCTGTTGGCCACATGGTCATTTGTACCGGAAATGAAACCAATAAAAACACTCTACCAACCAAAGCTGGATTAAAAATGTTAAAACCAAGTCCTCCAAAAGATAATTTTGCAACCCCAATAGCTACTAAACTTCCCACAATAATCATCCAAATAGGTAATCCTGAAGGCAAATTAAAAGCTAATAAAATTCCAGTAATTAATGCTGAACCATCACCAATTGTTACGGTGGTTTTCATCAAAAACTTCTGAATTAAATATTCAAATAACAAACAAGAGATCACTGCTACAGCAGTAACTATAAATGCTCCAATACCAAATACATATAGTGAAACTAAAAATGCAGGAATTAAAGCTATCACAACATCGTACATCAATTTTTTAGATGTTCTATCTGAATGTACGTGAGGCGAGGCCGATATAATAATAGGTTGACTCATTTTAATTTTTAGAGTTTTCTAATTTTTTTACAATATTTTTTCCAAAACGAATATAATCTAACAAAGGACGATGGGAAGGACATACATAACTACATGAGCCACACTCAATACAAGTCATTATATCTTCAGCCCTAGCTTTTTCATACATTCCTTTTTCTGATAAGTTCATTAACAAGTGAGGTTCTAGCCCCATTGGGCATACATACACACACTCACCACAACGAATACAATTTTTAGCTTCTCCTCTACTTGCTTCTTCTTCTGCAATCACCAAAATTCCTGAAGTACCTTTGGTTACCGGAACATCTGTATTTTTAATAGCTTTCCCCATCATTGGACCACCGTTCACTAATTTTCTTGTTCCTTCTGGCAATCCACCAACTTCAGCAATTAAGTCTTTAATTGGTGTTCCAATTTTTACCCAAAAATTAGAAGGGTTTTCTAATTTTTTACCCGTTACCGTAACAACGCGTTCAATTAATGGTTTATTAAATTGAATAGCCTGATAAATAGCGAAAATAGTACCTACGTTATGCACAATTACACCTACATCTAAAGGCAATCCGTTTTTTGGAACTTCTCTACCTAAAATTGCTCTAACCAATTGTTTTTCTCCTCCTTGTGGATATTTAACTTGTAAAGCAGCAACTTGGATTCCATCTCCTTTATTAATAACTTTTTTGAAAAGTGTAATGGCATCTTTTTTGTTGTTTTCAATTCCAATAACTGCTTTTTTCAAATGTAAAGCTTTCATTAAAATTTTAATTCCAACAACAATTTCTTCCGCCTTTTCTAACATTAATCTATGATCAGCTGTTAAATAAGGCTCACATTCTACACCATTGATGATAAGATAATCTAGTGTCGTTCCTTCTCTTACATTCAATTTTACTTGTGAAGGGAATGTTGCTCCACCTAAACCAACTATTCCAGCATCTGCAATTCGTTGTAAAATCTCTTTTGGTTCTAATTCAATATCCATTTTTAAAGGCTCTTCAATTTCTTCAAAGTTTGAAGGATCTTTAGCATCAGTTCTAATAACAATACACTGCTTTTTATAACCACTACTATCTATAATTAAATCTAATTTAGTTACAGTTCCTGCAACAGGTGAGTGAATATTTGAAGAAACAAATCCGCCAGATTTTGCAATTACTTGACCAATTTCAACTTTTTCTTTTCTATCAACAATTATTTCTGCAGGAATACCTATATGTTGTGCAATTGGCACATTTACCACTTTTGGAACTACCATTCTTTTAATCCCTTTGGATGAAGTAATTTTATTTTCTGGAGGATGAATTCCACCTTTGGGAAATGTTTTAAGCATCTGTCTTACTTTTTTTAGATTCAGCAACTATGTGTTCTTTTATGACTGCAACTTTTACTTCAACTTTCTTTTCAACTACTTTTTTTACTTTTTTTGGTGGAAAATTAGTTTCTATTATTGAATGTGTTGGACAAACATCTACACATTTTCTGCAAAGCGTGCATAAAACAGGGTCTATATATGCTAAATTATTTAACATTGTAATTGCATCTTTTGGGCAAACATCTTCGCATTTAGCGCAACCAATACAAGCTACTGAACACGATTTTTTTGCAATTCCTCCTTTGTCTTCGTTTAAGCAACCTACAAACACTTTTAAATCACGTTTATTCCGAGGTCTCATTTCAATAATGTCTCTTGGACATTCTTCAACGCAAGCGCCACAGGATGTACAATTATCAGTAATTATTACTGGTAAACCTGTTTTCTCATCCATATACATCGCATCAAACTTACACACTTTTACACAGTCACCATCACCCAAACATCCATATTGGCAATCAGTTTCACCACTATAAACCATTGCTGAAATTGCACAGGTTCTTGGCCCTTGATATTCTGTAGTTTTAGGTCTAACATCACAACTTCCCTGGCAACGCAAAACCGCCACAGTTGGATCTCTCTCTACCACTTCTTTTCCTAATATTGCTGCAACTTGTTTCATTACATCATTTCCTCCTACTGGGCAAAATAACTCAGAAATATCGTCTGTATTTACCAATCTTTCAGCAAATGACTTACAACCTGGAGAGCCACAACCAGCACAATTTGCTCCTGGTAATACTTCATCAACGTCAGCTATTAATGGATTCTCATAAACATAGAACTTTTTAGAAACTATGTACAACACTAATGCCGCAATAACTCCTAAAGAGACTAACAGTAATACACTATATAAAACAGAATCTGTCATTTTTAATTATTTTTAAATATTGAAATTCTAAATGCTTTTTGAAACGTATCTTTTAAAATAAAAAGAATAACATAGTAAGGAACAAGAATAAAAAGTGATACCAGCCCAGCAATCCATTCTTTAAAAAAATTAGTAGTAATAATAAGAGAACCTATTATTAAAATAAAAGGAAAAATATACGCCCAAAACACAGCCTTTAAACCTACGTTTTTTTCTAAAACAACATCAACTGTATCGTTTAGTTTAAAACCTTGAGTATTAGTCACAATTTCAATTTCTTTGTCACTAGCTTCAGCCGTACCGCAAGCAGATTGGGCTTTACAACCTTCGCAATTCACATTTCCTTTTAAAGAAACTGTTATTACTTGGTTTGTGATTTTTGAAATATAGCCTTCGTGTTCTATTTCAAAATTCTTTACTCCTTTGTTGCTTTCATTGTCCGATTTTTTCATCATCGTAAATCTTCTTTAAAAATGGGACTATAAAATTAAGACTTAAAAACGTATTGAAATATGACGGATGTTAGTATTTTCCATGGTTTAAATTTTATCGCTTATTATTAATAATTATGATTGTTAATAAAAAAAGAGCACTTCGGAATCGTAAAATTTAATTAATTCATACTTTTAAAATCTCATACTTTTTACAAAATATTCAATACATGTTTTTAATATTTGACACTGAAACTACAGGTTTACCTAAAAAATGGAAAGCACCAATTACAGATACTGACAATTGGCCTAGATGTGTTCAAATTGCTTGGCAATTGCATGACATGTATGGTGAATTAATTGAACAACAAGATTATTTAATTCTGCCTGAAGGTTTCAATATTCCTTATGATGCAGAGCAAATACACGGTATTTCTACAAAATTAGCACAAGAAAAAGGAAGAAATTTAGAAGAAGTGTTGGTGCTTTTTAATGAAGCACTTTCAAAATGTAAATTTGTAGTAGGGCAAAATGTAAATTTTGATCTAAACATTATGGGATGTGAATACCATAGAAAAAACATGGATTCTACATTAAATAAACTCCCTGTTTTAGATACTTGTACTGAAGGTACCGCAGCACTATGCCAAATTCCTGGAGGTAAATATGGTAACTTTAAACTGCCTACACTAACTGAATTACACGAATATTTATTTAATACTCCATTCAGCGAAGCGCACAATGCAACAGCAGATGTTGAGGCCACTACACGTTGTTTTTTAGAACTTATCCGTAGAAGGAATTATTCCGCAGAAGAACTAGATGTGCCAAGTAGTTATTTTGAAAATTTTGATGCTAAAAACCCAACAACTATTAATGTTATTGGCCTAAAACATTTAAATCTCAAAAAAGAAAGTAAAAAGTTAACACAAAAACCGATATTACAAGTTGAGATACCTAGTCCATCAACTGAGACTATTGAAGAACTAAAGGAAGTTAAATTTTCTCACTTGCACTGTCATTCTCAATATTCAGTGTTGCAATCTACCTCTAGTATCAAAAACTTAATCAATTCAGCTATTAAAGATCAAATGCCTGCAGTTGCTTTAACCGATACAGGTAATATGATGGGTGCCTATTATTTTATAGAAGAAGCCATTTCATATAACAATGCTCTTGATAAAAAATATGATGAGATTGAAAAGCCAGAAATTGAAAAAATTAGGCTACAAAAACTTGAAGAAGGGATTATTGATAAAGATAATTCACAAAAACTTGACTTAACTCAATTTTTAACAAATAAGCAAACTCGAAACTACTTTAAACCCATTTTAGGAAGTGAATTTAATGTATGTGAAGATCATACTGATAGGTCACATAAAGACAATGGATACCAAATAGTTTTTTTAGCAAAAAATAAAAATGGATATCACAATTTGGCAAAAATGTCATCATTATCTCATACCGATGGCTTTTACTATGTCCCTAGAATTGATAAAGGAATTATTGAAAAACACAAAGAAGATTTAATTGTGTTATCGGGAAATTTATATGGAGAAATTCCGAGTAAAATTCTGAATATTGGAGAAAAACAAGCTGAAGAATCATTGCTTTGGTGGAAAGACCAATTTAAAGACGATTTCTATTTAGAGGTCATGCGCCATCAACAAGAAAATGAAAATCACGTAAATGATGTACTCATTCAATTTGCTAAAAAGCACCACATAAAACTTGTTGCAACAAATAATACCTTTTATACTACAAAAGATGAAGCCGAAGCACATGACATCTTACTATGTGTAAAAGACGGCGAAAAAACTGCTACACCTAAAGGAAAAGGAAGAGGGTTTAGATATGGTTTACCTAATAATGAATACTATTTTAAGTCTCAAGAACAAATGAAACAATTGTTTACTGATTTACCTGAAGCCATTTCAAATATTCAGGAAATAGTTGACAAAGTAGAAATCTATACCTTAAAAAGAAATGTATTACTGCCTAAATTTGATATTCCTCAACAATTTTTACATCCTGAAGATGCTATAGATGGTGGAGTTAGAGGTGAAAATGCGTATCTAAAACATTTAACTTTTGAAGGGGCTAAAAAAAGATATGGAAATGAATTAGACAAAAATACTCAGGAACGTTTAGATTTTGAATTATCTATTATTGAAAAAACTGGATATCCTGGTTATTTTTTAATTGTTTGGGATTTTATTTTAGAAGCTCGTAAAATGGGTGTCGCAGTGGGACCTGGTCGTGGATCAGCTGCTGGTTCTGCCGTTGCTTATTGCTTATGGATTACCAATATAGACCCTATTAAATACGATTTACTTTTTGAGCGTTTCTTAAATCCAGATCGTGTATCATTACCCGATATTGATATTGATTTTGATGATGAAGGCCGACAAAAAGTAATTGATTTTGTAATAAATAAGTATGGTGCAAGCCAAGTGGCACAAATTATTACTTATGGTACCATGGCTGCAAAATCATCAATAAGAGATACGGCTCGTGCGTTAGATTTACCTTTACCTGCTGCAGATAGATTAGCCAAACTAATCCCATTAATAAAATTACAACATATATTTGGTGAAGATGAAAAAAGTAAATCAAAAGTAAAAGAATTAAGAGCTGAGGAATTTGATAATATTAGTGAACTGAGAACAATTGCTGAAGGTGATGATTTAGAATCAATTACTATAAAGCAAGCTATTGCTTTAGAAGGTTCTGTAAGAAATACCGGAACACACGCTTGTGGAGTTATTATCACACCTGAAAAAATTACGAATTTAGTACCTGTTGCCACTGCAAAAGACAGCGATATGTATGTGACGCAATTCGATAATAATGTTGTAGAAAGTGCTGGGTTACTAAAAATGGATTTTTTAGGATTAAAAACGTTAACACTTATTAAAGATGCTGTAAAAATCATAAAAGCAAAACATGGTATTGAGCTCGTTCCTGATGATTTTCCTTTAGACGACCCAAAAACCTACGAATTGTTTCAAAAAGGAGAAACCATTGGTATTTTTCAATATGAATCTGCTGGAATGCAGAAACATATGAAATCGTTAAAGCCTACAGAGTTCGCAGATTTAATTGCTATGAATGCCTTATACCGTCCAGGGCCAATGGAATATATTCCATTGTTTATTATGCGAAAACATGGGGAAGAAGAAATTGAATACGACCTTCCTGAAATGGAAGAGTATTTAAAAGAAACCTATGGGGTAACTGTATACCAAGAACAGGTAATGTTGCTTTCTCAAAAAATTGCAGGATTTACCAAAGGTGAGGCCGATAAGTTGCGTAAAGCTATGGGGAAGAAAATTTTCTCTATGCTCGTTGAGCTAAAACCAAAATTTATTGAGGGTGGAAAAGCAAACAATCATCCTGAAGAAGTTTTAGAAAAAATTTGGAAAGATTGGGAGGCATTTGCAGCCTATGCATTCAATAAATCGCACTCTACTTGTTATGCTTATATTGCCTATCAAACCGCCTATTTAAAAGCACATTATCCTGCTGAATATATGGCGTCTGTGTTATCCAATAACATGAATGATATTAAGCAAGTAACATTCTTTATGGAAGAATGTAAACGTGCTGGAATTCCTGTTTTAGGTCCTGATATTAATGAATCTTATTTAAAGTTTGCGGTAAACAAAGAAGGAGCTATTAGATTTGGAATGGGAGCTATCAAAGGAGTTGGAGGTGCTGCAGTTGAAGCCATTGTTAAGGAACGGAAAAAGAATGGAAACTTTACTTCTATTTTTGACATTACAAAACGGGTAGATTTGCGTGCCTGTAATAAAAGAGCTTTTGACGGTTTAGTAATGGCAGGTGCTTTAGATTCTTTTAAAAATGTACATCGAGCGCAATATTATCAGCTAGACGAGAAAGGCCTAACTTTTATTGAAAAAGCCATTCGTTTTGGAAATAAATTTCAAGAAAATAAAAACTCTGCTCAAATTTCTATGTTTGGAGAAACATCTCAAGTTCAATTTCCAGAACCTGAAATTCCTTTTGCTGAAAAATGGGGAATGATGGAAGAATTATCTAAAGAAAAAGAACTAGTAGGTATTTATATTTCTGGACACCCTCTAGATGATTTTAAAAATGAACTTAAGTATTTTAGCAATGCGACCGTTGCTACTTTTAAGGAAGATTTAAAAAACTATGTAGGTGCTAATCTAACATTCTCAGGAATTTTATCTGATGTACAGCATAGAACATCTCAAAATGGAAATAAGTGGGCTTCCTTTTTTATTGTAGATTATAATGACACCCATGAATTTCGTATTTTTAAAGACACCTATTTAAAATTTAAACCTTATTTAATTGACAATGAATTCAGACAATTTAAAGTAAATATTGCTGCTGGTTGGAGAAATAAAGATGGTAAAATAGGAGAGCCTCGTATTAATTTTACAGATATTCAAATTTTACAAGATGTTCTTGAAAAACATTCTAAAAAAATTACACTTCAATTAGAACTAAAAAAAATAACTAAAAATAGTGTTGAAAATTTACATAAGATTTTAAAAGAGAATGAAGGAGAT
>Ga0316204_10011818_pt1 | contig 10826 bp, 5 predicted proteins | sample 6monrhotite_MG_2_FD_205661 | JGI IMG/M metagenome (GOLD analysis project Ga0316204, IMG submission 205661) | Microbial mat bacterial communities from mineral coupon in-situ incubated in ocean water Damariscotta River, Maine, United States -... | ecosystem: Environmental > Aquatic > Marine >... | reverse complement strand
ACCCTGGACTACAACGAAGCCCAGCTCTTCACCGGATACTTTTGGGGCGATCCCGGCCAGCGCTTCGTGCTGCGCGAGGGCGCGGGCGGCTGGCCCGGCGACGCCTGCGGCGCGATGCGATAGGCCATTCCCTTCCCCACTACTCTTTGGAGCAGACCATGAGCCAGCACCCCACGAACTTCCAGGGCGACATCCTCCAGGCGATGCGCGAGGCCATCGCCGAGGCCATCCCCGGCGCCGAGATCCAGGTCCAGGGCGGCGGCGGCCACTTCGAGGTCGCGGTCGTCTCCCCCGTCTTTGAGGGCAAGCGCACCCTCGCCCGTCACCGGCTGGTCATGGCCGCGCTGGCGCCGCTGATGGCCGGCAACGACGCCCCGGTGCACGCGATCGATCGCCTGCAGACCACCCCCCCGAGCTGACGCCGGCCTCAGGCCGCCGCGCTCCCCCGCAGCGCCTCCAGCGCCTCGACAAACGGCCGGAGGTGCGCGGCGTAGGGGGCGGCGCGGTCGACGGCGCCGGTGTGGATCGGCTCGCGCACCTGGGCGTAGCTGGCGGTGTTGACCACCCGCCGGCTCTCGTGGGGCCGCAGGCAGCGCTCATCCCAGCCGAGCCCACAGAACGCCACCATCTCAGGGATCACCGCCTCGGGTTCAGCCACGAGGCGCTCGTAGTCGACCTCAAAGATGGGGAGCGGCGGGGCCGCGAGCCAGCGAGCCATCATGCGCTCGTAGCCCGCGTGGTACGCGGCGATCCCCGTGAGCGAGGTGCTCCAGTCGTAGCTGGTCGGGAAGTTCTGCCGGAAGCAGGACAGGGCCACATCCGTGGGCCGCCGCCGGCAATGGATCACCCGAGCGCCGGGCAGCAGCGCCCCCGCGAGATCCAGCCAGCGGAAGTTCTGGGGCATCTTGTCGGTCACCCGGCGCGCGTCGCCGCCCCGCTGATCGAGGCGCCGCCGATAGAAGCGCGAGAGGCCCTCCGGCTCGGCCCCGGGCCGCTCGGCCATCAGCCGCAGGTACTCCAGCTCGCCGCCGGCGTGGACCTCCGGGTGACAGCCGAGGATCTGCTCCACCAGGCTCGTCCCGGAGCGCGGCATGCCGACGATCAGCACGGGCCGCTCGTCTTCCTCCTCCACCCGCGCGGGTGGGCCGCGGCGCTGGACGTCCTCGACCTCCGCGCGCCACGCCGCCTCGTCGAAGCGCAGGCCGCGCAGCGCGTTGGCCTCGGACCACGCGGCGAACGCTGCGTCGTGCTCGCCCAGTGCGTCCTGGAGGTGCCCCAGGTGATGCAACAACATCACGCGCTGGGGATCCGGCAGGCCGCGCGCCAGCAGCCCGCTCACCAGCGGCAGGGCCTGCTCGGGGGCGCCCTCGCGGCGGCAGAGGACGGCGGCGACGGCGGCGAGGTTGGGCTCACTCGCGGCGAGGTCCATGTGCTCACGGACCAGCGTCATGGCCTGGGTGATCTCGCCCTGTCGCTCCAGCGCCTCGGCGAGCCCGGCCACCGCCCCGGGGGTCTCGGGCGCCCGCGTCAGGACGTCCTGAAAGCGCGCCCGCGCGGCCTCGAACTCACCCTGCTGGAGCAGGTGTTGAGCCAGCTTCACGGCGGCGGGCATGTAGCCCGGGTCCACCGCCAGCGCGCGCTGGTAGCAGGCCGTGGGGGCCTCGACCTGACCCGACAGCGCGAGCGCCGCGCCCAGGTTGGCGTGCAGGCTGGCGGAGCGCGGATCCCCGGGGTCGGCGAAGGCCAACCCACGCCGCAGGGTCACCGCCGCCGCCTCCAGCTTGCCCATCGCGGTCTGAGCAGAGGCGAGGTTGTTGATGACATCCAGGTTGCGCGGCCGATCGGCCAGCACCGCCTCGTAGCTGCGCGCGGCCTCCTCGTACTCACCCAGGGCGTAGCAGGCGTTGCCGAGCTGGAACCGGGCGACGGCCGATCCAGGCACGAGCGCCAGCATCTCCCGCCAGCGATCCGCCGCCTCCCGCGTACGCCCCAGGCGCCCGAGGGTGACCGCGAGGTTGTAGCGGACCTTGTGGTTGCTCGGGTTGTACTGAGCCGCCCGACTGTAGCTGGTCACGGCCCCTTCCCAGTCGTGCCGCTCGTCCAGCAGGTTCCCCAGCGAGGCGTGGTAGTGCCAGGCGAAGCCGTCGAGCGCGACGGCGCGGCGCAGGTGGGTCTCGGCGGCGTCGAGGTTCCCCTCGGTCTTGTGGAAGACCCCGAGCAGGTGGTGAGCGCCGGCGTGCTCGGGCTCTCGCTTGAGTACGCTCGCGCAGGCACCGCGGGCGTCCTCGTGGGCTCCTCCCCGGTGCTTCTGGATGGCCTTCTTCAACGTCTGAACAACGTCCACGCTCGCCCCCGATGCTGTGTGACAGACTCTCATCGGCACGGGGGGGCGCGACCTCAGTGAGTCTTCTGAGGGGTGTCCTCGCAGCCGGCGAGCGGCCCCCGGCGCCCGCCAGGCTACAGCGGCGACCAGCCAAGCCCCATGGCCCGCTCTCTGGCCATCTCGGTCAACCACGCCAGATCCCGATCCGGCTTCACCCCATCGATCACGCCGCGGGCCTCCTCCAGCCGCCGGGTGTAAGCGTCGTAGTCCTCCCCGATCACGTCACACACCAGCAGCCCGATCACCGCGTAAGGCAGATACCCGCGGCGGCCCTGGCTGTGAAGCTCCGCCTGCACCAGGCGCAGCTCCGCCGCCGCCGCCTCCCAGCGATCACGGGCCAACAACATCAGCGCGAGGTTGATGCGCGGGACCACCGCCTGCCCGCCGCCCACCCGACGGCTGATCGCCAGCGAGGAGCGGTAGTCCTCCTCCGCCGCGTCGAAGTCGCCGGTGTGGCGGTGAACCTCCGCGAGGTCATTGAGCACGTTGGCCACCTTGAGCGGCCGGCCCAGGCCGGTGAACAGATCCCGCGCGCAGGCGAAGCGCGCGCTGGCCTCCGCCATCTCCGCCCGCTGAAGCGCCACATGCCCGAGCACCCAGTGGGCGTCTGCCTGACCGTGCTTGTTGTCGAGCGCGACGAAGCGCGTCATCGCCGCCCGGCTCCAGTCGGTCGCCGCCTCCAGATCGCCCCGCTTCTGGGCCACGAAGCCGAGCCAGTTCTGGCTCTCTCCCGCCGAGACCTCATCGCCGAGCGACTCAAAGAGCGCCAGCGCCTCCAGGGTCAGCGTCGCCGCCTCCGCGCGCTGGCCCCTGGCTGACAGCGCGTGACTCCACGCCCGGAGCGCCTCGGCCTGGATGCGCGTCCAGCCGTACCGCTTCGACACCTCGTTGGCGCGCTGGACGATCGTCAGCGCTTCGTCCAGCTCGCCCTGCAGCACGCAGATCCGGGCGCTCAGGGCCCAGCCGTCGCCCCAGCGCTCGTCGGACTCGGGGATCCGCGCCTCGTGCATCAGCGCCTCGCGCCGGCGAAGCAGCGCCCGGGCCATGTCCAGCGCGTAGACCTCCTTCCGCTCGGAGGCCGCCGTGAGGAGCGGACCGACCGCCGCCCCCGGATCGCCGGCCATCTCCAGGTGCCTGCCGAGGCGCTCGGCCAGCCCCGGGTGCTCGCTCGGATACAGACGGGCCAGCGTCCGGGCGCAGGCACCGTGGTGATCGCGGGCGCGGCCCGCCTCCCGGGCCCGGCGGGCAATGGAGGCGCGCAGCATCTCGTGCACGAAGCCCCAGCCTTCACCGGTCACCCGCGCGAGCCGCCGCCTCAGGAGCAGGTCCGCGAGGCCGACCCCGACGGGCAGGCCCGCCTCGCCGCAGGCCGCCTGCCACTCGCCGATGTCGACCCGGAGCCCCAGCGCCGCGGCCAGCTCCAGCGCCTGGCCCACCGCCTCGGGCTGATCCGCCAGCAGGCGCTCCACCCGGTCCTGCCAGACCGCGTGCAGGTTGTCCGGCAGCGACTGCCACGCGCCCTCCCGCAGGCCGAAGCCGGAGCGCTTCGTCTCCAGCGCCTGTCGCTGAACCCAGTCCCCCACGAGCTGCACCGCGAAGAGCGGGTTCCCGGCGCTTCGCGCCGCCACCGTCGCGGCCAGCGGCCCCTCCAGCCCCAGCAGCCCCCGCACCAGCTCCTTGCGCTCGTCGTCTCCCAGCGGCCCGACCCGGAGGATCTCCGCCCCCGCCCTGGCCATCAGGTTGGCCGCCATCATGCCCTCGAAGGGGCGCTCCACCAGCGCCTCCTCCTGGATCGTGAGCAGCACCAGCACCGGGCGGTCCTCCCGCTGGCCCAGCAGGTGCTCGGCGAACGCCAGCGCGTCGCCGCCCCACTGGGCGTCGTCGATCCAGACAACGCGCGGCCGGACCTCACCGTCCGAGCGGCGGCTGCTGGCTTCGAGGAAGCGCGCGAGCGCGGAGAAGCGCTCCACGGCGCTCAGCTTGCGCTCGCCCACGCTCTCGGGCGCGACCAGCACCTCCAGCGCGCCCCAGAAGCTGGGGTCGACCTCGCCGACCTCCCGGGCCACGCTCTCGAGCCGCGTGCTCAGCTCACCGCGCTCCAGCCCCGCGCAGCGCAGGTGCCTGGCCAGCATCGGGCCGAGCCCGTCGACGGGCCCGCGCTCGGGTCCATAGGTGCCGCGCAGCACCGTGCCGGCCCCCAGCTCGTGGGCCCGCTCCGCCAGCCAGCGCGCCAGCCGGCTCTTGCCCACCCCGGCCTCGCCGGTGATTATCACCACCCGCGCCAGCCGGTCCTCACGGACGGCCCTGAGCGATCGCCAGAGCCGATCCCGCTCCAGCTCGCGGCCCACCATGCGGACCGTGCGCAGCCCGTAGATTCCGAGCCCCACGCCAGCGAGCTGGACGCTGCCCGCTGGCGGCTCCGGCGCGCGCCAGTCATCCGGCATGACAGGCACGGGGGCGTGGGCGATCTCCGGCGGCGGCGGCAGCGCGCGGGGGACGCTGGAGCGGGCGGGCAGCTCATCGGTCCAGGTGACCGCCGAGCCAAAGGCGGGGATGGTCTCCAGTCCGGGCAGCGGCGGCAGCGCGAGCGGCGCGGCCTCGCCGACGGGAACCCCCAGGTGCACCAGCGCGCAGGCGGCGTCGGCGGCCCGCAGGAAGCGATCGCGGGGGTGCTTGACCAGCAGGCGATGCAGCCAGCTGTCGTAGCCCTCCGGCACGGCCATCAGCGGGGTCAGCGGCGGCGGGACGCGAGAGAGGTGGGCCGCGCGCAGCGCGGTGACCTCGTCGCCGGTGAAGGGCGGCCGGCCGCAGGTCAGCTCCCAGGCGAGGCAGCCGAAGCTGTAGAGGTCGGTCCAGGGCCCGAAGTCCCGCCACGCCCCCCGAAACTGCTCGGGGGCCATGTACATCAGGGTGCCGCCGACCCGGTGGGAGCCCTGGCGCTCCATGGCGTGCGCCAGCCCGAAGTCGGTGAGCTTGTAGCCCTCCCGGCCCGGCTGGGCGCTGCCGTAGAGCACGTTGCCGGGCTTGATGTCCCGGTGAATCACGCCCCGGGCGTGGGCGTGGGCGAGCGCGTCCAGCAGCTGCAGGAGCACCCGCCGCAGCGCGACCCAGGTGCGCCCGGCGGCGGGCCGGATCAGCGGGCCGGTGGCGAGCTCCATCACGAGGTAGGGGCTGTGGGCCTCCAGCCGGCCGTTGCTGGCGGCCTCGGTCTCCGGGGGGATGAGCCCGTAGTCGAAGACCATGACGACGCCTGGATGATCGAGGGCGGCCACGGCCCGCACCTCGGTCTCCAGCGCGGCCCGGGCGGCGGGTCGATCCGCCAGCTCGGGGGACATGACCTTGACGGCCACGGGCAGCCCCTGCTCCCGGTGGGCCCCCCGCCACACCTCGGACATCCCCCCACGACCGATGACGCCGTGGAGATCAAAGGGCCCGAGGGGTATGGACACAGGCGACATAGTGGGCAGGTTCAACCGGAATGCGAGTGACAGACACTATAGAGGCCCTGGGCTACACCCGACGCGGCGACGAGTGGATCCACGAAGAACTTGGATTTCGCCTGTCGGAGCCCGAGGCGCTCGACGGATATACGCTCGCGGAGCTGACGCCATTACACGAGCGGTCAACCTGGCGCCATCAGGAGCCCCCCGGGCCGCCGCCACACGAGCCCGCGTTAGCGGCCGCGCTGGCGCGGAATGGCTTCACCTGGGCGGGGTGGCTCGACGCCTGGGAGGCCGCCAGCGGGGAGCTGATCCCCCACACGGAGATCCTGAAGCTGGGGGCCGCCCGGCTCTCGGAGCTCGCGACGGCGCGGGCCGCGTGGCTGGCGGAGAACGCCCGGCGGCAGCGCTGGGGCTGCGTGGGCATGGGGGGGATGCTGCTGTGGGTCGCGGTCGGCTGGCTCGCGGGGCAGTGGATCTGGATGGGGGGGATGGCGGTGATCGGGCTCATCTCCTGGAAGAACCGACCGCTGGTGCGGCTGCCAGACGCCTGGAGGGATCTGGAGGGGGTGGACCTGGAGGCGCTGATGGACGCGGCGACAGCGGCGCTCCCTGACGGCTGGAAGGATCTGCCGGAGGTCACGGGGGTGCTGAGCGCGGGCGACGGGGAGCTGTACATCCCGCAGCTTGACCGCTGCGTGGCCGCCGCGACTCTGGAGACCCTGGACCGGGCGATGTTCGAGGCCTTCCTCACCGCCCTCGCCCCCACCTGAGCGAGCACACAGGCACCAGGGCGCCCGATTGACATCGGACGCCCCGTCAGACCGTCTCCTCTGGAGGACTACTCGACGTAGTTGTCCTGGATGGTGACGTCGCCGCCGATGTTGGCCTCACCGATCGCCGTCACCAGCTCCTCCGCCTCGGTGTCCAGCAGCGAGACGTTGTCGCGGATGGTGACGTCGTCATACACATAGGTCACGTTGTGGAGACCCGCGAGGTCGGTGAGGACGTCGTTGTACCTGAGGTAGATGTCATCACCGATGGTCTCAACGGCCTCCAGCCCATCCAGCGTCGTCATGGCATCGTTGTTCTGGATGCTCACCTGACCGCCCACATAGGCGAGGCTGTCCAGCCCCACCAGATCCAGCATGCCGTCGTTGCCGTTGAGGTAGAGGGACTCGTCGATGTCCTCCAGCGCCTCTACACCGGACATGTCCTCCAGCGCGTCGTTGTTGTAGAGATACAGTCGACCCAGAACCCGAGTCGCGTTGTGCAGCCCGGTGAGGCTCACCAGAGCGTCGTTATTCTCGACGATGACGTCGTCATCGAAGCTGGTCATCAGCTCCAGGCCGGTGAGGCTGGTCATGGCGTCGTTGTTGTCAATCTCCACGAAGCCGTCAATGCGCGTCAGGGAGTCGATGCCCGCGAGGTTGACCATGGCGCCGTTCTGGCGGACCTGGAAGTTCCCGAGGACAGTGTCCAGGTACCCCAACCCCTCAAGATCGGTGAGTCGGTTGTTGTAGTAGATGTCCAGGTAGGAGCCCACGTCGGTGAGCGCGTCCAGGCCGGACAGCGTGGCCAGCTGATCGTTGGTGTAGATCTCAAAGTAGCCCTCCACAGCCGTCAGCGACGAGAGCTCGGCGAGATTCGTCAGGCGATCATTGCCGGCGATCTCGACATGGCTCTCGACCACCTCCAGGCTCTCCAAGCCGGTGAGGCTGGTCATGGCTACGTTGTTGTCGATGTACATGCCCCCCGTGATGCGAGTGACGGGGCCGAGGCCCGCGAGGTCGGCGAGGCGGTCATTGTTCTTGATGTACAGCGACCCATCGATGCGGGTGAGGTGATCCAGGGCGTCGATGTCGGTCAGGTAGTCGTTGCTCTGGATGCTGACATTGCTTCCGATGGTGGGCGTATTGCTCATGCCATCAAGGGTGCCCAGCCGCTCGTTGCTGGAGACCGAGATCTGGCTCGCGATCTCACTCAGGCCGCCCAACCCGCTGAAGCTCTCCAGGTAGGGGTTGCTGCTGACGGTGAAGCTGCCGCCGATGGTCTCCAGGCTGTCCAGACCGCTCAGATCCTCAAGGTCTTCGTTGCTGGAGATGGTGAGCGTTCCATTGACAGCGGTGAGGTTCTCCAGACCGGACAGATCCAGCAGGGTGTCATTGTCGCTGATGGTGAGCGTACTCCCGACCTCGGTGACGAAGGACAGGCCGGCGAGGTTCTCCAGCAGGTAGTTTCCGAAGATGAAGATCTGGCCGCCGATGGCGGGCTCTGCGGTGAGGCCGGCGAGGCTGATCATGGCGTCGTTGTTGTAGACATAGAGGCGATCGCCGATGTCGGCCAGCGCGGTGAGCCCCCCCAGATCGGTCATGTCATCATTGTTCTCGATGATGACATCTCCTCCCACATAGGTCAGCGCCTCGAGCCCGGAGAGATCCTCCAGCGTGTCGTTGTTGTCCACCTCGATGTACGACGCGATGTGCTCCAGGTTGTCCAGCCCCGCCAGGCTGGTCAGATCCTCGTTGTAGCGAACCTGGAGCTGGCCGTTGACGCGGGTGATGCCCTCCAGGCCGATGAGGCTGGTGAGCGACGGGTTGTAGTAGATGTCGATGTAGTCGTTGGTGTCCCCCACCGCCCCGACGGAGGTGAGGTAGCCGAGGGCCGCGAGGCTGCTCAGAGAGTCGTTGTTGTAAACCTCGATGGAGGAACCGACAGACTCCAGGCTCTCCAGGCCCGAGAGGCTGGCCAGCTCCGCGTTGTTCTGGATCTCCACAGAGGACGTGACGGTGGTGAGGTTGTCGAGCCCGTCGAGGCTGGTCATGGCGTCGTTGTTGTCGATGATCAGCGAGCTGACCGTGGTCAGCCCGCTCACCCCGGTCAGGTCCACCATCGCCTCATTGCTCTTGATGTAGAACGTGCTCACCGAGGTGAGGTTGTGCAGCCCGGAGAGGTTGCTCAGCAGCGGGTTGTCGGAGACATACAGGTTGTCCTCGACGCTCTCCAGGCCGCTCAGGCCGTAGATGCTCTCCAGCAGCTCGTTGGACTGAACGTAGAGATGGGTGCCCACCGACGAGAGCTTCTCCAGGCCGTCCAGGCTGACCAGATCGTCGCTGTTGTAGACCTTGAGGTAGCCGCTGACCTCGCACAGACAGTCCATGGCGGACATGTCTGTGATGTCCGCGGCGGCGTTGAAGTAGAGGTTGCCGTCCACTGCGTTGTAGGTCGCGCAGAAGCTCTCCATGTCGGCCTCGGCGCTGGAGCCGCTGATGGTCAGGTTGCCGGAGTACTCGGCCAAGGTCTCGCAGCCGGTGCACTCGGGGTCCACGCTGTCGCAGTCCTGGTCGATGCTGTCCCCGCAGACCTCCTCCGCCCCGGGGTAGCTCAGCCCGTCTCCGTCGTCGCAGTCGGTGCCGTCGTCCACGTAGCCGTAGGGGGCGGCGCAGGCATCCAGGTAGTCACCGGGGTCGCCGAAGCCGTCCACGTCCGCGTCGTAGTACCAGGTCGAGACCGCCAGATCCTCATCCACCGAGTCGTCGCAGTCGTTGTCGAGCTCGTCGCAGATCTCCTCGGCGGTGGGGTAGGTGGTGCTGTCATCGTCGTCGCAGTCACCGCCCAATGCGACGTAGCCCACGGGCTGCTCGCAGGCGCGCAGCTGGGTGTCGACCTGGCCGTAGCCGTCGTCGTCGTCGTCGACGTACCAGGAGGGGGCGTCCGAGGCGTTGTCGTCGACGCCGAAGCGGCAGTTGTTATCGACGCCGTCGCAGATCTCCGTGGCCCCGGGGTTGACGGCGGCGTCCGAGTCGTCGCAGTCCCCGTCCTCGACGGTGTAGCCGTCGCCGTCGTCGTCGGGGGAGGCGACCTCCACGCAGCGCGCGTTCAGGGCCGTCGCGCAGGTGATGACGTCGCTGGCGGTGTTCTCCATGCCCACCAGATCGCAGGACCACGAGCCGCCGCTGGCGTTCTCGATGATGTTGGAGACCTGACCGCACTTCATGCCCACGCGGTTGATCAGGATGTTGACCAGCCCACCGTAGTCATCGGTGACGCCAGCCTGGGCTGTCGGACTCACGGCCGCGCTAAGCAGCATCAGCGGCAGGATGCCCAGCGTAGAGAGAGTTCGAGACGAGTTCATAGAGAGCCTCAATCATTGTGTGGTGGGTTCATTCTCAGCGGTGTTCTGCGGAGCGCCCAACGCCCTCCACAGATGTCTGTACAGGCACTGCGTCCTCCTTCCCCAAAGCTGGCTGCCGCTCAGGGAGGGAACGCCAAAATCATCGATAACGATCCGCTCGTCGGTGTTCTAGCGGGGGCGCCAGACCGCCCCTCACGGATCTGTCCGGCTCAGCCGGACCCCGCAGCCTGGGGTCGCGGCGGACGGCAGGTTCTCAGCACGAGCAGGTATCAGCAGAAACGCGCTTTCGGACGCCCAGGATCCGGCCACTCTCCGCGGCAAGCGCAGTCGTCACCATCCAAGAGATCACTGAAGCCTGCACTACCATGTACTCCTCAGTACCATTCCATCACGTCTCTTATAAGAGTATCTACCAGGCGATATTCCTCCTCAAAATATGTGTTTACGGATTGTGAACGGCCTGGCCCTGTCACAAATCACTGCCTTCAATGAGCGAGTGGCCGCTGTATGTGAACAGGGCTTTAGACCATCGACGTGCGATGTGCCGTGCGAAGAGCACGGTGCAGTTTTACGGGGTGTGCTCGCAGCCCGTTGGCTGGGCTGCCCTACCGTGAATCCGTACCCCTGCGGGTCCTGTGGTCGCGCCCCTGAGCCCTCATCTTCCGCCAGATCGTGCCGTCAGGCGCGCGCCAACTGCGAAGGCGTACCTTTGCGGAACGCCACGTCCCAGCGCCTCACACTAGAGGGTGTTGCGACGTCAGATGCCTCGCCGCAAGGCGTATCGGCTCGCCCTTCAGCGCTCCTTCGTCGCTGTCTCTGAAGTTCTCTCCCTGTCTTTTGGCGGCTTGCGCCGCGAGGGGGCATTCCC